>Ga0209978_10000245_pt1 | contig 18829 bp, 15 predicted proteins | sample BentaG_FD_182805 | JGI IMG/M metagenome (GOLD analysis project Ga0209978, IMG submission 182805) | Deep subsurface microbial communities from South Atlantic Ocean to uncover new lineages of life (NeLLi) - Benguela_00093 metaG (SPAdes)... | ecosystem: Environmental > Aquatic > Marine > Oceanic >... | reverse complement strand
GGACCTTCTCAGGGCACCTACCTTTCGTGGTGAAGTGGGAGAGTTCCTCCTGGCAAATCTCTTGGGCCAGATTCTGCCACGAGAACATTTCACCCTCAAGCACAAATTCAAGAGTGGAGAAATTGTGGATGCGGTTATTCGCCTGGGGAATCGGCTTGTTCCAGTAGATTCTAAGTTTCCCCTGGAGAACTTCAAAAAGATGTTAGAAAGCAGTGGTGAAGATGAGAAGCAAGGAAATCGCAGGGAGTTTGTGAGAGATGTCAAAAAACATATTGATGATATTTCCGATAAGTATATTTTGCCGGATGAAGATACTTTCGATTTTGCGCTCCTTTATATCCCCGCTGAAAATGTATATTATGAGACGATAATTAAGGATGAGACTCTCAGCGAAGGGGAAAGGATTTGTTCTTACGCGCTTTCCAAGAAAGTTATTCCCGTTTCGCCAAATAGTTTCTATGCCTATTTGCAGGTTTTAGTCCTGGGGCTGAAAGGATTGAGAATCGAGAAAGCTGCGGAAGAGATTTTGAGTAATCTGACTCGTCTACAGGGAGACTTGAATAAGTTCAAAGAAGATTTTGAGGTATTGGGTAAACACCTTTTCAATAGTAGAACCAAATATGAGGAAGCTGAGAAGAAACTCGATAGACTGGGAGAGAAATTATTAACCGTAGGAGAAGAGAAACCTCCAAAAATTCCCCAAGAATCTCAGTGATTTAGGAATTTACGATTGTAGTTAATGGCGCCATCGTCTAGCCTGGTTTAGGACGCTGCCCTCTCAAGGCAGAGATCACGGGTTCAAATCCCGTTGGCGCTACCAATATTATGCACAAACAAGGGATTTGGGCAATTCTGGGGACACAATACTTGGCAATTCTGGGGACACAATACTTAATTATCCAGATACGATCCTGGTGTGTTGGTTATGCTATGGCACGAATAGCCCGTATGGTTATTAATTAAGTATTATGTCCCCAGAATTCAGAGGAGAACAGCGGTCTAATGTTTAAGGGTGCAATTTTTGATTTGGATGGTGTAATTGTTGATACGGTGCCAATCCATTTTAAGGCATGGAAGAAGATGTTTTCTGAATACGGGATAGATTTTACCTTTGATGAGTATAAAAGCAAGGTTGATGGTATTCCCAGATATGACGGGGCAAGGGCAATCTTGAAGGACATTAGTGAAGTAGAATTAAAAAAAGCCGGTGACATAAAACAGGGATATTTTCTTGAGTTCATCGAGAAAGAAAAGATTCCTGTGTATACCTCTTGTATAGATTTAATCAAGGAGTTAAAAAGTCATAATAAGAAAATAGCCTTTGCCTCCTCGAGCCGGAACTGTAAAAGAATTTTACAAAAAGCGGGGATTATTTATCTGGCGGATGCCATAGTGGATGGTAATGATATTACCAGGGCTAAGCCAAACCCTCAGATTTTTCAGTTGGCTGCCGAGAGATTAGGCTGTGCTTATGCAGAATGTATTGTGTTTGAAGACGCCGTCTTAGGCGTTGAGGCTGCAGTAAACGGAAAGATGCTTTGCGTGGGAATCGACCGCTATGGTAATCCAAAAAGACTGACAAAGGCAAATCTCGTTGTGGAAGATTTATCCAGGGTAGACTATAAAACAATCGGGAGGTTGTTTAAGAAATGAAAGATTATTACTCTAAATACAAAACTGAATATCCCTGGCTGATTAAGGAAGAGGGTTGGGTGAGGTTGCTTCAGGGAGTGAGGGAAGCTCAACTTGCCCTGGGGAATGGTTTTTTAGGGAGTCGCGCTGTTTTGGGAGAGATACCTTATGAGGCTACACCGGGAACCTATATTGCAGGAGTATATGATAGAATTGGCTCCCAGGTTGCCGAGTTAGTTAACTTGCCTAATCCTTTTAATTTCAAGATAATGGTAGCTGGAGAAAGACTGGGTGTTGTTACTATGGATGTTGTGAAACATAGAAGAATTTTGAACTTAAGGCATGGTCTCTTGTGTCGGCATACTGTTTTTCAAGATAGGAAAAAAAGAAAGTACGATTATCAAACTTTGAGATTTGTGTCTATGCACGATAAGAATATTGGCGTTATGCAGATTGTTTTTACGCCACTGGATGGTGAAGTTGAGGCAACCATCGAAACAGGAATAGATACTTCTGTGTATAACGTAAGAACCGTAACTGAAGGACGCAAGAGACATTTCAGGGTCAAGGAAGTAGGCCAATTTAAGAATGAAGGATATCTTATAGTGGAGACTTTTGGTAAATTGCATACGGTGATTTTCAGGAGCGGTTTTTATTATGAGACCAAGGGCAAAAAGACTGCAGCAAAAGATAATATATTTAAACTGAAGTTACGGAAGAATCAAACTGTTGTATTTACCAAGATATTCCATGTGGAAGCCGTTTTAAAGGGAGAGAATTTAGATAAGAAAAAGAAATTATCAGAGAAGAAATTCAGAAAGGCGTTTCAAAGTAGTTTCGATTGTTTACTGAGAAGACATATTCGTGCCTGGGAAGGTTTGTGGAATGTGGCTGAAGTTTCTATATGGGGTGACCCGGAAGTTGAAAAAAATTTCAGGTTCAATATTTACCATATGTTAATATGTGGACCAAAAGACAATGGTTCATCCAGTATAGGAGCCAGGGCATTGACCGGTGAGGGTTACCGCGGACATATCTTCTGGGATACTGAAATCTTTCTTCTTCCATTCTATCTATATATTTTGCCTGATGTAGCTAAGAATATGCTGCTGTATAGATACAGGAGATTAGATGCAGCAAGAGTGATTGCTAAAAAATACGGGTTTAAAGGGGCGATGTTTCCCTGGGAATCTGCAGGCTTAGGAGAAGATGAGACGCCCGGGTGGGCTAAGGATTTAGACGGAAGAATAATCAGAATACATACAGGCGAGATGGAGCATCATATAACTGCAGATATTGCCTACGCTTTTTATCACTATTATAACGTTACGCATGATGAGAAATTTTTTCGGGATTACGGCTATGAGGTGATATTCGAGACGGCAATATTTTGGGCCAGCCGCGTTGAATATAATAAAAAGAAGAAAAAATACGAAATTAAGCAGGTTATCGGTCCTGACGAGTTCCATAGAGATGTTAATAATAATGCTTTTACTAATATGATGGCAAAGTGGAATTTGCTTATAGCCTATAACCTGTTTAAGAAGTTAAGGAAGTCAAATACAGGGGTCTATAGAAAATTGGTTCAAAAAATAGGACTTTCAGCTAAAGAGTCGAGAGAATGGAAGAATATTGCTGCCCGCATCAGCATAAACATGGGTAAGAGCCAGGTAATTGAGCAATTCGATGGGTATTTTAAAAAGAGGAGAATTAAAATAACTGATTGGGATGAGAATTCTATACCTGTTGTCTCGGAGAAGCTAACTCCCAGAGATTATGGCAAAACACAACTTGTTAAGCAGGCAGATGTGATTATGCTTTTGTATCTGCTTTCAGACGTTTTCAGCTTGAAGACCCAAAGAGAAAACTATGCATATTATATTGACAGGACAATACACAAGTCTTCGTTGAGTCTCCCGGTATATGCCCGTATGGCTATTGATGTGGGAGATAGAAGCAGGGGTTATCGGTTTTTCAATACTGCTCTGCGTACTGACATAAGCAATATTAATAACAATACAAATGAAGGCATCCATGCAGCTTGTATGGGGGGCGCCTGGCAGGTTTTGATAAATGGTTTTGCCGGGGTGAAAATACAGAAAGGTATATTGTCAGTCAATCCGAAAATGCCAAGAATGTGGAGGAAAATCCTTTTTTCCCTGCATTGGAGAGGAAACCTGCTTAGACTGGAAGTCAAAAATAATAAAATAAAAATTCAGATTATTTCCCCGGGCAGGAAGAAGGTTAAGATAAGAGTATTCGGCGTTTTATATGGATTGGCTGTCAATAAGACGTTTGAATTTGAGCGGAAAAGACCTACAAAGGAACTGCGGGCTTACTATTTATAAATTTTAAAGGGGATGATAATGGCAAAAAAGAGAAAGAAGTTAAGCATATCTCATCTGCATTGGGGTTTTCCTCCTATTATCGGAGGAGTGGAAACACATTTAACGATATTGCTACCAACTTTAGTTAAAATGGGTCATAAGGTCAATCTTCTTACGGCTTCATTTGAAGGAGAGAAAGGAAGAGATAAGTATAAAGGTGTGGGCATCTTCCGCCAACCCATTATGGATTTAAACTGGCTTAGTAAAAGAGGGGTAGATGGTATTTCTGGAGAGGTAAGATATATATTTAATAATTTCATTGAGGAGACCAAACCTGATTGTATCCACGTCCACAATATGCATTATTTTAGCAAAATCCATGCATTGGCAATTCAAGAAATAGGCACTAAGAAAGGCATTCCTCTTATTTTAACAGCACATAATGTATGGGATGATAATTTATTTCTGGACTTGACGAAGAATATTAAGTGGAGTCATATTATTGCTGTCAGCCATTTTATAAAAAGAGAGATTATCGGAACTGGGTACAATCATAAAAACATCACGGTTATCCATCATGGTATCGACCAGGACATTTATTCCCCTAAAGTGAATGCGCAGCCTGTGTTTAAAAAATATCCTATGTTGCGGGAAAGGAAAGTAATATTTCATCCTGCAAGGATGGGATTGGCTAAGGGGTGCGATGTGAGTATAAAGGCATTGCGTATAATTAAGGAGAGGTTTCCTGATGTGGTTCTGGTGCTTGCGGGCACAAAGCATATTATAGACTGGGTCCAGAGCCAACAGAAGGACATTGCCTATATGGTAAATCTGGTTGAGTTTCTTGGTCTTGAGGATAATGTGTTAATTGATGCTTTTCCGCTTATAGATATGCCAAAGCTCTACGCTGCTTCATTGGCTTGTGTGTATCCTTCAACTGTATCCGAACCTTTTGGATTGACGATGTTAGAAGCCCTTTCATCGGCCAGGCCAATAGTTGTTACTGAAACAGGAGGAATGCCGGAGATTATTAAAGATGGCATTAATGGGTATATCATTCCGGTAAAAGATTTTGAGTCTTTGGCCTCTCGGGTTATCCAGCTTTTAACCAGTAAGGATTTAAGGGAACGACTGGGATACACAGGGCGCCAGATGGTTGAGCAGCAATATACCAAGGAGATTGTTACTGAGAATACTTTGAGACTGTATAAAAAGTTTTGTTAGCTAAAATTCCGGGGACACAATACTTAATTGGGGCGACATTTATGGCGTCCCGATTTACCAATCGGGATTCGATGAATCGAACCCCTACATTTTATACTCCCACCTCCCTTTGGGGGACTCCAAGTTGAAAAAGTGCCTGTCACCTTTTTCCTCGTGTGCTTCAAACGTCTCTCTGTACTTTTTGCTATAAAAAATACAGGAAAGTGTAACATTTCATTCCCCTCTATCGTCTAAATAGTAGAGGTGTAAAAAGGTGCAAACTCAATGGAAGAAGATTTCGAACTTCTTGCCAAGTTTAAAAAGGGTGACCAGCATGCATTTGAATTGCTGGTCAGAAAGCATAAAATTACTGTTTTTAATACAATTTATTCCATTATCGGTAATGCTCAAGACGCAGAGGATATTGCTCAGGAAGTTTTCCTTAAAGTTTATACTAAGGCAGGTAGTTTTAAGGGGAAATCCTCTTTTTCTACCTGGCTTTATAGAATTACAGTTAACAAGTGTCTTGATGAACTCAGGAAAAGAAGCAATAAAATTATATCTTATGAAACGGAATTTAATGAGGAAGAGAAATTAAAGTTGAAAGATGTTTTAGCAAGCAGGGAAAAAGATAGTACCGAAGAGTTGAGACAGAAGGAATTACAGGATATTATCCAGAAAGCAATGAATTCTTTGCCAGAAAAGTATCGTATTATTTTAACTTTGAAAGAAATAGAAGGCTTATCTTATAATGAAATTTCTCAAATAATGAAGATATCTATTGCTAAAGTGAAGATATGGCTATTCAGGGCCCGGCAAAAACTAAAGGGGAAATTGACTTTTTTTTATCCACAGGGGGAATGAGATATGTCCTGTAAGAAATTCAGATTATTATTATCTGCTTATCTTGATCAGGAAATAACAAAGGATGAAGAGGAAAAATTACTTGAGCATCTCAAGAAGTGTGCGGATTGTGCCAGGGAGTTAGAGTATTTGAAAGAAATAAAAAGGGTGTTTCTTTTAAAAGAAAGAAAGGAACCCCAGGAATTTTTTGAAACCAGATTGTTTGCACGTATTAAAAATAAAGAAAAGCAGCCGATAGGGCAGGGATATTTTTCAGTGTTTAGGAAATCGATTCTCGTAATTTTAATTTTCTTTTTATTGATAGTGGGATGGGTAAATTACAAAAAGTTTTTTTATCACAGACCAACTGAGGTAATATCAGATTTACTGATTGACACACAGTTAGAGGAAAATTTTGAAGAAGAGTTACTGGAAATCTATTATGGCCCTCTTGGATAGAGGAAAGGAGGTTGAGAAAATGAGGACAATTTTGAAAAGTTTGTTGGTGTGTAGCTTACTCTTTTTAGCAGTTGCTAGTTTAGAAGGGAGAAGTAGCGAAGAACAGATTGGCAAGGAATGGGTGAGAATGGTAGAACATAAGAGAGAAAAATTTCATGAGAAACGTTTGCAAAGGTTATGCCAGGAGTTAGAATTATCTAAAGAGCAGGAAGAAAAGGTCTCTCAAATTATGAAAAAGGGTTGGGAAAAAATCCAGGAAGAGATGAAAAAAATGAAAAAAAGAGTCCTGGCTATTAAGAAAAATAGTGACAGGCGGATTGAAAAATTGCTCACGCCTGGGCAATTAGAAAAATTTAAGGAACTTAAAGAAGAACTTAAAAAGAGAAAAGAGAAGAGAATTAAGAAAGGCTATAAAAAGAGAGAAGAATGAAGAGAATCATTATTTCTAAAAGAATGCCTCACCATTTATGGCAGAGTTTCCTGCGGGGTGTATTACTGGCAGGTATCATTCTTGTAAATTTGGACCTTGTTTTTGCTAAAGCACTTGTCTGGGAAGATGTGCTTTCTGAGGCAAAAAAGAAAAATCCAGGGGTAATCTCTGCCTACCAGTCTCTTAAATCGGCAAGACTTTCCTACAGAAGTGCATTTACAAATTTCTTACCTCAGGTTTCGGCAAGTGCGGGTTGGAAGAAATCAAGTTCTATAACCAGTTTTGAATCGTTTGCTGAGGGCGGAAGTGAAAATGAAGAATTCAATTATGGAATTTCTGGAAAACTTTCCATATTTTCTGGTTTTAAGAATTCAAGTAAGTTAAAGCAGGAAAGAGCAGAGCTTAAACGAGAAGAGGCGAAGTTTAAAAGGACTGTTTCCGATACAGTATATGATTTGAAGGTTGCTTTTGCTCAAGTTTTAAAGGGTCAAAAGACGATTTCACTTTCTGAAGAGATACTGAAAAGGAGAAGAGAAAACACTCAATTGGTAAAATTGAGGTATGAAGCAGGGAGGGAAGATAAAGGCGCATATTTGCGTTCAGAAGCAGACCTGTATCAGGCAGAGTATGAGACATCTTCGGCAAAGCGAAATCTAAAGACTCAACAGACGAAACTTTCAAAAGAAATGGGAAGAGATGAATTTGAAGTTATTGCTGTAAGCGGAACACTTAAGGTGGTCCCTCCAGAGGGAATCTTATCATTTCAGGAATTGCTGGTAAAAAGTCCTGATTATTTAGTGGCAAGATATGGAGTTGATTCATCAAAATATAATTTGAGATATACACGAGGAGCCTTTTATCCCCAAATTTCTTTCAGTGGAAGTACCTCGAGGAGTGGCCCTGAGTGGCCTCTGGAAAGAGCGAGGTGGAATGTTGGCCTGAGCCTTTCTTATCCATTTTTTTCTGGAGGAAAGAAAATATATGATTTGAAAATTGCCCGGATTGATAAAGTCAAATCAGAGGAGAATCTCCGGGAAGTAAAGCAAGAAATCTTGTTCCAGATTGAACAAGTATATAATGGACTTATTGATGCCGTAGAGAATGTAAAAGTTAGAGAAAAATATTTTGTGGCTTCCCAAGAGCGGGCTAAAATTTCCAGAGTAAAGTATATTAATGGTCTTATCTCCTATCAGGATTGGGACACAATAGAGAATGAGTTTATAAACTCAAAAAAATCTTTGCTTGGCGCAAAATTCAATGCATTTGTTGCCCGGGCTGAATGGAAGAGAGTTTTAGGTGAGGGGGAATAATAATGAAATTGAAAAATTGGATATTGATTGTTGTTATTGTGTTGATAGTAGGAGCGTTTTTTCTTTTAAGACGTGGCAGAGAAGAAACTGTTTATACAGAAATAAGACCCCAGCGTGATTCAATTTCCTTAATTGTCTCTGCCAGTGGGGTAGTAAGACCGAGAAATCGCCTGGAGATTAAACCACCCATTTCCGGGAGGGTAGAAAAAGTTCTGGTTACAGAGGGAGAAAAGATCAGGAAGGGAGAAATTCTTGCCTGGATGAGTTCTCTGGATCGGGCAGCTCTCCTTGATGCGGCAAGGGCAGAAGGGAAAGAAGAATTGAAAAAATGGGAGGATGTTTATAAGCCTACACCGATTATTGCACCCCTAACAGGCTTTATCATTAAAAGGAGTGTTGAACCTGGTCAGACAATAACATCTGCAGACGCAATTTTGGTTATGGCTGATAATTTAATCGTTCAGGCTCAGGTTGATGAAACAGACATGGGAAAATTAAAGCCCGGGCAGAAAGCAAAAATAGTCCTTGATGCCTATCCAGAAAAAAAGATCCAGGGAGAAATTGAACACATCGCTTATGAATCTCAGATTGTGAATAATGTAACTATATATCAAGTGGATATTTTGCCAGAAAAAACATTGGGAATTTTTCGCTCGGGGATGAGCGCAAATGTTGATGTGACAATAAGCAAGAAGGAGAATGCTCTTCTTTTGCCAGTTACGGCTATCAAAGAAAGAAAAGGGAAGAAATTTGTTCTTGTGAAAACAGAATCTGGAGAGCCTGAAAATAGAGAAGTTCAAACGGGAATTGAAGATGGGAAAAACGTGGAGATAGTTTCTGGTGTGGAAGAATCTGATTTAGTTCTTGTATCCGGTGAAAAGGGAAGGAAAGAACTTCAAAGGAGATATTTTGGACTTCCCGGGATGAGGCGTTCCCGCAAGAAATGATAGAATTAAAAAATATCAACAAGACATACCATATTGGAAAAGTTACAGTCCCTGCCTTAAAGAATATTTCACTTAGAATTTCCTCTGGTGAATTTGTTGCCATAATGGGACACTCGGGAAGCGGGAAATCAACACTTCTGCATATTCTTGGCCTTCTTGATAAACCTGACAATGGGTCTTACCATTTAATTGGAAAAGATGTCTCCACACTCTCTCAGGAAGAGCTTGCTACTTTTCGCAACGAGTTTATTGGTTTTGTTTTTCAAATGTTTAATCTCCTTCCCAGACTCAAGGCAAGAGAAAATGTTTCTCTTCCACTTGTGTATAGCTCGGACCTAAAGAATAGAAAGTTTTCTTCACCTGAAGATTTATTGAGAACAGTCGGATTAGGGGACAGGATAGAGCATAGTCCCAATGAACTTTCCGGGGGAGAGCAACAGAGGGTGGCAATAGCCAGGGCCCTCATAAAGAATCCTAAAATAATTCTGGCAGATGAACCAACAGGGAATCTTGATTCTTCTTCAGCCAAGGAACTTTTGAAAATCCTCAAAAGTTTAAATGATTCTGGAATTACCATAATTATGGTAACCCACGAAGAGGAACTGACAAGAGGGGCGAATAGAATAATCAAACTTCTTGATGGGAAAATTGTTTCTGACGAATATCTTACCGGTAAACCCCATACTATAAGTGGGGAGCGAGGTGAATCCCCACCTGATTTAGAGATTCACCCAGCCCCTCGAATGAGGGGCGAGGTTCACCACTTTGATTTTTTTCGATTGAAAAATTATTTTTCTCAAGCAATGAGGTCTCTCCTTTCCAATAAGTCTCGTTCTTTTCTTTCCATTTTAGGGATTCTTATTGGTGTGGCAGCAGTAATTGCCATGCTTGCCCTGGGTACCGGTGCCAGAGAAGATATTAAAAAACGTCTTGCCTCACTTGGCTCAAATCTTCTTTCAGTTCGCCCTGCCTGGCACAGATTGAGGGGAGTTGCACTTGAGCCAGGAAGCATTACCAGGCTTACGATTGAAGATGCCGAGGAAATAAAAAAAGTTCCATATGTTAAAAGGGTTAATTCCACTGTTTCCGGTCGAGGGCAGGTCGTTTATGGGAACAAAAACTGGAATACAAGAATTACTGGTGTAACGCCGGAATATCCCTTTATCAGGGCTTCTGAGGTTGTGGAGGGCAGATTTTTCAACAATGCGGAAATGATTACTCGCTCAAAAGTTGCCCTGCTGGGAAAAACTGTTGTCCGGGAACTTTTTGAAGATGAATATCCAATTGGAGAATATGTAAAAATAAATCGAATAAACTTTAGAGTAATCGGAATTCTACCGGAAAAGGGCGCAACTGGCTGGAGAGATAGAGATGACGAAATTATACTTCCATTAAATACGGCAATGTACCGTCTTTTAGGTAAAAAATATGTTGATTACATTGATGTTGAGGTCGAAGATGAAAAAGAAATGGAAAACGTGCAGGAGAAGATAAAAAAATTGATTATCCGTAGACATAATATTCCTGCTAATAGAGAGGATACAATTGAAGTTAGAAATATGGCTGAAATTCAGGAAGCCGTTTCCTCAATGGTAAAGACCTTTGCCTGGCTTCTTGGTTCCATTGCTTTTATCAGCCTTCTTGTTGGTGGAATTGGAATTATGAATATAATGCTTGTTTCAGTAACGGAAAGGACAAGGGAAATTGGGCTAAGGAAAGCAATCGGGGCAAGCAATAAGGATATACTTTCACAGTTCATAATTGAGGCAATAGCGATATGTCTTGTTGGCGGAATATTGGGAATTTTGTTTGGCGCGGCTATATCTGGTGGACTTGCAAAATTTGCCGGCTGGTCAACAAAAGTTTCTATGGGTGCAGTTCTTCTTGCCTTCCTCTTTTCTGTGGGGATAGGACTTTTCTTTGGTTTGTGGCCAGCCAGGAAAGCATCCTTATTGAACCCAATCGATGCATTGAGATATGAGTAAATATTCGGTGTTGCCCGACTTGTGGGGACATTTTTGTTTCTGAAATGGGGTCAGCTCTATTTTTGATTCATTAAAATAATTAAATAGAGTTGTGATGGGGCCAAAAATAGAACTGACCCCATTTTTTTCTATATATTGCATGTACGAGAGTCAAGCGTATACCCATATTTTCTTATATAGGCTACATCCACTGGTATTATTGGGGATAAAAAGATGGAGATTCTGTTTGAACCGATAAGAATAAATAGTATGCTTTTGAAAAACAGGTTCGTAAGAACAGCAACCGCAGAGAGAATAGCCTCACCAAACGGAGGGATAACTCAGGGAATGGTAAATCTTTATACGAGGCTTGCTCGGGGAGGCGTAGGGCTTATCATAACAGGCCATACCTATATACACCCTCTGGGAAAGGCTGATCGTAGGATGACAGGTATCCATAATGACGGTCTAATCCCGGTCCTCAAAAAATTGGTTGATGGAGTTCATAAACTCAAAACAAAGATAGTGATGCAGATTAATCACTGTGGTGGGAGGCGAGATAAAGATGTGGGAGAGGAGACTCCCATAGGACCTTCAACAATCGAATATGAACCCCTGGGAATCACCTCCAGAGAAATGGGCCCGGAAGAGATTGAAGAAGTAATAGCTCTCTTTGCAGAGGCTTCTCGAAGAGTGAAGAAAGCAGGATTTGATGGCGTCGAGATTCACTCTGTTCACGGATACCTTATAAATCAATTCCTTTCACCTCTGACCAATAAGAGAGAAGATTCCTGGGGAGGGAGCTTAGATAATAGAATGCGCTTTCTTCTGGAGGTCTATAGACGTATCAGAGAAACAGTGGGGAAAGATTATCCTGTTTTGGCAAAGATTCCCGCAGGAGATTTCATTGAGGGCGGGCTCACTGTTAGTGAAGCTTGTGAAGTGGCTAAAAAGCTTGCCGAACTGGGCATCGATGGAATTGAACTTTCTGGTGGACTTGCTGGAAGCAGGTACAGGAAAGGTAGAAAAGACCTGGGATGGATGAGGAAAGAAGCATATTTTAAGCCTTATTCAGAAATGGTAAAGAAGGTAACTCATGTTCCTCTCATTTTAGTGGGGGGACTGAGGAAGACTGAGACTATGAGAAAAATATTGGAGGAAGAAGCGGCTGACCTCATAGGTCTTTCCAGGCCTCTTATTAGAGAACCAGACTTGCCGAATAGAATTAGAGGAGGAGATTTTAGGAAAGCTGAATGTGTCTCTTGCAGTAATTGTTCTGGACCTTCGGGCAGGGAACCCACTAAATGTCGAGCTAAGAAATAGTACCTGTCACTTTTTCGGATAAGGAGGTGATGTTAAATAGCATTAACACCCATAGGAAGTATATACGAAATTTGTTTTTTTAAGAAGTGTTAAGTGAAATGCCTGATGTTGCCTTAAAATATGAAAGGAGAAAATTAAAATGATTTTTGGTAAGTTAGACAGCTCAACTTTTGAAAACCGGCTTAGAGGAAGAGGTAAAGGAAGAAAAAGGAAAGATATGCTCACCCGTAAGAGTTGGGCTGCCGTCCTCGTCGCCGGGATGCTATTAGTTGCCGTTGTGAGCGTGCCCGCCATAGAGGCAAAGCCGCTTGTGGTACGCGCCGGTCTGGACTTCCGGTCGGTCAGAACGCATTTTTCCGACTACAGTTCCTACTATTATTCGCCTAGATTCGGTTCTTCCACCATCAACACGTGGGAGACCTTCTCGCTATTCGGGGTCAAGGGCGACTTGCTCTGGAGAGAGCGGGTGGCGGATCAGCTGTCCTTGGAGTTTGGCTTGGGTCTCGGGCTTTACCCTATCAGCGGATACTCATATGAAGTGGGCTCATACACTGGGAAAGGAAGTGCGGGATTCGGCTTCGAAATCGATTTCCCTGTGCGGCTTTCCTACCTGGTCACAGACCAATTCAGTGTGTTCGGTCGACTGGGGAGTTCCATACTGTTTGTCAGTGGTGCAGTTCCCGACGATCCTCCACCCGGGACATGGGGCCAGTGGTTCTACGACGATGACTTCTCGGAAACCCTGCCGGATGTCTATTTTGGTCTTGGGGCAGACTATAAATTCACGCCGGCTTGGGCCCTCTCGTTCCTGTTCCGGATCAGCCTGTTCGGGCTGGGCGGCTCGACTGACTATGGCCTGCAACCGGCCAGCGAAGGGTTCAGTAATCTTGGCGTGAGTGCAAGAATCGTTTATGAATTTGGCGGCAAGAAGAAGCCTACGCCCGGCAAGAAGGGTAAGGGCAAGCCCGCGAAAAAATGACAGAGTTCCCGAAGCTATATGTTATTTGCAGTTCCTTTCACCTCTGAGCAATAAGAGAGAAGATTCTTGGAGAGGACTTCGTATAGACCTCCGATGAAATCAGAGGACTCCAGAAAAATAGAGTTGACCCCTTTTTTGAAAAATGGACCTGACCCCTTTTTTACTTATTAATGTGAATAGGATGAAACCGGCTATAGCTCCGCTGGGGCTCGACTATCTTGGAGAAGCACTTACTGCAAAGGGGTATGTCGTCGATTTGCTTGACCTCTGTTTTTCAGAAGACTATAGAAAAGCAATTGACGATTATTTCCGCAAGCAGTCGGTTCTCGCTATAGGAATTACTATCAGGAATACAGATGACTGTTATCTTTTGAGTCAGGACTTCTTTCTTCCGGAAATAAAAGAAATAGTTAAGTATCTTAAAACTAAGACAGATGTTCCCATTATTGTGGGTGGGGTCGGCTTTTCCATAATGCCAGAAAGTATTCTGAAATATTGCGAATTGGACCTGGGAATAAGGGGAGATGGGGAAGAAGTTCTGCCACTTCTTCTGGATAGAATTGGTGAGGGAAGGAATTATACAGACCTTCCGGGACTGGTGTATAGGGACTCTGGAGGTTTTGTTAGTACCCCGCGGGAACACTTCGATTTGAATAAAATATCTTCAAGGCGCAGAAAGCTCATCGATAACAGAAGATATTTTAATGAAGGGGGACAGGGAAACATTGAAACAAAACGGGGATGTAATCAGAGATGCATCTATTGTGTTGACCCTGTGGCGAAAGGAAGAAAGATTCGTCTGAGGAATCCAGAGCAAGTGGTGGATGAACTGGAGGCCTTGCTGGATGAGGGGGTCAATTATTTCCACTTTTGCGATAGTGAGTTTAACCTTCCTCAGGAGCATGCTCAAGCGGTCTGTCAAAAGATAATCGAGCGAGGAATCGACAATAAAATAGACTGGTATGCATATTGTAGCCCCAGCCCCTTTTCTGAAGAGCTGGCAAGACTGATGAAGATAACAGGCTGTAGGGGAGTTGACTTTGGTGTAGATAATGGAAATAGGGAGATATTGAAGAATTTGGGTCGTGACTTTGGAAAAGATGAGATAAAAAATACGGCAAGACTCTGCCACAGATATGGTATTACATTTATGTTCGACCTGCTTCTGGGAGGACCCGGTGAGACTCGGGAAACGGTCAAAGAGACAATCGAACTGATGAGAGAAACTGAGCCGGATAGAGTGGGAGTAATGGTGGGGGTAAGAATATATGCGGGAACTGAGCTGGGTAATATGGTTTTAAAAGAAGGTCGGATGGAGGAGAACAGAAACTTACAGGGCAAGGTTGAAGGGAATAATGATTTCTTTGAACCTGTATTCTATGTCTCTAAAAAACTTGGCGAAGATGTCTATTCTTATATAGCTGAATTAATCAAGGGTGACAGGAGATTCTTTTTTACCACAAGGGATGACCAGGAGAGCGGATACAATTATAACCAGAATCAAGTTTTAGTGGAGGCGATCAAAAAGGGATATCGTGGAGCATACTGGGATATATTGAGGAGGTTAAGCGCTGAAAAGGGATAACCTAAAATTGCGACCACACCATCTTCTGTGTCTCTATGGATTTCATGGTTTGGGGTATAGTGAGGAATTTGTGGAGAATATGCAGGGAATAGCAGATAGGATAAGAGAAAATCCTTCGATAGAGATTGAGTTGGTAAGTGGTGTTGATGATATCTGCTCAAAGTGTCCCCATAATGTGGAAAATAGATGTAGTAAGCCGGGAAGTAACGTTGAAGAGTTTGACCGGGAAATGGTTGGTAGGCTGGAGATAGATATGGGGAGAAAAGTAGAATCGAAAATTTTGTTGAATTTGGTGGAGAAAAGAGTTCAGCCAGAAGAATTATCTACGATTTGTAAAGGCTGCGAGTGGCTGGAATTGGGATTTTGTGAGCAGGGATTACGTAAGAAGGACTGGTGGAAATGAAGAAAATATTTCTAATTTTTCTCCTGCTTTTATTTAGCCGGGGTCGCCCTTTAGCTTCTCTTCTGGAAGAGGAATCCTATCTTGGTGATCTGGGTACAATAGTTATCACGGGCACAAGGATTCCCCGGCCTACCTCTCTTATTTTGAGAAATGTGAGCATCATTGGCCCTGATGAGATTAACTCCTCTCCTGTCCACTCGGCTATAGAGGTTTTAAAATACGCCCCTGGCGTTGACCTCCGGCAACGAGGTCCTTATGGGGTACAGGCTGACCTCAGCTTAAGGGGAGCTACTTTCCATCAGGTTCTGGTTCTCCTCGATGGAGTGCGTATGAATGACCCCCAGACGGCCCATCATAATCTCGATTTGCCGATAAATATGGAAGACCTGGAAAGGATTGAAATCCTTCACGGACATGGTTCCTCTCTCTATGGCGCTGATGCTTTTGGAGGGGTTATTAACTTTATCACCAAGGCTCCGGAACATCGTAAAGTGGGTTTTGAGTCTTTCGTTGGTAGCAACCGAACAGCAGGTGGGACTTTTTCCTTCTCTGATCGGTTGGGGAATTTTAGCACCTGCTTCTCTCTGGGAGGGAAGCAGTCCGATGGTTACCGTTTTGATACCGATTTTAAATACTTTTCCATTTTCAATAATTCTACATTAGATTTTTCCCAGGGCTCTATTGACTTCTCCTTTGGGTATTTAGATAAGGAGTTCGGAGCAAACGATTTCTATGGGAATTGGCCTTCTAAGGAGTGGACGAATACTATATTGGGAAGCATAAGAGCACAAACGGAAAAATGGAAAAATTTGGTAGTTGAGTCCAGACTATATTACCGCCAGCACGACGACAAATATATTGGAGATATCACTAACCCTGATTACGTGAACTATCACACTAGCTACCTTTATGGAGGTGAAGTCCAATTCCGAACTCAAGCAGAAAGAATAGGAGCATTTGTGCTGGGCACAGAGGTGGCGAGAGAGGAGTTAACGAGCACCCGGCTGGGCGACCATTCGAATGTCAGAACAGCAATCTACACAGAGTATGGAATCTCCTTAGGCAAGAGGTTCACCCTCAATCCAGGAATTAGAGTAGACTACCACTCGGGATGGGGCTGGCAGTCTTCTCCAGCAATGAATATAGGTTACCATCTTTCCCGACAGGTGAGGCTCCACTCTTCTTGGGGAAGGTCGTTTAGAGCTCCTGATTATACGGAGCTTTACTACTGGAGTCCCGAAAATGAAGGTAATCCCAACCTGGTAGTTGAACAGGCCTGGTCGTATGAGTTGGGAGGAGTTTTTGGCTTAAATACCTGGCTACATTCCAGAACTACTCTCCTCTTCAGAAATGGACAGAATCTCATTGACTGGGTGTGGAATGATTCTCTGTCGAAGTGGAAAGCGGTGAACATTGGAAAAGTTTACACTTATGGAGTGGAGTCCTTCTGGGAAGCGGGATTGAACAGTTCAACTCGCCTCTCTCTTGGTTATACCTTTCTTAAATCGGAGGCGGGAGGGGTGGAAAATTATATTTGGAAGTATACTCCGAGCCATCCTCAACATCAGGTCTCTTTAGGAATTGGCTCTCCTCTTCCCTGGGGAATTCTTCAGAGTTTAAAAGGGACATATAAACAGCATAGTCATAAAAGAGGATATTTCCTTCTCGATGCTCGGCTCTCCAAAACCGTGGGGCAGTTGGAATTTTACCTGGGGGCTACCAATATCCTGGATGTCTCCTATGAAGAGATATCAGGAGTGGTTATGCCCGGAATTTCGTTTGACAGTGGGATTAAATTACAGTTTTAAGAAGATTTCGATTAAGAGAAGAGCTTTGCTTTTCCGGAGCAAAAGATGTTACCAAATTTTAAGCGAGAAAGCACCCGGTTTTAACCGTGGCGATGAATCGCTTTTTCTTTCCATCGCTTTTTCTTTCTTGCCTTGACGGGTTCGTTGATAAATACTATAATGTCTACAAAACTTATTAAGACTTCCTTTTTTATGGACACATTCATATTTTGTATCAACGGCTGGCAATGTAAGTAACCAGACTATTTAAAGGTATATTCAGGCACAAAGTAAAACATGATAATCAAAACCATTCTACTGAAAATCAAACAGCCAAACGTATTAGAATTTAAGACAATTCGTAAAACATATTTCAAAGTTTGTAATTTAGGAATAGACTATCTTTCTATGCAATGGCCAAATAAAATTAGTCATTCTCAACTCTATACTTATCTTAAAAATAAATTAGTTATCCCATCTTCAGTTCTCAACGAAGCAGTAAGACTTATACGCTCACGATGGATAACTTTCTGCAAGCAGAGGAAACGACATATTGAAACTTCTACTCCCCATTTTAGAAATACCATGGCTATCAGTTTTAATAACCAAAATTGGTCTGTTAAAAAAGATGGTCATAAATATTTCGTAGGTTTTCCTGTTAATGGTTCAAAGCCATATTTTGAATTAGTGTTATCCCCAAGACAGAAAGATGTATTAGACAAACTACTCCAGAAACAAGTTTTATCAGGTAATGGTCAACTTCTTGAACGTAAAGGAAAATGGTATTTTATTATTAGTATCAAATTTCCTGAACCTAAACAAGTATCTAATACCAATGTTTTAGGTATTGATCTTGGTTTAAATAATATCGCTGTTTGTTATGATAAAGAACAAGGCAAAACCACTTTCTTTTCTGGTAAAGAAATTAGATACCGCAGAACCAAATACGCTTCCAGAAGAAAGTCATTGGGTAAAATCAAAAAACTTTATGCTATCCGCAGATCAAAAGATAAAGAACGTAGATGGATGAAAGATTTTAATCATAAACTCTCTCGCAAGATTATTAATTTGGCTCTCAAAATTAAAGCAGGTATTATTAATCTTGAAAATTTAAAACATATTCGAACTACAGCGAAAACCAGTCATAAACAAAGAAAACGATTAGGCAACACACTTCATAATTGGCCGTTTGATCAATTTAAACAATTCATAACCTATAAAGCAAGAGAACAAGGCATTCTTGTTAATTCTATAGATTCTGCTTATACTTCTCAAGAATGTCCAATTTGCCATCATATAGATTGTTCTAATCGCAATGGAATTTATTTCCATTGCCGAGCCTGTGACTATAAGTCACACGCTGATAGAATCGGTGCAATAAATATAGCAAACCGACAACCTGGCGATGTGGTAACAGCATCGCTGCCCGAGATTGTAGATCCTTCTCGGGATGGGCTACTTGACATAGCCCCCAACTTAAGGGTTGCCCGAAACGGAAACGGACAGAAGGCGTTAACCACTTGAGAATCTCCCGAGTTTAGTCGTGGAGAGTGTCAATTGACTAGGCTCAAAATCTATAATATACTAAGAACAGCGTTAACCCGAGGAAGATTGATGAAAAGACATATCTCCATTCT
>Ga0209978_10000243_pt1 | contig 18899 bp, 13 predicted proteins | sample BentaG_FD_182805 | JGI IMG/M metagenome (GOLD analysis project Ga0209978, IMG submission 182805) | Deep subsurface microbial communities from South Atlantic Ocean to uncover new lineages of life (NeLLi) - Benguela_00093 metaG (SPAdes)... | ecosystem: Environmental > Aquatic > Marine > Oceanic >... | reverse complement strand
CGGTTCTCCTGAGCTACTTCATCTAGTTCATCTTCCATATGAGCGGTAAATTCAGTATTAACAATGTCAGGGAAATACTGGCAGAGCAGGTCATTGACCACAAAACCTAACTCAGTAGGCTGGAAGCTGCCTCCAGTTTTGGTAACATATTCACGCTCCTGGATTGTGGACAGAATCGGGGCATAGGTGCTGGGACGTCCGATACCCCATTGCTCTAGCATCTTGATGAGAGTGGCTTCAGTAAAGCGGGGAAGGGGCTGGGTAAAGCGTTGCTCCGGGAAAAGCCCCAGCAGCTTAAGTTTATCGCCTTTTTCTAGCTGGGGGAGTGGGAAACTTCTCTTGCCTTCCTTATCAGTTTCGTCTTTTCCTTCACTATAGAGAGTGATAAATCCGGGGAAGCTAATAACCGAGCTAAAAGCCCTTAGTAAATAATCGGTCCTGGAATCCTGGCACCTTGCCTTGATGTCAGCGGTGGTGTTATCAAATAGAGCCGCCGACATCTGGCTAGCCACCATTCTTTGCCAGATAAGTTTGTAGAGCTTAAACTGGTTAGGGGTAAGGTATGGCTGAATCAGGTGTGGCTCCCGCCGAATTTTAGTGGGGCGAATAGCTTCATGTGCCTCCTGTGCCCCCTTCACGCTTTTGATAAAGTAGCGGGGGTGGGGAGGAATAAACTGACTGCCATACTTACTACTGATGAATTCCCTGGCTTCGATTATAGCGGAGCGGGCAACACGGGTAGAGTCGGTACGCATATAGGTGATGAGACCTACGTTTCCCTCCTTGCCTATGGGCAGACCCTCATAAAGCTGCTGGGCGATAGCCATAGTTTGGCTGGCACTAAAGTGGAGCTTACGCCATGCTTCCTGCTGGAGGGTGCTGGTTATAAACGGCGGTGCTGGCTGGCGGGTTACCTTTTTAGTACCTACTTTAAAAATGGTGTAGTCAGCTTGTTGAAGTTCATCACCAATCTCTTCGGTTTCTTCCTGATTGTGAATATCCAGCTTGGTGCCATCAATAAGACCAACCAGCGTAGCTCGGAAAGATGTCTCCTCCGTCGCTGCTATTTTCTTGGTCAGCTCAGCCTCGATAGTCCAGTACTCTACCGGGACAAATTTCTCAATTTCCCGCTCGCGGTCAACGATAATCCTTACTGCCACCGACTGAACTCTGCCTGCGGAGAGACCCTTCCTTACCTTTCGCCAGAGCAGGGGGCTAATCTTATAGCCTACCAGTCTATCCAGGATACGCCGTGCCTGCTGGGCGTTGACCAGTTGCATATCTATTGAGCGGGTGTGCTTGAAAGCATATTCAATAGCTCCCTTGGTTATCTCGTGGAAGATAACACGACGGTAGGGTCTCCGGTTTGGCTTGGTTACCTCAGCTAGATGCCAGGAGATAGCCTCTCCCTCGCGGTCAGGGTCTGTCGCCAGATACACCGTGGAGGCAGTTTTAACGGCTTGCTTAAGTTCCTTGACAATCTTACTTTTGGCTCTGGGCACCACATATTTAGGCACAAAGCCATTTTCTATGTCCACTCCTAGCTGGCTCCTGGGCAGGTCTCTTATATGCCCAATTGAAGCTTTGAAGCTAAAGTCTTTACCTAAAATCCGGCTCAGCGTCTTGGCCTTGGCTGGTGACTCGACTATAACCAAATTCTTCATGCTAATCTACTTTCACCCTATATTCTTCCCTTACTTCCCGAGCCAGGACATAATTCATAGCCCCCACCTGTTTTACCAAACCCTTAAGCTCCATCATAGCTAGAGTGCTGCTGACCGTTGATACTGGCAAACCGCTATTGCGGCAGACCTCGTCAATATGACTTGGCTCAGCACTTAGTTGTTTTAGTAACAAGGACTCGGTATCAGAGGCCGGTACGGCTTCCTTGATTTCCATCTGATGAGCTACCGCTGTCAGATTTAATTCCTCAAGGATATCCGTGTAGTCACGCACTAGCTTAGCCCCCTCCTGGATAAGGTGGTTAGTGCCTTTACTGGCTGGGGACAGGATACTACCCGGAACAGCGAATACCTCTCTATTTTGCTCCAATGCCAGATTGGCGGTAATCAACGCTCCGCTAGTTTCTCCAGCTTCAACAATGAGAACCCCCAGGCTCATGCCACTCATAATTCGGTTACGACGGGGAAAGTTATCCGCCTTGGGTCTGGTGCCCAGGGGGTACTCACTTATTAAAGCGCCTTGCTGGATGATACTGCGGGCTAGGTTAGCGTTTTCACTGGGGTACACAACATCAAGCCCACAAGCAAATATGGCTATACTTCTGCCGCCGGCGTCTAGGGCGCTGCGATGGGCAATTGAATCAATTCCCTTAGCCAGACCACTGACAATGGTAATCTTACTCCGGACCAAGTCACCTACAATTTCCTCGGCTACCTGCCTTCCATAAACAGAAGCGCGGCGAGTACCCACTACTGCCAGGCACCATTCATCCTCAGGGAGCAGGGAACCTCTGACATAGAGCACTGGCGGATAGTCATATATTTCCTTGAGGCGGGACGGATAACCTGAGTCGTGACAGGTAAATACTTTTACCCCGTAGCGGTCTAGCTTTTCCATCTCGGCTTCCAGAGACACCCTGGGACGCCAGGAGGTGATGGCACGGATGGAATTGTTATCCAGACCGGCTTGCTTTAACTCAGCCGAAGTCGCTTGCCAGGCGTTTTCCAGACTGACAAAGTAATTCTCAAGCTGGGTTAATTTAACCCGACCGATGCCGGGTATGAGGCTAAACCCCACCCAGTATTTAATGTCCTTATTATTCATTTTCAAGGCAATGCCATTCTAGCATAGAGACAGACTACTGACAATTAGGATTGTTTATTAACCCTATCCCCCTTCCCCTTGTCAAAGGGGAAGGGGGAGATTTGTTATTAGAGGGGCTAGCACCCCTCTAATACTCCTTTACTACAATGGTAGAAGAAGGCTACCACAGGAGAATGTGGAGAGTTGAAGAGAGGCGAAGCCTCTCTTATATAACTAACTCCCCCTCTCCTTGATAAGGGGGGGGGACAAAGGAGGTGAGGTAGATAAAAAAATCTAAAGGGGATGGAGTTTCTTATCCAAAAATAGAATGGCGGAGAGGGTGGGATTCGAACCCACGGTCGGGAAAATCCGACACGCGCTCTCCAGGCGCGCCTGATAGGCCACTCCAGCACCTCTCCGCAATATGTGGTAAATCGAACTATATGCCTAAATTATTAACCTTTGATTGGTATACTGGCGGAGAGGGTGGGATTCGAACCCACGCTCCACTAAACGTGGAGACCGCTTTTCGAGAGCGGCACCATAAACCACTCGGACACCTCTCCTAGCTTCAAAATTCTACCGTAAAAACTAACTTCAGGCAAGTTTGCTAATATTTTGCTAATAGAGCTTTATGCCTATGATTTTTGTTAGCCTCAAAATGCCATTTCCACATATAACCGTTTTTTACCGTTTTGAAGCTAATTTGACCTTTTTTCATAGCTAACGGCAAATTTCGAGAGCAGGACCATAAACCACTCGGACACCTCTCCCTGGCTACGGCTATGTTATATCATCTTTTCTTTGGCTATAGAGAAAAACAAAAGAGAAGCCCTACCCGGATACCGGGTAGGGCTCTCCTCTTTATTCAGCTTATCCTATCAACACGTCAGGCGAAAGGGATAATCCAGATAAATAGTGCCAGGATAAAACAAATTATTTCGGTTATAAACACAAAAGGTATAGTGTAGCTGAAAAATTCCTTCAGTCCTATTTTAACCGAGTCCTCTCTTTCGCAAATGTTCAGGGCTACGAAAAGGGCTGGAGCACCGGCTACAGTTAGATTGCTTCCCAATGTCCCTGCCCATAGTAATGCCCAATACAGAGGCCAGGGGCTGATACCGGTGGTGGTGGCAAGGTCACGGATTAAATATAAAAAGACAAGAATATAGGCATCATGCTCCACAATGCCCACAATAGGAATTGTTACCCAGTAAAGAAGTGAGGTGCCGAGGATGATGTTGCCGGCAATAAAGGGCGCCATAGCATCGGCAATCATTTTAATTATGCCAACGTGATCAATTGCGCCAACCAGTGAGAAAAGTGTTACATAGAATAATAGAGCCCTCCAGTCCAGCTCAGCGAGTACTTCTTCAATGCTGGGGCATTCCAGTGTTTTGTGGAACATTTCCATTATCAAGACCAATACAATCATCCCGGAAAGGGCGATAAATCCTAAATGTAGACCAATGAATTGTCGGAGGGACATGGCTAGAATGGTGGCAATGAACCCGGCTACTACTACCCAGGCAAACTTTTTATTTGTTATGTGCTCCGCTGGATTAGCCGAGGTCAGTTCTTCAAAAGCGGCATTATCAAAGGCCTTCCCGGCATACATCTTTTTAAATTTGAACAGATAGAGTAAATAGGCAGTCAGCACGAATGTCACCGTCAGGATGAAGAAGGATGAAGGTCTCCCCAATTGCCAGATGAATTCGGGAAATTCTATTCCGGATACGGAATGAAGCATCTGGGGTGGCAGGTCGCCTAATAGTAATGCGGTGCCCATAAAGTTGGCACCCAACGCCAAAAAGATAATGAAGGGAAAGGAAGGCAGTTTCAATTTCTTGGTAACATGCAGAATTACCGGCGCCATCATCAATATCACGACCACATTGTCCACAAACATGGAAATGAAACTGGCAATAACCCCCATAAGAACCAAGAATAGGGCTATATTTCTACCTGAAAGCTTTAACATAAGTACGGCTAGGTACTGGGGTATGCCTGTTTTACCAAAATAAGTGGCAATTATCCAGATAGCGAAAAGAATACCGATGACATTCCAGTCTACAAAGTTAAAGGCTTCCATTTCTGACATCACACCAAGGAACACCATCAAAGCCACACCGATGATACCGGTAACAGCCCTGTCCAGCTTCCCCCAAATAATCAAGCCAATGATTATCAGGAAGGTAACCAGGGCTGTTATCTGTATTGTCTCCATAGTTTTACTCTCCTATTCTTGGTCTTTTTAGGGCATAATAAAATGCCGGCGGACTCTCCGGCATAAAACACCCGTTGCCTATTTTAAAACCAATGCTCGTTATTGTCAAGCATTTTAACGGGTTCTATGCTGCGGCATCATTAAAATTTTCATACCAGAGCGCCCTCCGAGATTACCAACCTCGTAAGAGCCAATACTCATTGTAAAAAACGGGAAGCCCTGTTATAATAGCGTAGTTTTTGGCAATATTTATCTTGTCTGAGTTTGAATAAGTGCTGACAGAAAGCTAAATCCTTCCATTGTTATCTTCGTAGGGGGCATTTGCTTTGTCGAAAGAGACTAAATGGTATCAGCTGTCAGTAGAGCAGATTTTTAAAGCCTTAGAAACTAATGGTTCTCACGGCTTAAGCCAGGAGAAAGCCCAGAAGTGCCTGGCTCAGTTCGGCCCCAATGAGCTGGTGCAGAAGGAGAAAATCTCTCCGTGGGCAATCTTCCTGGAGCAGTTCAAGAGCTTTCTAATTATTATCCTCCTTATTGCTACCGTCCTATCGGCTGTCGTGGGCGAAGTAGCTGATGCCATTCTTATTGGTGTCATCGTCCTTTTTGCCGCTGGCTTGGGCTTTGTCCAGGAATATAGAGCTGAGCGGGCGATGGAAGCCCTGAAGAAGATGGCGGCACCTACCGCTTCAGTATTGAGGGATGGCAAAGAAGTAGAAATAGCATCCAGGGAGCTTGTCCCGGGGGATATCATTCTCCTCAGAACCGGTGACCGAATACCGGCTGACGCCCGCCTTATTGAAGCCATTAACCTAAAGGTAGATGAAGCCTCCCTAACTGGAGAATCTGTTCCTATAGAGAAGATGAGCAACCCGATAGAAGGCGAAATGAGTGTGGGAGACCAGCGGAATATGGTGTTTATGGGGACAGCCGCTGTCTACGGTAGAGCTAAAGCTATTGTAACTGCTACCGGTATGGGCACCGAATTCGGCAAGATTGCGGGCATGCTCCAGGAGGTCAAAGCAGAGCGGACCCCCCTCCAGATCAACCTCGACCGCGTAGGAAAGTATATTGGCATCGGTGCCTTGATTCTGTGTTTTGTGCTGGCTGGGCTCGGCATTATGAGAGGGCATGAGATTCTGGAGATGTTCATCTGGGGAGTCGCCCTGGCAGTAGCGGCTGTTCCTGAAGCTTTACCGGCAGTGGTGGTTATCAGTTTGGCTCTCGGCGTCAAGCGGATGGTAAAACGCCATGCTTTGATGAGAAGGCTCCCGGCGGTAGAGACCCTGGGTTCCACCACGTTTATTTGCTCGGATAAGACCGGCACACTCACTCAGGACCAGATGACCATCCGCCGCATTTATGTTGATGGTAAGCTAATTGATGTCACCGGGAGGGGTTACGAGCCTAAAGGTGAGTTTCATCTTGACGGCAAGGTTCTTGAGCCGAGGCAAAATATTGCTTTAGAAACACTGCTTAAGGCAAGTAGTCTGTGCAGTGACACTTCCTTGACTTCGGTTGATGGTGTTTGGGAGATAAAAGGCGACCCTACTGAGGGTGCCCTGGTGGTAGTTGCGGCTAAAGCTGGTTTGTGGCAAAAAGAGCTTGGTAGCCAGTTACCTCGCATCGATGAAATTCCATTTTCTTCAGAAGCAAAAAGAATGACTACTATCCATCAAACGCCTGAAGGAAAGGTTGCCTATTCTAAGGGAGCCCCAGAGGTAATACTGAATTCTTGTCGCTTTATCCATGCCGATGGGGAAGAAAAGCAATTAACCGCAAAAGATAAGGATAATGTCCTGTCAGTAGCTCATACTATGGCTGGTGACGCCTTACGTGTTCTGGGTCTGGCATATAAACGACTTGTCACTAACCCGGCGGTTACCCAAGCCGTAGAGCAAGATATGGTCTTTGTTGGTCTTGCTGGTATGATTGACCCGCCTCGGGAAGAAGTTAAGGAAGCGATAAGGCTTTGCGACGGGGCGGGCATAAAGTCAGTGATGATAACCGGTGACCATAAACTAACCGCTATTGCCATCGCTAAGGAATTGGGCTTGTTGAAGGGAGAGATTGCCCTGAGTGGTGACGAGCTGGATAAATTGAGCGATGAGGAATTTGACGCTTTAGTCGAAAGAGTAGAAGTCTACGCCCGGGTTTCCCCAGCCCATAAGCTGCGGGTTATCGAAGCCCTGGCTAAAAAGGGGCATGTGGTGGCTATGACTGGAGATGGGGTCAATGATGCCCCAGCTTTGAAAAAAGCCGACATTGGTGTGGCTATGGGTATTACCGGCACTGATGTCACTAAAGAAGCCGCCGATATGATTCTTACCGATGATAACTTCGCTTCTATTGTAGCTGCTATTGAGGAGGGAAGAGGCATCTTTGGCAATATTAAGAAATACCTGATGTATTTACTTTCGTCCAACATCGGGGAAATATTGCTAATGGCAGGCGCTATTCTTTTTGGTCCGCTAATCGGGCTCCCTTATGGAGCCATACCTCTCATCGCCGTTCAGATTTTGTTTGTCAACCTGGTCACTGACGGCTTACCTGCCATTGCCCTGTCTGTTGACCCGGCTGAGCCGGATATTATGGAGCAAAAGCCACGCCCCCGGGGTCAAGGCATCTTTACCAAACCAGTACTAATACTTATGGTCATCGGTGGGGTATGGTCAATGCTGGTGAACCTGGGGATGTTTAAGTTTGCGCTGGATATGGGCAAAGGCATGATAGAGGCGCAAAGCCTGACCTTCCTTACCCTTGTCATGATACAATTCTTTAAAGCTTACAACTTCCGCTCCGACAGGAAGTCTATATTCGAGATTGGTATGTTCAAAAACAAGTGGCTAAATATGGCGGTACTTTCACAAATCGTGCTGATGTTCATCATTATCGAGGTGCCGTTCTTGCATCCGCTATTCAATACATATTCCTTAACTGCCCTTGAGTGGGTAGCTGTTACCCTATTAGCCGGGACTATCTTTCCCGTCTTGGAAATAACTAAATTCTTTATCAGGCGGCAGGAGAGGAAAAGGCTAGCGCAGACTGCATCTTAAATAACTAAGCTCACCGTGCAAGTACAGGCAAACTTCTGTTTATTTGTTGCGCTATCACTTGCCATAAGGTATCATAAATATCTATGCAGCCCCTGTAGCTCAGGTGGATAGAGCACCAGCCTCCGGAGCTGGGTGCGAGCGTTCAAGTCGCTCCAGGGGCGCTTTTTAGTAGACTGAGGGTTAAGGTGATAGACACAAGCCAACTTGTTGAGATTAGATGGCACGGCCGTGGCGGTCAGGGGGCAGTTACTTCGGCTGGGCTGGTGGCTCAGGCGGCTATAAGTGAAGGTAAGTATGCCCAGGCCTTTCCTAGCTTCGGTCCGGAAAGGAGAGGCGCCCCCGTCCTGGCCTTTGTCAGGGTAGATAGTAAGGAGCCCATCAGGATAAGAGCTGAAATCCGGGAACCTGATGTAGTGGCGGTGCTCGACCCCAGCCTCTTAAGCATTCTGAATGTTACTTCAGGGCTTAAACCCAACGGGATAGTGGTAATTAATACCCGAAAACAGGCCAAGCAATTAAGGAAGGAGTTCGGCATTACCTCGTCTTTGGCAATACTTGATGCTACCAGTATTGCCAAAGAAATTCTGGGACTTCCTATTACCAATACTACGATGCTTGGAGCCTTAGTAAGGGCTACCGGGATTGTTAAATTAGAATCCTTGATTGAACCACTGAAGCATCGGTTTGGGCGCCTTGCTGAAAGAAATATTAACGCTATGAAAAGAGCCTATGAGGAAACTCTAGTGAAGGAGTGAGGGAATTGCCTAAAAGTGAGGGTGAACTAACCTGGAAAGACTTAGAAATAGGCGCCATAGTCACTGAGCCGGGAAATGCCAGTCAATATAAGACTGGCGACTGGCGGTCGCAAAAACCTGTCCATGATTTTGACCGGTGCATAAAATGTGGCCTCTGCCAAATCTTTTGTCCGGAGGGTTGTATTGAGCAAAACCCTGATGGCTATTTTGATGCCAATTTGTATTACTGCAAGGGATGTGGTATTTGTGCTCGTGAGTGCTGGACAAAAGTAATAACCATGGAAGAGGAGGAATGATGGCTAAAAGGGTGGGGATGGAGGTCTCGGTGGCAGTTGCTGAAACTGCCAAACTGGCTAATGTTGACGTGGTGGCTGCCTATCCAATTACCCCGCAGACGCACATTGTGGAACACCTCGCCGAGCTGGTGGCTAATGGTGAACTGGATGCCGAGTATATCCCGGTTGAATCAGAACACTCAGCAATGAGTGCTTGTCTTGGTGCCTCAGCCGTCGGGGCACGAACCTTTACCGCTACCGCCGGTCAAGGGCTGGAGTTGATGCATGAGGTACTATATATTGCCTCATCCATGCGGCTACCAGTGGTTATGACGGTAGCTAACCGAGCTTTATCAGCACCATTAAGTGTCTGGGGTGACCACTCCGATGCTATGGCGGTTCGCGATACTGGTTGGATTCAAATTTTTGTCGAGAATGGCCAGGAGGCGGTGGATAATGTCATCTGTGCCTTTCGCTTTGCTGAAGACCGGAGAGTTTTGCTTCCGGTGATGATTCACCTTGATGGATTCCACCTGTCCCATATGATTGAGCCTCTATTTCTCCCCGAGCCAAGTAAAGTTGACCAATTTATCCCTCCGTATGAATATCCCTTGCCGCTAAATCCAGAGAAGCCGGTAGCTATGGGAGATTTCGGTCCACCTATCATATATTCAGAGGCAAAGTGGGCGCAGGAAGTGAACTTAAGAGCGGCGAAAAGGGTAATTATCCAGTGCTGGAAGGAATTTGGCAAACTCTTCCATCGCCACTATTCCCCGGTAGAAAGCTACCACAGCGAAGATGCTGCTGTGCTTCTATTGACTATGGGCAGCTTTAGTGAGACGGCAGCAATGGCTATAGATAAGATGAGAACAGAGGGCAAAAGTGTCGGGCAGGTAAAGCTCCGCTTATGGCGCCCCTTCCCCTTTGAAGAATTCCGAAAGGCGGTTAAAAATGCCGAGGTTCTCATCGTGCTGGATAGAGCCCTTTCCTTTGGCGGACCCGGGGGACCGGTTTGCTCTGAGATTAGGTCAGCCTTGTATGCTCAGGAGAAGAAGCCAAAGGTGGTCAGCTTTGTTGGTGGTTTAGGTGGCAGGGATATTACTATGGCTGGGTTTGAGGAGATAATTTGCAAAGGTATAGAGGTGGCGCAGAAAGGGAGCACCAGGGAATTTGAGATATTTGGAGTGCGGGAATAATGGAAAAGTTTGCGCTTTATGTTCCCAGATTAATAACTAAAAAGGAAATCTTTGCGCCCGGTCATCGAGCCTGTATCGGCTGTGCTGAGGCTCTAGCGGTAAGACTTGCCTGTAAAGCAATGGGGCAGAATGTAATAGTGACTAACGCTACGGGGTGTGTAGAAATAATTTCGTCGCAACTTCCTTATACCTCCTGGCGTGTTCCCTGGATGCATACCCTGTTTGAGAATACCGCTGCCGTGGCTTCTGGAATAGAGGCAGGTCTAAAGGCTATGGTAAGGAAGGGAAGATGTGTCGAGCAGGACGTTAAGGTAGTAGCCATGGCTGGTGATGGCGGAACTAGTGATATCGGGCTTCAGGCACTATCCGGAGCTTTGGAGAGGGGTCATGATTTCCTTTACATCTGCTTTGATAATGAAGCCTATATGAATACCGGGATACAGCGCTCTTCAGCTACTCCCTATGGTGCCTCAACAACCACTTCCCCCGCGGGCAAGGTGAGTATCGGGCAGTTTACCTGGAAGAAGAATATGCCGGCTATTGTTGCTGCTCACGATATACCTTATGTAGCTACTGCCTGCCCTAGCTATCCTTTCGACCTGATGGAAAAGGTTAGGAAGGGGATGGACACTCCCGGCCCGGCTTATGTTCATATTCTGTCAGTTTGTCCTACTGGTTGGAGAAGCCTTCCTGATTTGTCGGTCAGGATAGGGCGCCTGGCAGTAGAGACGGGGATATTCCCGATGTATGAAGTGGAGAATGGTCAGTATAGACTAAGTTTTGATTTCCCCAAGCTCAGACCGGTTACCGACTATCTGAAGCTACAGGGAAGGTTCAGGCATCTATCCCCGGCTGACGTAAATAAAATTCAGACCAGGGTTACTGAGGAATACGAAAAACTCAGGGAAAAGGCGATAAAAACTGAGGTTGCCAAATGAATAAGGTAGTTTTCAGTAGTTGGGGGGGTAGGGTTGTCGATAACCGTCTAGGGACTGACACCGGTGTAGAAAATCTGGAACTCCCCTTAGAGTATGACGGTCATCGGGTAAGAGCCTTCATGTCGTGGCAGGGGCTGGTGGTAGTTGACGATAAGGTTAATGTTGTTGATATGGCACATTCCTACCTGAAGGAAGTGCAGAAGTTAAGTTGTGGGGAGTGCTCGGTTGGTTATCTAGGCGTAAGAGTTATGCTTGATATTTTAACCAAGATTTTAAGTGGGAAGGGAGTCGAGAAGGATATTGATTTACTGCGCTGGTTGGGCACCGGGATTAAGGCAAATACCAAGTGTGATTTCTGCTCCCTGTCGGTAACACCTATTCTGGATACTTTGAACCATTATGACGGGGAATATACCAAACTCATAGCCAGCAAGAGGGCAGTGCCAGAGTCGGTTTATATAACTAGAGTTACTGCTCCGTGTATGGAGATGTGCCCGGCTCATCAGGATGCGCCTGGTTACATAGAGCTGATTAGAAACCACAGATACGAAGAGGCTCTGGAATTAATTCGAGGGACAAATTGCTTCCCCGGGATGACTGGGCGGGCTTGCGTTGCCTTCTGCGAGACTAACTGCGTTAGAAGTGACATAGATAACCCCATTGCGGTTAGAGCACTAAAGCGGGTTGCCGCCGATTACGAGATGACCAGTGGCTCAGAACCTGAGTTTGAAGAGAGGAAGGCTACTGGAGCAAAGGTAGCGGTTATTGGGGCTGGTCCAGCCGGACTGACGGCTAGCTACAGACTGGTCTTAATGGGATATAAGGTTACAATTTATGATGAGCGAGCCTCAGCTGGTGGTATGGCGCTGGTGGGTATCCCTTCCTTCCGCTTGCCCAGAGATGTTCTGGAGAGGGAAGTTGACATAATAAAAAAGCTGGGGATAGAGGTTAAACTGAATACCAGGGTTGGTAAAGACATAACCCTGGAGCAACTCTCCAGCCAGGGCTTCAAGGCAATATTTATTGCTATCGGCGCCCATATGGGCAGGGAGCTAGGTATTGAGGTTGAGGGTAGGGGAATGATTGACGGGGTAGAGTTTTTACATGATGTAAATATGGGTAAAGAGGTAACAGTTAAGAACAGGGTAATAATAGTGGGTGGTGGCAATGTGGCTATAGACTGTGCTCGAACCTGTTTAAGATTAGGTTTTAAGGATGTAACTATAGTCTATAGACGCTCCAGGGTGGAAATGCCAGCCAGAACTGAAGAGATTGAGGCGGCAGAGCAAGAAGGAGTTAAAATTACTTTTCTGGCAGCACCGGTTAGAGCATTAACTGAAGGTGGTGAGGTTACCGGTGTTGAGTGTATCAGAATGGAGCTGGGTGAGCCGGATGCCAGTGGCCGAAGGCGTCCCATCCCGGTTAAGGGTTCAGAATTTATTATAGAAACCGATGTGGTAATCCCGGCTATTGGTGAGAAACCTGATTTGTCTTTAATTGAAGGCAAGCCGATTAATATAACCAAGCAAGGCACGGTAGCGATTGACCCATCTAGTTGTCAGACTAACCAACCGGAGGTCTTCGCTGGTGGTGATTGCGTTACCGGTCCGGCAACCTTGATTGAGGCTATAGCTGTGGGCAATAGGGTAGCCAGGAGCATAGACCAATTCCTGCAATCAGGTAAAGTAACTTCGCCTATTGAATATATGGTTGAAAACTGGCTTCATGATGTTGCTCTAAACCGGCAACGCGACGGAAACATAGTTGCCAAGCAACCACGCCAAACCGCGGAGCAACTCTCAATACCGGATAGGGTACTTAACTTTAACGAGGTAGAGCAGTCCCTTACTTATGAGGCGGCAGCAAAGGAGGCGGAGCGTTGCTTGCGGTGCTATCGGGTGATGCTGCTAGCAACAGCCAGTGAGGAGTAACTGGAATTCGATGGTAAAGCTAACTATTGATGATAAGGTAGTTAAAGCTGAAGAGGACTGGACAATCCTCGATGCGGCTATTCAGGCCGGCATCCATATCCCCACTCTCTGCGCTCATGAGTCGCTTAGTCGGGTTGGGGCGTGCCGGGTGTGCGTAGTAGAAATCAAACCCAATGGTGAATCCAATTTGACCACGGCTTGTAACTACCCCGTCGAGGCTGGGCTTGAGGTCAGAACCAATTCTGGGAAGGTAATGGAAGCACGAAGGCTGGCCGTGGAGCTATTGCTTGCCCAGCGTCCGCACTCAGCCAAGATACAGAAACTAGCCCGGAAGCTAGGCATTGAAGAGCCCAGTTTTACCCTGAAGGAAAGTGAATGTATCCTCTGCGAGTTGTGTGTTAGAGCCTGCCGCGAAATTGTTGGCGTTGAAGCCATCACTTTTATTGCCCAGGGGAAGGACCGAGACGTGGATGAGGCAACGGTTGTGCATTCACTGGAAGAATGCATAGGCTGTGATTCCTGCGCCTACGTGTGTCCTACCGAGGCAATAACGGTAGATGATGTTGACGATACCAGGACAATAAGCACGCCTAGTGGCCAACTGGAGTTTAAGTTGAAAAAGTGTAAAGTCTGTGGTAAATACTGGGCTCCGGAAAAACAGCTAGAATATATTATTGAAAAGTGGAAATTAGAGCCAGAGATATTTGACACTTGCCCTGACTGCCGGGATTAAGTTGACCCTCGGTAAGCCAGTTGTTATACTTTGAGTGCGGGGTGTAGCGCAGTTTGGCTAGCGCGCAGCGTTTGGGACGCTGAGGTCGGAGGTTCAAGTCCTCTCACCCCGACCATTTTAGTTGACATAAAAGTATTTGGGATATTGCCACCCTGCCTCAGTTATCGCTACCTCACCTTTGGGGACTCGAATTTAAACCTCTTCTCAGCAAAAAGCTTCAAGCAAGCATCTACCACTTCAGGGTCGTAAAGGATGCCCTTGGTAGTATTGCTAGGCTTTTTCATTTCTGATACTCTTCCGCTTTTTCAGCAGGTTTCTGATACTTCAAAATCCGCCAGAATATTACCATTAGTCACAATTATTGTCAACTATGTGGACAAATGTCATACCACCAGCCTTTGGCAGTATCAATTGAGGCAATACTTATGCCAAGTTATTGAACTCGAATAGGGCAGGGTGGTGGTGCTTGCCACCAGGCAAAGTAAGTAGTACATTTCAGGGTAATATTTTAGGCTTTCAGAAAGAGGTGGCGCTGGATAGGAAACTCCGCTTGGTGTAAAATTAATTTAATGAGACGATTTCAGTTAATAGAACACACCGCTGATACGGGCTTAATTGCTTATGGCAATAATTTGACTGAGGCCTTTGCTAATGCTGCCTATGGCCTTTTCTCAATCATTGCTGAACTCAACCGGGTGAGAAAGGTGGAATCACAAACGGTAGTAGTAAACGCTGAAGACGCCGAGAGCCTGTTGTTCAACTGGATGAATCACCTTATTTATATCTTTGATGTGGAGCATCTTCTATTCAAAGGGTTTGACATCTCCGAATTTACCGAGCACAATCTTAAGGCTATCTGCTGGGGGGAGAGATATAATCCCTCCCGGCACCGGTTAAAGACAGGTGTGAAATCAGCTACCTATCATATGCTTCAAGTGGACAGGGAGAGAAACAGGGTTCGGATTATCTTTGATGTTTGAGGGGTGAGAAGATATGGGTCAGTGGGCAGGACCGCTGGAAAAAGTGGACGATTACCGATGGCGAATACCGAAAAGTTATAAAACCGGGATGCGCGTCGATGGACTGATATTTGCTAGCCAGGAGATGCTCAATGACATACTGAAAGAGCAGACACTGGAGCAGGTGGCCAACGTTGCCTTCTTGCCCGGGATTGTGGGGCATTCTCTAGCCATGCCCGATATTCACTGGGGCTACGGTTTCCCCATTGGGGGCGTGGCGGCGATGAGAATGAGCGACGGGGTGGTATCGCCAGGGGGTGTCGGTTTTGATATTAACTGTGGCGTCCGACTGCTGCGGACAAATTTGGTGGAGGCTGAAGTCCGTCCCAAGATGAAAGAGCTTATGGATGCCCTCTACAGAAATGTTCCCTCAGGGCTTGGCTCGAAAGGTAAGATTAGGCTACGACACGGGGAAATTGATGAGGTTCTGGCTAAAGGCGCGCGCTGGGCAGTGGAGAAAGGATACGGCCGGCACGAGGACCTGGAGACTACCGAAGAGCAGGGTGAGATGGCTGGCGCTGACCCCGCCCGTGTTAGTAGTAAAGCCAAAGAGCGCGGTGTGCCTCAGCTGGGCACATTAGGCTCGGGGAACCACTTCCTCGAGGTCGCCGTGGTTGACCAGATACGCGATGAGGCTATTGCCAAGGACATGGGTATCAACCAGGTAGGGCAGGTTATGCTGCTGGTTCACTGTGGCTCCCGGGGGTTGGGGCATCAGACGGCTGATGATTACATCGGGGTGATGGTTAACGCTATGAGGAAGTATGGCATTGAAGTACCTGACCGCCAGCTGGCTTGTACACCCCTTGATTCCAAGGAGGGGCAGGACTATCTGGCCGCGATGAGGTGTGCTGCCAACTATGCCTGGACCAACCGCCAGTGCATCGCCCATTGGGTGAGAGAGTCCTTCTGTGGGGTGCTGGGGAAAAGTGAAGAGGACGCCGGGCTGGAGCTTATCTATGATGTCTGTCACAACATTGCCAAGATAGAAGAACATGAACTGGATGACAAAAAGGTTAAGCTTTGTGTCCATCGTAAGGGAGCAACCAGGGCTTTCCCGGCTGGTCATCCCGACGTTCCCGGCAAATATGCCCGCATTGGCCAGCCGGTATTCATCCCCGGCGATATGGGGCGGTACTCCTATGTGCTGGTGGGGACAGAGCAGGCAATGAAAGAAAGCTTTGGTTCTACCTGCCACGGTGCGGGTAGAGTTAAGAGCCGGGCGGCTGCCAAGCGTGAGCTTAGAGGTGAGGCGGTACTCAAGGAACTCGAGTCCCGGGGCATAACTATCAAGACGGATAGCTTAAGGGGCCTGGCTGAGGAAGCTTCCCATGCTTATAAGGATGTAAGCTTGGTCGTCGCTGTGGCACACAACGCCGGCATCTCCCGAATTGTGGCTCGAACTAGACCCATAGGCGTGATAAAAGGCTAATCATTCTTCTTTGACAAGGGGTAGATGAGAGACTAAAATAGGTATGGTTTTGCGGGAGTAACTCAGTTGGTAGAGTCCCTGCCTTCCAAGCAGGTTGTCGCGAGTTCGAGTCTCGTCTCCCGCTCCATGGGCTCGTAGCTCAGCGGTAGAGCGTCCGGCTCATAACCGGGTGGTCGCAGGTTCGAACCCTGCCGAGCCCACTTTTTATTGTGGCAGGGAAGTTGACATAAAATATCAACATTTCTCATACTTTATAATTTCTTCCCAAAGTTTTATAATGTAAAGTGGGTGGGTGAGCCTTCCCAGTTCGCCCACCCGCCTTTTAGACCTTTCAATCTAACGTCTCGGTATATCTACACTTTGGGAATTTATCACAACCGATAAAAAGACCTTGTTTCCCATTTCGCTCTACAAGGCGTCCTCCACATTTTGGGCACACGTTTTTACTATTATGTTGTTGCTTTAAGGATTGTACATGACGCCAACCACTAAGCAGATTCATTTCAGATTTACCTGATTTTATTTTATTACAGATATCTATTACCTCTTCGTCTGTAAATATCACTTTGGAAAAGCTATTAATATAATCCGTGTCTCCTTTAATACCTCCACGAATTACGTTTGCCGGCATTTTTGTTTTGAATTTACAGTCTCCCCAAACCATTACAATCGGCTTAATTTTTTCATGATTAATATTGAGATATTTTGAAAGGCTCATTGTATGGCGATAATTTTGTTTCAATGGATTTTGAATTTGCTTTCTATTACCGAAAATATTTTGTGTCCACTTCGCATCTCTTTCCTTCCCGTATATCCAGCCAGTCCATTCTTTTGTCTCTATGACGAATATTCCATATCTAGAAACAGTGATATGGTCGATCTGTGTCGAGCCATATTCATCCTTAATAATTAAATTTGTGAAAGTGGTATACACTTTAGAATCAAGAAAAACTTTTTGGGATAATTTTGTCTTGGCTTCACCTACCCAACCTTTTATGTGTGGTTTAAAGATATCCATCTTTTTTAACCTCCGTTTATTATTTTGTGGATGTCCATTGTAGCACATCACGTTAGACAAGACTTGACATGTAGTAGGGGACTCTTATAAACAAAAATACGCACAATATACGTTTTACATTACATAACATATATAGTGCGACCCAAAATATGTCAGGCTGGGATAGTTAACATAATGGAATAGTAAATAAAGCAAGGCTGGATTTAGAAATCTCTATGTCTTTGCGTATCGTTGCCGGATATCCTTGTAAAGTTTATCAATTGCTTCTCTAGCCGTCTGCGTGTCTTCGGTAAATCTATCCTTATTCGCTTCCATAATATCTATTCTATAAGAAGTTACCCTCTCTACTAAAAGCTCAATCTCATGTACCAAGCTTTCGGATAGTTCATTCATCTTGTCGTTTATTCCCTGTTCAACCATTGCCTTAACTCCTCTATTCAGATTTTTAACTTTTGTTTCCCATAGTAACAAAAAATATCCTGTTTGGCAAAATTACCAAGCAGCATAGTAAGATATTAGCCCCATCTTGTCCGGCATTAGCAATAGACCGGGGCAAGTAAAAGAATGGCAAGTGATAAGGGTCGCAAGTAAAGAAATACCTTCTTGCTGCCTCCAAAGGTAATAAACCATTCAAAGGAATTTTTAGGGGCCTAGATTTTGATTTGAGAGCGTCATTTTGAAGGGGGCTAAATTGAGTGGAAAGTTTGGGTTAAGGTGTGGCTGATTAGTCCCAAGAGTTTGGTTAACCCCCACTTTTTGGCGGCGGAAATGAGCACCGTGTTTTTGCTCTCCGCATCACCCATGTCAGCAAGATGACCTATGGCGGTTTCCTCATCCCAGGTCCGGCTATGGTTTAGTAGCAGGTCAATTTTATTTAGCGCCGTAATTCTCGGCTTGTCCAAAAGGTTGAGGTCGGTAAGAATTTCTTCCACCGTTTGGCATTGCTCGGGGGCGTTATGTGAAGATAGGTCAACTATATGAAGGAGCACATTGGCTTCGTTTAATTCCTCAAGGGTTGCCCTGAATGCGGTTACAAGAGTGGGTGGCAGCTTCCTGATGAAGCCGACGGTATCGGTGATTAAGACCGCACTTTTATCAGGGAGGGTTAAACGCCTGGTAGTCGGGTCCAAGGTGGCAAAGAGCTTATCTTCAACAAACGCCTCAGCATGGCTGAGGGCATTCAGGAGGGTGCTTTTACCGGCATTGGTGTAGCCGACTATAGCTACTACGGGAATACCGCTCTTCTGCCGTTGCTGACGGTGTAGCCGGCGGTGTTTTCTCACCTCTTCAATCTGTGCCTTTAACCGATGAATCTTCTGTCGGATAAGTCGTCTATCAGTCTCAAGCTGGGATTCACCAGGACCTCTGGTGCCAATGCCACCACCAAGTCTTTCCAAGTGGCTCCACTGCCCGGCAAGACGAGGCAGAAGGTATTGATGCTGAGCCAGTTCTACCTGCAATTGACCTTCGTGGGTTCGGGCTCGCTTGGCGAAAATATCCAGGATTAAGGCGGCACGGTCAATCACCTTTACCTGAAGAGCTTCTTCAAGGTTTCG
>Ga0209978_10000241_pt1 | contig 18899 bp, 9 predicted proteins | sample BentaG_FD_182805 | JGI IMG/M metagenome (GOLD analysis project Ga0209978, IMG submission 182805) | Deep subsurface microbial communities from South Atlantic Ocean to uncover new lineages of life (NeLLi) - Benguela_00093 metaG (SPAdes)... | ecosystem: Environmental > Aquatic > Marine > Oceanic >... | reverse complement strand
ACCTCAATCAACCAATGCTGTAACTCTGGCCGTGATTGACTGCTGAGTAGTGATTACTGTATCTGAAGGCGCTTCAAACTTGAACCACAGCTTCCTTGCAGCATCCTGGGCTACATTGTAACCCTTCTCTCCTTCAACACCACCAGTCTCAGCCAAGTCATCTGTGCTTGCTGTTCTCTCAACTCCTACAGTGAATGAATCTTCAGCACCATAGGTCGATGGTTGAGCATCCTTAAATATCGCTGATAAACGATACTCCTCTGACCCAGGAGTTGTTGTAACCGGCGTCCATGACCCCTGCTCCCCTGACGGTATCCCTAACTTGAACTTCTCGGTTACATTACCATCGTTGGTTACTGCAATGTAACTTGATGCTATTTCCGAACTGCCAGCAGTCATAGTCCCGAAATCATAACTCGTCGGATTTACTGCCACCGATAACTTCTGAATCTTTACTGTTATGGTGATGTCTGCAGTATCCCCAGCGTAAGCTTGAGATGCCAATCCCACCAAGCCTAAAATCAGAAGCCCTGCTAATAAGTACCTCATCTAAATCACCCCCTTTCCTTTCTGGTTTCTTTTCTTCCGTCACCCTGAAGGGCGACCCACTAAAGACTCTCATCTATCTCGTCATTACATAGATTCGTGAATTGACAGCAACTCTAATCCTTCCTGTCAGTTGCTTCACCCTGATCAAAAACATCAAATTCTTTTCTCGGTTTTCTGGTCTGTCCGGTATAGTTAAATAGAGCAAGACGCGTCCAGAACTTCTCGGTGGCACTTTGATAGTCATACTATCGAAGGTAAGATATTTTGTGTCCGGCGTTTCTTCAAATCCTCTTCGCACAGGGGAATCCCCTTCCTTGAGGGTAATACTCTCTATCCGATATCGACATTCCACTTTGTTCGGGTTATAAACCTTGAGAGATTTCCCGAACTGTTCCCAAACATTTACTTTTTTACCGAGTGGAACATCTATTAGAAAAAGATTATCGGGCAGTACTTGAAATACCCCAACCTCGTCACCTTTCCTCCTCACGCCTTCTTTCTCCGCAATAGTGAATAACAATCGACTCGCTAGCCCTACAGAGATCTCCAGTGGCTTTTCAGGCTTTGGAACAGTGTAAGAATGGAGATAGACTTGAAACTGCTTGCCCTTTAACTTCTTGTCTTTGGGAATGTTAATAAAAACATCTGTCTCTGCTATTCCACCAGGTGTAACGGTAAAAGTACTCCGTTCGAATCTAATCCAAAAGGGACTGGGGATTGGCTCGAAACCTTCTTTAAGGTCTGTCTTACCGGGAATCATCACTTCTACTTTAATGTCTATCTCATAGGGGCTGTCGTTTTTCACTCTCAAAGGAAGGTTAATCAACTCCTTAGTGCTGTAGGTCTCACCAATTTGAAGGTTTTCGATGAAGATGTCACCGAAAGAGGTGGAAAGTCCACCAGCTTTAACATGCCCTGGAAGACTCAAAATTAAAACCAAAAAGAAAATTAGAATCGATTTTTTCATGACCACGCCTCCTTTTAATTTTTGGATCAATAGTTTCAATTTAAACAAACTTTTCCTCGTCAATCGGGTACTGCTGTAACACACACAGTGATTCCTCATCTACTTAATCCTTTCGCTTCTTTTCAATCACGGGTCCGATGAATCGAACCCCTACTCCATTCATCGGAACAGCGACTCTCCTTTCTCCATCTCCTGCCACACCTGGAGTAGTCTCTCTTCGGCTTCTTTGAAATTGGGGTCTATTCTCAAAGTCTTCTGCCAGTATCGTATTGCTTGAGAATAGTCTCCTTCTTGAGCGTAAAGATTGCCAAGATTGTAGTAACTGAGAGCGACCGAAGGACGCAGTTCAATAGTCTTTTTATAAAGTTCAATTGCTTTTTTCACTTCTCCCTGTTGATAGATAACAGCAGCGAGATTTGAGTAGGCTTCAACGAAATAAGGGTCAAATTCAATTGCTTTCTCAAAGCATGTAATTGCTTCTGAAGAAGTCTTTTTGTTAAGAAATGCATTTGCGTAAATATAGGTAACTCCTAAACCGTTATAAGCTAAAGCATGATAAGGATAAGCAGCAATTTCTTTTTTATATTCATCACCAGACTTCTGGAAAAACTCTTCTTTTTGTTCTATTGTTTTAGCATTACCAATCATTTGTTGGTAAATCCCGGCTAAATGCATATGATAAAGACCCTGAAAGGGATTGAACTGTACTGATTTTTCCTGTAGAATTATTGCTTGTTCCCAGTTTCTATCTGCTTGAGAATCCTGAGCCAGGCGGTCAAATCTACTGGCTATGAGAAATCGAAAACTACAGAGACATAACAAGCCAGTAGCCACCAGTACTAAAGCCGAGATAATATATTTGGATGTTACGGGAATAGAAAAATGGAATTCTCTCTTTTCTCCCTCAGAAAGACCTCCTCCCAGACCAAAGAAAAACCATAACAATGTTGCCGGAACAATAGTGCTGAAGCTAAACTGGTTATTAATCAATAGAGCAATACAAGATGCACATAATCCACTAACCAATAGGTTTTTATCTTTTTCCCGAGAAACTTTTATTAATATTCTGAAGAAAGTAAACAGCAAGAACAGGTAAACTCCTAAACCTACCAATCCAATAGTTACACTGTATTGGAGGAATTCATTGTGAGCATAACCAGCAGTTCTGAATCGACCCGCCAATTCTTCATACTTTTTTGACATGAACTGCCGAAAACTCATTCCCAGAGTATCCAGACCAAATCCAAGAATTGGACGCTTAAGGGTCATCTTTATTGTTGTTCCCCATGCAGAAAGCCGCGCAGTAATGCCTGGTTCTTTGAAATCTACTATGGAAACTGCCCGTTCTACAATCGGTTTCATTGTGGTAGTTCTCTCTTGGGGACGCAGATATAACCTGGGATAAATAGAAGTTAAAATAATACAGGAGACTATAATTCCAATAAGAAAGAATGAATTTGTTTTAAGTTGTTTTTTATTTACCATCAAAGCAAAAACAATAAGACCGACTACCATGCCCAGCCAGGCTGCCCGGGAATAGGTAAAGATAAGAGCAAGAACAGATAACAGTGTGAAAACGCTATAAACAAATTTCTTCTTTACTGTTTCGGCTTTAATTAAAAAGATTAGATAAATGGGAATAATCATAATCAAATATGGGCCCAAAAAATTCGGGTTACCAAGAGTAGACCAGACACGAGGATACGGTTGAGTCCCCCGCCAGACAAAGAAAGTAATTCCAGCAGCTTGCACAAGAGCATAAACAGAAACAATAACACTGGCAATAAGAAGAGTTTTTAAGACTTTTCTTTTATCTGTTACATAATTAACAGCAATAAAATAGATGATTCCATAACACATAAAACTCAAGAAGCCTTCAAAATAGAACCCATGCATACCCCAGAAACTCAAGCGAGGAGAAACGGAAAAGAGTGTCGATAATCCGCAGATAAATAAGAATATAATTATTGGTAAATTAAGCGGTGTTTTCTGCCAGCTAATTTTCCCTTCTCTCAATACTTTCATCAACCATACAGCAAGAAGAAATAAAGTCATAATCCTCAACACTGTCATCTTGGGTAATGCAAATGGGTCACTCAAGAAAGGTTGAAATACCAGAGGTAGTAGAAAGAATAAGACCACCATACCCGCAGTGATAACCTTTTTTTCATCAAAAAATGCAATTCTTTTCATTTTTCCTCCTTATGGATAAGGCTCAGCGGTAATCGTCAATGGAATTGCTTGTGTAGTAGTTATATCTGTAGATGTTGGTGCTTCAAATTTGAACCATAGATTTCTTGTACTATCTGCAGGCACATCAAATCCTTTTTGGTCGTCAGGGTCGGCATCGCGAGCTAAGGCTGCCGAGGAAGATGTTCTTTCTGTAGAAAATGAGAATGAGTCTTCAGGTAAGAAATCTGATGTAGCAGGTTGAGTGGAACGGAATATTCCTGAATAACGATATTGCTCAGCACCTGGAGAGGCTGCAGTCACTGATAGCCAGGTAGCATTCGGTTCGGATACAATCTTAAGTTTAAACTTCTGTTTTATATTTCCATTATTGGTTACAACAACCGAACTTACCGTCAAAGTATAGGAGCCAGGTTCCACAACTCCCAAATTGATGGTGTTAGTAGAGATAGAGACGCTTAGGATGGGATTGACCCAGACGGTGGCGCCGTTGGAGAGACCTGACCAGTTGGTGGGAACTTCGTCCCGAGTCCAGATTTGGAAATACCAGGTTGTGTCACCGGTGAGTCCGGTAATTGTATAAGAAACCTCAGTATGGGGAGCTACACCAGAGGTGGGAATTTGAACCTCATAGGTTTCTTTGTCCCATTGTTTAGAATAAGTGGAATAGTCAATTCTATATTTACTTCCAGAAGGAAGGGTGCCTGTCCAATTATCATCTCCAGGAGTACTCCAGGAGAGGGTTACATCACCTGTATCGCTGTCGCATAAGCCGGTTAAATCAGTTATCGCTGCTGGCGGTCCAAAATCCCACTTGATGTTGTTACCGGAATTGATGCTCGTGCCATCTATGGCTAAGATAGTGTTCCCGCCTGAAGCATCAGAATCCTCAACGTCTACATAGGAGACGCTCTGGGTGCCAGTTACGGTTAAATACCACGCCGTGCCTGTACTTGTACTCCTCAACACAATACGACTGGATACTGACTGACCATCCAGTTCAATGTTGGTAAAGGTGAAAGTAGAACCACCACAGAAATAAAGCTCTGTATTACCCGCGGTAGCTGTAAAGGTGCTCAAAGTAAGATTGTCAGCGAAGTAGACCCCAGAAGAAGAATTGGTTATTTGTAAAATATTGAGGTTATTCCCATCCATGGTCAAGGTCTGGGTTGATGTGCCATTCAAAACAAAGGTGGAAGTGCTTGCATCTACTGTCCCACCTGAAAAGTCAATGTTTCCTCCCACTGTCCAGGTGCCATTGCCCATGGAGACTGATTCTGTGCCCGTGCCTGTCCCTGTATAATCTACACTACCAAGAATAGTCAAGTCAGGATTATTAGTAATTGCAGTTACTGTCAAACCCCCACTGCCTTGAGCCTTGAGCTGGAAGTCGCCATTAAAGGTTATTGTCCCTGCTCCTAATGTCCATGTTCTAACTACTGTGCCTGTTGACTGAAAGATTACATTATTGAATGTATAACCATCACCAGTGAAACTGGCATCGCCATCTGTGGCATCCAGAACTAATACAGACGCACCAGCATTGAACGTTCCTACTGTAACGCTGAAGTTACCATTACAGGTTACTGTCGAGCCACCAGCATTAAATATGCCGCCGGTTTGATTATAGGAACCAACCTCTAACAGTCCTCCATTAGTAGTGAAAGTGCCACCAGCAATCTCAAAAGAACCTGAGGTGGTCAGGGATTCTCCCGAATTGATGGATATTGTGGCAGTATAAGTCGAATAGATGATAACTGAGGTTACTGTGGAGGATATATCAATCTGGCAGGAGGTGATATCTCCTCCATCAAAGATGGCAGTATCCTCTGGTCCAGGAACACCCGCTCCTCCCGACTCTCCAGAAGTAGCTGACCAGTTATCAGCATCATTCCAGTTGGCAGTTGTCCCTACCCAGTACCTGTTAGCTCCTGCAACTATTTTTGCCATGGCGGTGGCTCCATTGGATAAATCGCTCCAGTTAGGAACTTCATCTCTAGTCTTCATTGCAAAGTAGTATGTCACCCCAGGAGTCAACCCGGTTACGGTCATATTGTACTCAATAAGAGCTGTTACAGGGGTGGGTATTGGTGAGAATTCACTTACTAATGAGCAATCTGCAAAGGTGGTTGTGGATATAGCAGGTGACTGGGTAGCTGTTGTTGAGTAGCGTATATCAAATTCACTTCCAGTATCAAAATCATTACTCCATCCGTCGTCTCCTGGCGATGTCCAGGTTAATTTTATCTCTCCTTGACCTGTCCAGGTTAGAGCTGAAAGCGTGGTCACTGCTTCAGGGGAAATAGCATCTTTAATAGTGGAACTACCCAATTGGACAGCCCAGCTGGAAGCAGTTACATTCTTAGTGGAAGTAACATCAGAGGCTTGTGAGATTTCTATACCTACTGTATTATTATGGGAAGCTGTTGATTTTACATCCAGTATTACATGGACATAACAGGTTGAGCAAGCAACAAGGCTAAAACCTGAAAAAGTGGCTGTTGAAGATGTTCCGCTAAATGTTGTTGTTGAGCCAAGCTGAGTAGTATCTACCCCTGATTCCCAGTTGCCATCTCCGTCATCATCCTGGAATAGTTTTACATTTTCTAAATCATTCGGCGCATCGCAGGTTCCATATTCGGTAAGAGTAATCTCAGAAACTGTTCCTGCACCGTCAAATTTAAATGTGCCCAGACAATTTCCAGTACTTTGCGTATATACATAACTTAGAGGAACAGGAGGTGAACCTTCCGTATATTTACTTACAATTGTACTTGATTCTTCTTGTGAGCCAACATTGATAAATGTATCAGTCATTGACTTATACTGTGCAGCAATCCAGTCAGCGGACCTGGCAATGCCTGCCATGCGGACTTCGTCTAATTCGCATTGAGTCGCGGTGCCGCCGTTTTCATTTGAACCGATTGTCAGTTTCCAATCTATTGGCTCATTATCACTTTCCAATGTATCGGCATAACCCGGGTTCATGTCATTCTCACCGTTATGATACATTATTCCATTGTTTAGTCCCGCCCAGGCTACAGCTGCTACGTAATGCCACTGGCTATCCCCTCTTATATCCGTATCACCTTTAATTCTTGTTGCACCTCCCCCAGCCCTCACATAGAGGCACACCCCTAGCGAAGTATCAAACACCCTTAATGCCCAGCGGTAGGTTCCGGAGCCGCCATACTGCCCGATAAGCGGTGCTTTACCTGTTGTATCAGAAGTTCTTACCCACAAAGATATAGTATAACTTCCTGCAAATACTTCAAAAGAAGGTCTGTTACCTACATTAATATAATCAGATCCATCAAAACTCTGGCCCTTGTAGATCACCCCGTCTGTTTGTGTAGGAGTTAGACTAAGAGTCCCTTCACCGCCCCGGCCGTAGTTATCGTATTCAGTTGAGTCTTCGTAATCCTCGAGTTCTCCGCTTCCGATCTCTTCCAGGTGCCACACAGCGACATAATTGTTTGTCCATACTCCAGAAGCATCCTGTGCATCTGATGAAGAATTATTTCCATAATACATATAAATAAAATCTTCACTAGGAGAACCATCTATCTGTGGAACCTTAACCCAGATGTATGCTTCCTCATTTGAAGAGTCCCATTTCTCTATCTCGTATTTAAGCTCTGTATTATTATCATCATCTACAAACCGAATGTCTTCACCATTACTCTGAGCCAGGCTAAAATCGAATGTAGAAGAGGTCAATTTAACTAACACAGGGAAATCAGTAAGGTTCTCTGACTGGGAAGAATTATCAAAGGTTAACTTCTTTCTATATAACCATGCACCCCACCAGTTTATAGAGCATTCACCCAATTGGACTGGCCAGCTGGAAGCAGTTGTTGTTGATGTGCAAACAATGTCATCCTGATAAAGCTCAATACCCACAGTTTGTCCATCATTAGCACTTGAGGTTACATCAAGGACCACGTGAACATAACAAGTAGCACCAGGACTCAAACTTAAACTTGAGAAGGTTGCTTTATTACTGGTGAAGGTAGTTGTCGAGCCAAGCTGAGTGGTATCTACGTCTTCTTCCCAGTTACCATCACCATCATCATCCCGGAAGAGTTTTACATTCTCTAAATCTGAATCCGCATCACAACTGCCATATTCTGTAAGGGTAATCTCAGATATCGTTTGTGACATACTCCCTAGTTTATCAAAGTGAAATGTACCTACACAGGTGCCTGTGCTTGGTCCATCTATCTTGTCAGGAGGAACAGTTGGAGTTCCTTCAGTATAATTGCTTACAATTATCTGAGAAGGCTTGATAGTGGAAGAACCTAAATAAACCGGCCAGCTGGAAGCAGTCACATCCTTATCGGAGGTAACATCAGAGGCTTGTAAAATTTCTATACCTATGGTATTATCCTCTGTTGCTGTTGATTTTACATCTAACACTACATGAACATATGTGGTTGCTCCGGCTGTAAGATCGAAACCTGAAAATGTGGCTGTTGAAGATGCTCCACTAAAAGTGGTTGTTGAGCCAAGCTGGGTAGTATCATCCCCTGATTCCCAGTTTCCATCGCCATCGTCTTCGAATAACTTCACATTTTCTAAATCATTCGGCGCATCGCAGGTTCCATATTCAGTGAGAACAATCTCTGAAATTGTGCCTGCTCCAGAAAACTTAAATGTTCCCAGACAATTTTCCGTAGTTCCCTTAACAACTTCTTCAGGAGGAACACTTGGTGAGCCACCTGTATAGTTACTTACAACTGTATTGGGAGCTTCTTCACTTCCCACATTGATAAATGTATCATTCATTGACTTGTATTGTGCGGCAATCCAGTCAGCAGACCTGGTTGTACTGGAAATCCTCACTTCATCGATTTTACCGTCAAACCACTGGGCACTTGTTATTCGCCCTCCTATATAAAGGGCGCAAGCAGCATCAGTCCCACCTGTAGGGTCATTGGTATATGATGTCATGCTAGCTAGTAAGCCGTTTATGTACCATCTCACTTCATCACTTGTTACGTCTCTTACTAATGCCGCATAGGCCCATGTTCCTAAGGAAACAGTAGCTGTGGATGTGCAGGATTCGTTTGACCCTGCTCCGTACTCCCACTGGCACCAGAGATTTTGACTGTTGTCGATTTCAAGTCCATAAACTATATTACCTGCTTCATTTTCATTATCCGCAGCATGCTGAATAATGGCTCGATAATCTGCAGCTGTATCAAGATAAATCCAGGTAGCGATAGTTACATCTCCTAAGGTAGATGATTTCCCACAATCAATTCTGTTGCTTGAGCCATTGAACTCTGGACAGAGGCCCATCTTTCCGGCAGCTTCCCTTGAGGTAACATTTACATTAGTTCCATGATTGGCATTATTAGTTGATTCAATATAATTTCCTGAGGTTTCAGCAAAGTGAAATACATCCATGTAGCTATTGGTCCACACATTCTCCGCATCCTGATTATCTGTAGCAGAGCTATTTCCATAATACATATAGATAAAATCTTCATTTGAAGAACCATTTATCTGAGGAACCTTTACCCATATTATTGCTTCTTCTGCTGAAGAATCCCATTTCTCTATCTCATATGGAAGTTCTGTCTTATTATCACTATCTACGAACCGTATATCTTCACCGTTAGTCTGCGCTACATTAAAGTCAAAGTTAGATGAAGTCAGCTTAACCAAAACAGGAAAATCAGTAAGGTTTTCTGACTGACCAGAATTATCAAAGGTAAGTTTCTTCCTATATAACCATGCGCCCCACCAGTTTATAGAGCATTCACCCAATTGCACTGGCCAGCTGGAAGCAGTTGTTGTTGATGTGCAAACAATGTCATCCTGATAAAGCTCAATACCTACTGTTTGTCCATCAGTAGCACTTGACTTTACATCTAAAACCACATGAACATATGTGGTTGAGCTAGCTTCAATACTTAAACTTGAGAATGTTGCTTTATTACTGGTGAAGGTAATTGTCGAGCCAAGTTGGGTAGTATCTATATCTTCCTCCCAGTCACCATCACCATCATCCTGGAATAGTTTTACATTCTCTAAATCTGAATCCGCATCACAGGTGCCGTATTCGGTAAGGATAAGCTGGGAGATATCCCCTGTGCCATCAAATAAAAATGTGCCCACACACGTATGCGTGCTGGGTGGAACTACGCTGCTTGGAGGAACCGTTGGACTTCCTCCTGTATAGTTGCTCACAGTTATCTGAGCTACGGTAATGGTTGAGGTGCCTAATCGGACAGGCCAGCTTGAGGCAGTCACTTTCCTGTCGGAGGTAACATCAGAAGCTTGTAAGATTTCTATACCTATGGTTTTGTCTTCTGTAGCAGTTGATTTTACATCTAACACTACATGCACATATGTGGTTGCTCCTGCTGTAAGATTGAAACCTGAAAATGTGGCTGTTGAAGATGAGCCGCTAAATGTGGTTGTTGACCCAAGCTGAGTATCTCCCAATCCCCAGTCCCCATTTCCATTATCCAGGAATAACTTCACTTTTTCTAAATCATTATTTGCATTGCAGGTGCCGTATGCTGTTAGAGTAATTTCAGAAATTGTGCCTGTTCCAGAAAATTTAAATGTTCCCAGACAATTTTCCATAGTTCCCTTAACAATTTCTTCAGGAGGAACACTTGGTGTGCCACTAGTATATTTACTTACAACTGTGTTAACTCCTTCTTCATTTCCGACACTGGTAAATGTATCCTTCATTGTCTTATACTGAGCAGCAATCCAGTCAGCTGACCTTGCTACCCTGGAAATCCTTACTTCATCAATATAGCCCTTAAATGCACCGCTTAATAACTTTCCTCCATCAGTCCCTGTTTCAGTAGCCCGACCTATTCCAAGCTTAGCAGCATTTGTCTGTTCTGGATCATCGTCCAAATCACTGCGTGACCCATCTTCTGAACCCTGGAGATAAACCTTAAATGTATTATTGCCTCTGTTGACAACTGAAGCGCCAAAATACCATTCTCCATTAGTGATGGTTGTAGCAGCGACGACAGGCATATTTTGAGCACCAGTATTTTCCTCAAAATCGGCTCCCAACTTGTTAGGATCATAAGAGTCAGTACCTGAGGTTACTCCCATCCAAGCCCAAATATCTGTCGTATCATTTGAATCTGACTCAGATGAACCCTTTGATAAAATCGGATAAGCGTTAAAACCGCCGGTTCCTGTGGTCTCTTCTGTACCTGTACCTGTCTGGTTAAACCAGCAGGTTATGGTGTAGGTAGAGCGGTTAAAGCCATTTGAATCAGGAACAGTTATATAATCATCTGAACCGTCAAAGCTTGGACAATTGCCAAATTTAGTGGCACTTCTGGAAGTAACGCTTACTACATCACTATCATGATTGTTGTTAGTCGAATCAAGATAATCTCCTGATGTTTCTTTAAAGTGATAGACAGCCTCATAATCATTTGTCCATACATTTTCCGCATCCTGATTATCTGTAGCAGAGCTATTTCCATAATACATATAGATAAAATCTTCATTTGGAAAACCATCTATCTGTGGAACCTTAACCCAGATAATAGCTTCTTCTCCTGAAGAATCCCATTTCTCTATTTCGTATTTAAGTTCAGTATTATCATCTTCATCTACAAATCGAATATCCTCCCCATTACTCTGTGCCAGGTTAAAATCAAAGTTAGATGAGGTAAGTTTAATCATTACAGGAAAATCAGTAAGGTTTTCTGACTGACCAGAATTATCAAAAGTGAGTTTTTTCCTATATAACCATGAACTACCCCACCAGTTTATAGTGCATTCACCCAATTGTACTGGCCAGCTTGAGGCAGTTGTTGTTGATGTGCAAACAATGTCATTCTGGTAAAGCTCAATACCTACGGTTTGTCCATCAGTAGCACTTGAGGTTACATCCAATACTACATGAACATAGCAGCTAGAACTAGCCACTATACTTAGAGCTGAGAATGTTGCTGTTGAAGATGCTCCGCTAAATGTTGTTGTTGAACCAAGTTGAGTGGTATCTATAGCTTCCTCCCAGTCACCATTACCATCATCCTGGAATAGTTTTACATTTTCTAAATCTGAATCCGCATCACAGGTGCCGTATTCGGTAAGCGTAAGCTGGGAGATATCCCCTGTACCATCAAATAAAAATGTGCCCACACACGTATGTGTGCTGGGCCCATCTATTCTATTGGGAGGAACTGAAGGACTTCCTCCTGTATAGTTGCTGACAGTTATTTGAGAAGGCTTGATAGTGGAAGTGCCTAAATAGACTGGCCAACTTGAGGCAATTACTTCTTCAGATGAAGTAACATCAGAGGCTTGCGCGATTCCTATATTGATTGTAGAGTCTGTCGGGGCAGTTTCTTTTACATCAAGAACAACATGGACATAACTGGTAGCTCCGGCTGTAAGATTAAAACCAGAGAATGTAGCTGTGGAAGATGCGCCGCTAAATGTTGTTGTTGACCCAAGCTGGGTAGTATCATCCCCTGATTCCCAGTTTCCATCGCCATCATCTTCAAATAGTTTAACATTCTCTAAATAAGTATTTGCATCGCAGGTGCCGTATTCGGTTAGAGTAATTTCAGAAATTTCTCCTTCTCCTGCAAAGTGAAATGTACCAAGACAATTATCCGTAATTCCCTTAACAACTTCTTCAGGAGGAACACTTGGTGTACCATTAGTATATTTACTTACAACAGTGTTCGGTGCTTCCTCCTGGCCAACATTAATAAATGTATCATTCATTGACTTATACTGAGCAGCAATCCAGTCATCACTCCTTAAGACACTGGCAAGCCTTATTTCATCAAGATAACCATCATAATGGTCGTCATTGTAATCATCTTTACTTCCTATGCCTATGTTGGCTGAGTTTGAGACACTTCCACTAATTGCTGTTGCTGTAGAGATTGAAGTACCATCTATAAATAATTCTATTTTAGTATTAGTTGAATCTCGAGTGCCCCATATGTCATGCCAATTCCCATCAGGAGTCAAAGTATCATAGAGTATCTGGGAATTATTACCACTTACCCGTATTAACCACTGCACTCTATTATTGACAATATCATCTCCCCATTCTAATTTATACCAGGAATTTTCTGCCACTCCAGTAGAGCCTTTTCTTATTAAATCGCTATCGGGTTGTGTGGTTGAAGATTTTGCTCTCACCATTACAGTAAAATCTGTGGTACCAAAATCTAAACTATCATCATCAAGAACACCCACGTAATCACCACTTGCCCTGACAAATTCAGGATAATATCCCAAGCCATTAGAATCGGTATTACTCCGTGATGATACTTGTTGTGTATAGGCATCATTATTATTACTGGTTGAATCTTGATAATATCCTGACTGTTCTGTAAAGTGATAAACAGCAACATAGCCATTTGTCCACACATCGGTAGAACTCTGGTTATCATAGGCTGAACTATTTCCATAATATATATAGATAAAATCTTCATTTGAAGAACCATTTATCTGCGGAACCTTAACCCAGATGAATGCTTCCTCTCCTAAAGAATTCCATTTCTCAATTTCATATTTAAGTTCTGTGGAGTTATCTTCATCAATAAACCGAATATCTTCACCTTCACTTTTCGCCAGATTGAAATCAAAATTAGATGAGGTTAGTTTAACCAAAACAGGAAAATCAGTAAGATTTTCTGACTGAGAGGAGTTATCAAAGGTAAGTTTCTTCCTGTATAGCCATGAGGAATCCCACCATTCCGGAACGACGCTTGGAATGTGAGGACCAGTGCCAACTCCGACAGCGTAGTTTATATAATCATCATAGGCAAATATTTTGTAATAATAAGTGGTGCCGTTGGTAAGTCCAGTATCTGTAAAGGTTTGAAGGCTGCCAACATACGTTACAGTGCTTGTGCCTATTGTGTTGCCCTGAACATATTCTGTCCCCTCAGTGGGAGCATCGGTTACTGCTGAATTGGCCTTTCGTAAAATCAACTCTTTATTAAAATCAGCGTCACCAGGATTAGTCCAATTGAGTACAATTTGAGTATCCCCGGGGGTAATGGTTCCCCAGGTAGCATCAGCCGGAGGAGCGTTATCAACCGTAATAGTGGCGCTGTCAGTGTCAGTGCCCGCTTGAGAGTTAGTGCATGTATAGCTAGTAACAGTGCCGGTAACAGCATAAGTTCCCGCTGCCAGGGAAGCATGATCTTTGGCAGTAAATATGACCCTAAAAGATGCTGTAGTGGTAGATACAGGAATTGGCGTGCCTCCGCTAAAGTCCCAGGTGTCGTCTCCACCGGGATCAGAAACCGTGGAGAAATACTGGGTATCCCCAGCCTCATTCCAAATCTCCATACTGGCGATGGCAGTAGTACTGGAAGTGGTTACAGTAAGAGCGGTAACAGAATCGGTGCTGGTATTCGTTACAAAAGTAAACTGGTCAAGATACTGGTCGGCGCTGCCAGGAGCAACAGTAGAATCTCCCGGGTCAGTGCCATCACCAAGAGTTGTAGTTGGGACGACAGGTGCTTCCTTCAGGAATGCAACAGAGGCAGTCCAAGCTGCGCTACCAACAGTCCAAGACATTGATTGGCTTCCGGTGCCAACTGTTTCATCTCGGCTACCGTGACCTTTATGACCGCCAGCACCGAAATCCCATAATGCTGTCTGGTCTCCACCTTCAGTAAATGCAACGTTACCGTCAGTACGAGCAGTTCCAACGCCCCAACAATCTGCTGCAGTAACAGTAGCCGACACAGTAATACTTGTTCCTGACCCTGTGTTTGTTCCATTGCTATCTATTGGACTTGTCTGGTCTACACCGTAAAAAGTTGCTACGCCAATAAGGAGTTTGGTATTAGCATCTACTGTGACAACTACATCGCCTGTTCCAGAATCTGGAGCGATTTTATACCATAACTCGATTTTTGTAGTTCCATCATTAACTGTGTGAAGTTGAGTAAAACCGCCAACCCCTTTCCATGTAACACCAGTAACGCTTTGACCAGCATTCAGAGTCACTTGAACAACCATAATGCCGTCTGTGAGGGTTCCGACAGTAAACGATGCAATTGTAACTGAAGTGACGTTATTTCCACCGTTACTTGCCGAGGCATCAAAACCAATTGCAGCATAGGCAGCCTGTGAAGATAAAAATACACCTAATATCACTCCTATAAAAAGTGAATAAATAATTATTTTATGCATTTTATGGGCTAACTTTTTCATTCCCATTTTTTCCTCAATAAACCAATGATGCACACCCTTGAGGTGGAAGTATGATAAACTATTCTTTTTATTAATTTTAATCTGTCCATTCTTACCACTTTGTTTTGAAAAAACTTGAAACTAAAGCCCGTAAATCTCCAATGGCATAATTATAACTCTGAGCTTTGCTTCCCTGATCCCGATTTATCGGGACAGCTACAAATTCTGCTTTCTCATCCAGCTATGGACTTTGCCAATTCTTCTCTGATGTTTTCCAAAGTGCGATTCTGCTCAGCAATAGACTTAATCTCCTGAATTCTGGCTAAGGTCTGTTCCCGATCATAGAGGCGATAGCCTCCAGGCAATAGGGTTTCGGTTACCAGGAGAAGTCCCATCTCTGTGTAATACCTGATAGTGGAGCGAAGAACCCCTGCCTCCCTTGCTATCTCGCCAATCTTGAGCAGACCGTTCTTTAACCTCTCTTTCTTACACATTTTTCTCACCTCCTTTCAGTCGGTGAACTGCTTGCCCACCGTCTCGCACGCGGAGCTTCGCTCCGCTACTCCATTCATCGGAACAGCGACCCTCCTTTCGCTTGGTTTTGAAAAGTGAGTAGTTCCACTTCTCACTTTTGGACAAAAAAAAGACGAGTCATAAGACTCGGCTAAAAATACCAACTTAATTATAGTTTTTTAAAAGAAAAGCCCGGCCGTTCAGAAACTTTAGCTCCCGAACTGCTCGGGCTTCCACTGCAAACTTCAAGGGTAGGCACATATTACTATATACTATGATTATAAAATCCAATAGTATACAGCTCCTTTTAGATTTCTAATATCTTTCTTCTTCATAAACACGGGACGCACATCCCATCAATCTGCCCTAAAGACCCACAAAAGAATAGGTCTTTTGCAAGCATAAGTCTCACTATAAGGTTACCCTATATATAGGGAAATTAAAGCGAAATTCTGGCGAAATTTCAGGTGGGTGGTAGCCACAGAGCGAAGCTCTGCTTTATAATCATGTCACTGCGAGCGATTGAAAGGAGCGTGGCAGTCCGGAGATTGCTTCGGTCGCTTCGCTCCCCCGCAATGACAGCGTTTTGCCTCTACAAAAGGCGCGTAGCATATAGCTGCAGAGCGGTAGAGGCTGTGTCATAACCCTGTTTTGGGTAGTCGCAGGCTTTAGCCTGCGTAATTTCCCCGTCGAGAACGCAACCTGAAGGTTGCGGCTACCAAACAAAAAATCTAATTACGACACGGCTTCGGTAGCTCTGCTAAAAGGAGAGCAAGGCTTGCACTTTGCTGCTACAGGAATTGAATGGCACGGTAAACCGTGCCCGACCAGTGAGTTCGGTCGTTTGGTAGGTTAGAATTGGGGGGTTAGGCCCTAAACATATAGCCTACTTTCTCAATCGTTTCGATGTGTCGGCCGCTTTCAGGGCCCAATTTCTTGCGGAGGGTTTCAATATGCTTGTTTATTGTGCGTGGGTCTCCAAGATACTTCTCCTCCCAGACACTCTTCATCAAATATCTTCTCTCTAACGCCCTTCCTCTCTTTTTCATCAAAGTGTAAAGAAGGGCAAACTCCTTTGGAGTTAATTTAATGGGCTTCGCTTTTACAAGAAGAGTCCTGGTGGTTAAATTAATTTCGATATCTTTACACCTCAGGATTTCCTCAGGTTCTTCCCTGTAACTTATTCTGCGTAAAATTGCCCTCAATCTGGCTAAGAAAATATCGAAATGAAGAGGTCTCGCCAGATAGTCATCGGCACCAATTTCCAGTGCCCTAATTAGCTCCTTCTTTTTGGAAATATTGCTGATGATAACCACTGGAATGTTCCTAAAACTTCTATCCTGTTTAATCTGTTCACAGATTTTGAAATTATCTTCGGGTGAAGAGATAAAATTTAGAATAATCAGTTCTGGTTCGATTTCCAGAATTTTCTCTTCAACACCGGTCTTTTCCTTAACCTCGTAAAGTGTAAAAGCCTTCTTCTCCAGGGCCTTCTTTAGTCCCCGGGCAACTTTGGCGTCATTACCAAATAATAAGATTCTTCCCTCGATCATAAGATGTTCCTTTCCGAATATTTAGACGGAGTGTCAAGCGAAAGCTTGACCAAATGAAACTAGGAATACAGAAGGAAATCCGAAACTCTTAGAGCACAAAGAAAGACCTGACGCCGTTCATGCTTAGTGATAATAATCCGGTGCTGGATCTGCCAAAACAATGTTACGAAGTTAAATTTTTATAAGCCATTCTTTTGGTTGATAATGGTGAGTTTATCACAATGACGGACACCGGCTTTGCGTAGCCGGGTCTAAGTGAAGGGCTTGTTTTTTTATCTATAAGAGGGTCCCCAGTTTCTTTTCTAAATCTCTTCTATCAACAATAGAAAGGACTGCAATTTTTCTGCCATCTATATGATAGACAACGCGAAAGTCTCCGCTCCTTAAGCGATAGAGTGGAATCTTAGAGCCTTTAAGTTTTTTGATAGTATTACCTCTTGGAAATGGAGAGGTTTCTAGACTTTTTATTGCTTGTAGGATTCTGAGCCTCGTTTTGGGGTCGAGTTTATTAATATCCTTTTGAGCAATTTTAGTGAAAACGATCTTAAATTCTTCCAAGATCTTTCTCTGCTTTTTTAATGAGCTTGTCAATATCTACGGTTTTCCCAGCCACATACTCTTGGTAGGCTTTTTTGAGTTTCTTTTTGAATTCAGGATGGTTGAGGAGAATGTAGTCCTCGATTTCATCTTCTGAAATGTGATGTATAACCACGACGGGTTTGCCTCTTGAGGTAACGATAACATCCCTCCCATTTTCAGTATAGTGAAGCACAGCTGAAGTTTTATTTTTAAGTTCTCTTACATTAACAAATTTCATAATAACGTACCCCCTTTGGTAGCTACGTTTGTAGCTATCTTAATTTTACCATTCAAAAAAAAGTTTGTCAAGGTTTTTTTGACGTTTATTATAGTTATAGTGTCTAATTGAAAGCTACTCTGGCGAAATCCATTTATTTTTCAATGGTTTTCGGAGGCCTATTTTTGCTCAATTGCATTCGACGACAAAGTGGTTTAGGAAAAATGACTCTGACCCTTCTTTCCGATTGGAGTGTCAATTATTCCAGTTTAAATTTAAGGGTGATTGTTCCCCACTGGACTATCTGCTTCTCCTGGGGGGAGAGGGGCTCAAAGAGCCATTTCTTCATTGCCTGGTTGGCAATCTGGTCCAGGTCAGGATACCCTGTAGTCTGGGTTACTTCTACTCTGTTGACTAATCCATCGGGCAAGACCCAAAATTTTAAGCGGACTTCACCACTCACTCCTGCCTCTTCTGCCCACCTGGGATATTGTGGATAGACTCGCCGCACAATTCCTCTACGAGAGACTGGACCAGTTATGGCAAAATCTCGAGCTTCACCTTTTCCGACAAAAATGCCTCCTCTATCGTGAAGTCCGGGTGTAATTTTGACTCCCTCCATGGTGAACCTATCTTCGCCCGGGAGCATCGATATCTTCTCTCCCATTTCGGGCTCAGGTGCCGGGGTTTCTGTTAGAGTAATCTTCGTTTCCGGTCCTATAATTGCCAATGGTTCTCCCTCTCCCGGTGTCCACACATCGACTCCAGGAGCAGGACTGACATCAGTCCTCGGTCGAGCAAGAGCTAAAGACTCTGGGTAACCTGGTTCACTGGGTCTTACCGCTGGAAATGAAATTAAAGAGACTTCCACAAACCTAACCGGAGGTCTATGGCGCTGGGTTATAGGAATATATATCAACATTAACAAATGGAAGATAAAAGAAATAAGTAGTGAAAGCCTGAAATTGCGGTCTCCAAACATTCTTCTCTCCTGAAACTCATAGCAATTTTGGTTCTGTGGCAATTACTAATCTATCAGCTCCGTTCATCTTTGCAATATCCATTGCCTGCACCACCATACCATGTTTAACTTCCATATCAGCTTTAATAATTAATATTCTATCTTTCCTCTGAGCAAAAGCAGCCTGTAGCGCTTCACCCA
>Ga0209978_10000240_pt1 | contig 18917 bp, 26 predicted proteins | sample BentaG_FD_182805 | JGI IMG/M metagenome (GOLD analysis project Ga0209978, IMG submission 182805) | Deep subsurface microbial communities from South Atlantic Ocean to uncover new lineages of life (NeLLi) - Benguela_00093 metaG (SPAdes)... | ecosystem: Environmental > Aquatic > Marine > Oceanic >... | reverse complement strand
AGTTAACTCCATTATAGCAGCTCCAAGTTGGTTGTGGAAGTTTTCGAGCTTGAAAAGCATTTGGCTTCTCCCTTGTTGCCCAAGAACCGCCAGTGTAGAATAGATGCCGTCCTTATCCTCAGCGGCGTGTTGACAAGAAGGCTAAACAGAGATAAACTCTATGCCGTTGCATGGTATGAGAAGAGCTACTATTCCACTAAGATTAGACAAGGAGGGCAGTACAGGGTGTTACCGCGCGTAGCCATTGTTGGTATAGGTTTTACCCCATTCCAGACGATAACCCCGGATGTTTCCTTTAAGGAGATGATGTTTGAAGCCGCCACAAAGGCCTATGAGGATGCCGGGGTTTGTCCACAGCATGATATTGATGGATTTGTGACCTGCGAGGAAGACTTTGCCCACGGTAGAAGTATTTTCAGCATTCATACCCCAGATAATTTACGTGCAGTTCTTAAGCCCATCCATACTATTCCTGGTGATGGCATCCACGGTTTGATTGCTGGCTACATGCAAATAAGCACCGGGCTTATGGACATAGTAGCTGTAGAGTCCCACAGCAAGGCATCAAACATGCTGACCACTAATTATTTGATAGCCCTTGCCTTAGACCCGGTGTATAATAATCCGCTTGGTTATAATCCGTATTTCATCACTGGTATGGAGATGAACCGCTATCTGTATGAGACAGGCACAACCAAAGAGCAGTGTGCCTTAGTTGCGGTTAAGAATAGGCTAAATGCATTACTTAATCCTCAGGCGGCATATGGTGAGAGGATAACCGTGGACGAAGCGCTTGACTCAGAAATGATGTTTTACCCCTTGAGTCGTTTGGACGTGAGCTGTCCTGCTGACGGCGGCATCGTTATGGTCCTAGCCTCAGAGGAAAAGGCTAAAACTCTTAGTGATACGCCAATCTGGATAAGGGGGGTTGGCTGGTGCTCAGGTGCGCCAAGTCTGGAAACCAGTGAAGGAGTAGAAAATGCCAGTAGGCAAAGTTGTTCAGGTTAGCCAGACTAAACCGCTCCACGGCGAGATTCCGGTGTATGGACAATACACCTTTGGGATTGCCGGAGAGCGGTTTTTCAGAGAGATTAAGGACAACGGCAGGATTATGGGGACGAGGTGTGAGAAGTGTAGTTTGACCTATGTGCCGCCGCGAATTTATTGTGAGCGTTGCTTCGAGGGACTCAAGGAATGGGTAGCTGTGCCTAGCACAGGTACAGCGCACACCTATACCATTGCTCATTTCGACTTAGATGGTGCCAAATTACCTGAGCCGGCAATTATAGCTATGGTTCAACTGGATGGTGTTTATGGCGGGCTAGTCCATCAGCTAGGTGAGGTGAGACCTGAGGAGGTAAAGATTGGTATGTCAGTAGAAGTGGTGTTCAAGGACAAGGCGGAGCGCGTGGGCTCTATAAACGATATCGCTTATTTCAAACCCGGTTGATGTTGACCTGGAACAGGGGAAGGAGGACTGATGGATTTTGATTTAAGTGAAGAGCAGAAGATGATCGCTCACTCAGCAAGAGAGATTGCTAAAGAGTTTGGTCCAGAATATTGGAGAGAAAAAGAGGAGAACGGAGAATTTGGCAGCGAATTCTGGAAGGCTATCAGTGGTGCTGGATTTACTGGCATAATAATTCCTGAGGAATATGGTGGGACAGGAAGAGGAATCACTGAATTACTCATAGCAATGGAAGAGTTAGCTGCCAATGGATGCGGAATGGGCGGTGCCTGGTATCTTATCCTGAGCGAAGTTTTCGGTGCCGTAGGCATAATAAGACATGGGACTGAGAAGCAGAAGGAGAAATATCTGCCAGGGATGGCAAAGGGGGAGCTTGAGTTTTGCCTGGGTCTTACTGAGCCAGATGCGGGGTCAAATACGCTCAACACCAAAACAACAGCCAGGAAACAAGGCGACAAGTGGATAATAAGCGGTAATAAGACCTTCATTAGCGGGGCTGATAGAGCCAAAGGAATGATGATTGTGGCCAGAACAACGCCAAAAGAGAAGGCCCAAAAAAAGACACTAGGGCTGAGCCTTTTCCTCACTGATTTGCCACACCCAGCTATTGAGGTAAACCCTATACCCAAGCATGGTCTAAATTATTCCCACACATGTGAGATTGGCATCAATGAATTGGAGTTACCGGAAGACGCCCTTATGCCACCGCTAGATATGGGGTGGTATTCGGTGCTTGATACCCTAAACACGGAGAGAATGAGCTTTACTGCTGTGGCTATAGGTATTGCCAGGCTGGCAATAAGCAAGGCTGTTGACTACTCAAAACAGAGAAAGGTTTTTGGCGATGTGCCAATTGGGAGTTACCAGGGACTACAGTTTCCCATAGCCAAAGCTTACGCCGCCCTTGAAGCGGCAAAGCTCTTAAATTTCAAGGCTGCCACCCTATATGATAGCCAAGCTGACCTGGGTGAGGTTGGGGCAGCGGCAAACATGGCAAAAGCGGTGGCAGTGGAGAATGCTATTAAAGCTGTTTACTGGTCAATGCAAATTTTTGGGGGCTATGGATACGCCAAAGAATATGATGTTGAGAGATGGTGGAGAGAGGTCAACTTGATTAGACTGGCTCCAATTACGCAAGAGATGGCTCTCAATTATATTAGTGAGCACGTCCTCGGAATGCCAAGGTCCTATCTTTGAGCGTCTTAGACACGATAGCCACCGCCGCCACTGCCGCTGAAACAGGGCATTTAGTTTAGGTTTAAGCTTAGTCTGCCTCCATTTCTGGAAAAGTTGTGGAAGAGCCAAATACCTCTGTCGCCAGGTTCTTAGCAACAACAAGACTTTGAACTCGCCTGGGGATTAAAATCTTGTACCAATCACTATAATAATAAATACCCTGGAAGGCTAAGCCACCTAAAAATCCATAGAATAAATCTGGAGATAAAATATAGATACCCTTGAACAGAGCAAAGCCCATTACCCCCGAAGAAATAAGCCAATGGTGTAAATGAATTTTACGCTTCCCTAAGGGAATAAAAAAAGACCTCAGCTTACCTCGCTCACCAGCCGTTTTACCGCCTAAATATTTGGCTATCAAAAAGCCTATAAACCAACTTATAAATGAAAGATAACCGAGGACGACGCCGGTGGATAATAATACGAAGATAGTAATTTTCCTTTTCATTTAAAGTGTACTATAGACCAAAACTGTCCCAAAGTCAAGAATCTATTTAGAAATCACCGGAAGTTTTTATTAGCCATAAGCGGGTGGGAGCATCTTGCTTGTGGTAGATACTATGCTATACTAGAGATTAACGACAAAAGGGAAAAGATGGCAGGGTTAGTTTTTGGAACCGGGGGCACTCCACATAGTGCCAAATCATCATCCACCATAGATGGAATTAAGTGTATTGCCGAGCTCGGGCTTGGTTGTATGGAGATAGAATTTGTCCAGGGGGTAAGAATGAGTGGAGAAGGTGCTATCCTGGCTGGCGAAGCAGCCGCCAGAGCGGATATAAAACTGTCAGCTCATGCCCCTTACTTCATAAACCTTAACGCCCATGAGCCAGAAAAGATAAAGGCTAGCCAGGACAGGATACTGCAGACAGCCCGCATTGCTTCACTGTGCCATGCTGAAAGCATTGTTTTCCATGCTGCTTTTTATCTCGGTGACCCCCCTGAAAAAGTCTATAATACGGTAAAGAGATACCTGAAGGAAATACTGAACCAGCTTAAACGGGAAAATAATCGGGTGTGGATTAGACCAGAAGCTACAGGTAAGCTTAGCCAGTTCGGAATCTTAGGGGAAATACTAGACTTATGCACCGAGCTAGAAGGGGTAGCCCCCTGCCTGGACTTTGCTCATTGGCATGCCCGGACTGGGGGGGTTAATTCTTACCAGGAGTTTGCCTCTATTCTGCTACAAGTTAAAGACAGGCTAGGCAGAAACGCCCTGGATGATATGCATATCCATGTCTCAAGTTAAAGACAGGCTAGGCAGAAACGCCCTGGATAATATGCATATCCATGTCTCTGGCATTGCTTATGGCAAAAAGGGGGAAACGAAACACCTGAACCTGAAAGAGTCAGATTTCCAGTATACCGAACTTCTCAAAACATTAAAGGATTACGATGCCAAGGGCATTGTTATCTGCGAAAGCCCGAACCTGGAAGAGGATGCTCTGCTCCTGCAAGCAACCTACCATACCCTCTGAAAGCAGAGAGCACCAATCGTCTTAATAGAATTTTATTTTTCCTATTTATTACTATTTTTGGTATAATATAACATAGGTTAAGATAACCAATAGGTGAGGCGAAGGATGAAGCCGAGTTGGAAGCGTAACAGCCTAATATATATAGCTATATTACTGGTAGGACTACTTCTCTTATCTCGCCTTTTCCCCACCACCGCCAAACCTGTTGAAATCCCCCTGAGTGAAGCTATAGCTATATCACAAGACAGGCAGATAGAGAGGATTGTAGTGAAGGGTGAGTGGTTAACCATTACTACTACTGATGGCACCGAGCTAGAGAGCTTTAAAGGCGACACCAGTATATTTGAGATTCCAGGGCTCAATCTTGAAGGGGTAGAAGTTGATATCAAACCCGGCGGCACTAACTGGGGGAACATGTTGCTTGGCTTCTTGCCCCTCCTTTTATTCGGTGGTTTACTCTTCTTTCTCTTCTTTCGCGCCCGGGGGGCTAATAGCCAGGCTTTCAGTTTTGGTCGTAGCCGAGCCCGACTGTTCCCGGCTAGTAAACCAACGGTAACCTTTGACGATGTCGCCGGGGTAGAGGAAGCCAAGCAAGAGTTGCATGAAGTAGTAGATTTCCTCAAGTCGCGGGAGAAATTCCAGAGCCTAGGGGCACGCATCCCAAGGGGCTTATTGCTAATAGGTCCACCAGGCACTGGGAAAACACTACTGGCTCGGGCGGTAGCCGGCGAAGCCGGGGTGCCTTTCTTTTCTATCAGCGGCAGTGAATTCGTTGAGATGTTTGTCGGTGTCGGTGCCTCGAGGGTGCGTGACCTCTTTGACCAGGCTAAACGCAACACCCCATGCATTATCTTCATTGATGAGATTGATGCTGTAGGTCGTCATCGTGGTGCCGGGTTAGGTGGCAGTCATGATGAGAGGGAACAAACTCTTAATCAGATTCTGACCGAGATGGATGGCTTTGACACCAATACTAGCGTGATTGTTCTGGCTGCCACCAACCGACCTGATATACTTGACCCAGCTTTACTTCGCCCTGGTCGCTTTGACCGACGAGTAGTCCTTGACCGACCGGATATTAACGGTCGAACCGCAATCCTCAAGGTTCACTCCAATGGTAAGCCGCTGGCTGAGTCAGTCAATCTGGAAGTGCTAGCTAAGGAGACCGCCGGTTTCAGTGGTGCTGACCTAGCCAACCTGGTCAATGAGGCAGCTATTCTAGCTGCCAGACGGGGCAAGAAAGCTATTGAGATGCAGGAGCTGGAGGAGTCCATAGACCGGGTGATTGCTGGTCCGGAGAGGAAGAGCCGGAGGATAAGCCCCAAGGAAAAGGAAATCACCGCTTATCATGAGGCAGGACATGCCCTCGTCGCTAAAATGCTGCCGAATATTGAACCGCTACGAAAAGTAACCATAATACCTCGTGGTATGGCGCTTGGTTATACCAAGACACTCTCAGAAGACAAATACCTACCGACACGCTCTCAATTCAATGATGAGTTAGCTTTTTTGCTTGGTGGTCGTGTTGCTGAGGAATTAACCTTCAATGAAATAACTACAGGGGCTTCAGACGATATTGGACGAGCCACTAAACTTGCCCGCAAGATGGTAACTGACTTTGGAATGAGCGATAAACTAGGACCACGAACCTTCGGGGACAAGCAAGAATTAGTCTTCCTCGGTCGTGAAATCTCTGAACAAAGGGACTATAGCGAGAGGATAGCCTTGCAGATTGATAGAGAGGTTAATAGCCTTATTCGGGAGGCCTATAATACCGCCAGCAAGATTCTAACCGAAAATAAGCCGAAGTTAATCCATATTGCTAAAAAACTTATTGCTCAAGAGACTATAGAGGGCGAAGAATTGGAATCATTATTTGACAAACCTGTGCCTACCACAGAAACATCTTAGAGGGAGGAGGTAGCCAACATGGGCACCTTTTTCCAAACCATTGAAATTGCAGCGTCGACCAGCGGTCCTTTCCAGTCTGTGGATGCCCTGGTAGACACCGGGGCAAGCTATACCTGGCTCCCGTCGGCTATACTTTCACGTCTAGGTGTTGCCCCGCTTTTTAAATCACAGTTTACCCTAGCCGATGGGACAACCATTGAGCGCGATGTGACTCAGATAGTAGTGCGCCTTGATGGTCGGAACCTTTTTACTGTTTGCATTTTCGGGGACGAAGGCTCGATGCCCCTTCTGGGGACAGTGACCTTGGAAGAGTTCGGGCTGGGTGTCGACCCAGTCAACAAACGGCTTATCCCGGTTCCACGCTTTTTGGTTTGATTGGGGGGTATATAACAAACCACCCGTCCAAAAAAGTTTGCATTCCCCCCTCTTGCTCAGGAAAGACCTTTTCCATCAGTTATCGCTTTCGACTTACCACATAATTGGCTAATTCCATTAACGCCTGGCGACTGGCATTGTCTGGCAATAGGTTAAGGTTATGACAAGCCTTGGAGCAATAATCTGAGGCAACCCGGTAGCAGTCTTGAACAATTGACGAATCCCGAACTAATTCTATCGCCAGTTCTATATTTTTCGGCTTCTCCTCGTTGTGAAATAACCTCTTTACTGGATTATCATCAGGGTAACGTTCCATAAGAAGCATTGCTGGTAAGGTAAGGGTGCCCTGAGCTAAATCTGAGCCTATGGGCTTGCCCATTTCCTTCTCAGTACCAATAAAATCCAGGATATCATCTACGATTTGGAAGGCGATTCCGAGGTTATAACCATACCCTTTCAGAATCTCAACCGACTCTTCTGGGGCTTGGCTCAAAATAGCTCCTGAGTCTGTAGCCAGAGAAAATAGAGAGGCAGTTTTACTGGAAATTCTCTGGAAGTAATGCTGACGAGTCTGCTCCAGATTGAAAGCGCTAAAGGATTGATTTAACTCTCCGCTGGAAATAGCCATAAGGGTCTGGCCAAAGAGCTTTATTACTCGCAGATTTTGAGTATCAGCGGCAAACTCCCCCGCCTTAGCAAACAGGTAGTCCCCAAGGAGCACGGCTTTATCCTCACCCCATAGCCTATTAATCGTTGGTCTACCCCGGCGAACCAGAGATTTGTCAATGGCATCATCATGAACCAGGGTAGCGGTGTGAAGAAGTTCAACGGCTGTAGCCATCGGCAGAAGGCAACTAAGGTTGTAGTTATAAAACTTACCCGCCAGTAGGGTAAGTGCCGGTCGAATTCTCTTACCACCACCCTTCAGGCTGTAGCCTAACAGCTTAGCCAGCCAGGAAAAATCAACCTCGCTGACCGACCTCAGTTCATCCTCTACCTTGACTAAATCTTCCTGAATGGATTGGTAAATTGTGCTTAGCGGCAACAATTTCCCTCCTCAAGTATTAGCTAAACCTAACCGACTAGCTTCCTCTTCTACTAACCCCTCATCCAACTTAGAAAACAGGGGCTGGGGAGGGAGTAACTTCTGCCCCGGTGGTGGAAAATGTAACCGCCAGCCATCATCTTCTACACTGCCGGTAAAACCAAGAAGCTGGTGCAGCCTCTGAGAGCTAAACGGTAAAAAGGGATATAGGGCTGTTCTAAGGCAAGACAGCACTGAAATAGCCACATATAAGGCAGTAGCTGAAGCCTGCCTATCCTGTTTAATCGTTTTCCACGGGGATTTCTCATCCAGGTAGCGATTAGTCTCCTGAGCTAAAGACATGGCTGACCTCATTGCTTCCCTAAAATGGCAGTGGTAAAGAAGCTCATCCATTGTATCAAGGGTATCCTTAGCTTTATCGAGTAAAGCCTGACTATGGCTATCAAATTCCCCAGGCATTGGGACACAGCCATCAAAGCTACGGTAGACAAAGGTAAGCACCCGATGAACCAGGTTTCCGTAAGTAGCCACCAGTTCATCATTGTTACGGCGAACGAATTCACGCCATGAAAAATCAGTATCCCCGGTTTCTGGCATGTTTGCCGACAATAGATAACGCAGCGGGTCAGGGTCATAGCGTGACAGATAGTCAGGCAGCCAGACTGCCCAGTTGCGACTGGTAGAAAGTCTCTTACCTTCAATAGTTAGGAACTCGTTAGCCGGTACGTCATAAGGAAGATTGAGGTCACCATAGCCCATCAGCATTGCTGGCCAGATGAGGGTATGAAAGAGGATGTTATCCTTACCGATGAAATAATAGCTCTTTACCTCTCCCTGCCAAAAAGAGCGCCACCTTTCCTCGTCTCCGCTAGACTTAGCCCACTCCTTGGTTGCTGAGAGGTAACCGATAACAGCCTCAAACCACACATAGAGGCACTTGCCGTCAAAGCCATCAAGTGGCACCGGTATTCCCCACGCTATATCGCGGGTGATAGCTCTATCCTTCAGCCCCTCCTCCAAGTAGCGCATAGTAAAGTTAAGGACATTCTGTCTCCAGTGGGTCTGCTGCTTCACCCAGGCTAAAAGCCTATCCCTGAAGGCGCTCAATCTAAAAAAGAAGTGCTCCGAATCCTTAAACTGGGGAGTGGTAGCACATAAGCGACAATGAGGCTCAATCAGCTCAGCCGGATTTATCGGCTTGCCACACTCATCACACTGGTCGCCTCGAGTTCCAGAAGAGTAACAATATGGGCAAGTGCCCTCAATATAGCGGTCAGGCAAAAAGCGCCGGCAACGAGGGCAAAAGGGCTGTAACATAGTGGACTTATAAATATAGCCTCTATCAAGAAGGGTGAGGAAGATATCATGCGATACCTCAGCATGATTAGCAGTGCCAGTATTAGTAAATAAATCAAAGGAAATGCCTAGCCCCTGCCACGAATCAAGAAACTGTTGATGATACTGGGTGACTATCTGGCTAGGCTTCTTCCCCTCCTGCTCAGCCTTGATGGTTATTGGTGTGCCATGCTGGTCTGAACCCGATACCATTAATACCTCATTCCCCTTAGTGCGGTGGTAGCGGGCAAATATGTCAGGCGGTAAATACGCCCCGGCAATATGACCTAAATGCAATGGACCATCAGCATAAGGCCACGCTACCCCAATAAAAATTCTCTCACTCATCATCTATCTCCTAATTGACAACCATCTAATACTTTATCACCACTTAACTACAGGGACTAATACTTAGGTTCAGAAAAGAAGGTTAGTACCCGCTCACCCTTTTCCACTTTATAGCGAGCATAACCCCGATTCAGGCAGCAATCAACACACAAACGCAATACAGTGCCCTCCGTCTCTTCAACAACTAAATAACGCTCAGGGTATTGTATAATACGGTGACAATCATCACACTGGACATCCCCTAAAGATATACAGCCACGGCGCAATTATTAACCCCTCAAAATAACCCGAGCCAAGCCCGGTATAGCTCTTTCTTTGATAAACCTGTCTCTCTGGCTACCTTGGCTATCGCCTCTTTAGCAGTTACACCGGACCGGCGCATATGATGTAACTGCTTCTTAATAGCTTCGGTCAACTGCGGCTTATCCTTCTCTCCCTCGCCCTCAATAACTAGAGTAAACTCACCCCTTGGCTCGGTGAAGTGCTCTATAGCTTGGCTTATCGTTCCCCGGAAAACCTCTTCATGAACCTTAGTAAGCTCGCGACAAACGGCTACCTTTCTATCTCCAAGAACAAGCAGTATATCATGCAACGCGGCTAGTAGCCGATGAGGTGATTCCAGGACTACAATAGTACCATAGTCATCAGCAACAGATTCTAGCCGACGCCGCCGACCATTACTCTTATGCGGCAGAAAGCCCAGGTAGATAAACTTTTCGGTAGGCAGTCCGGAGACAACAAGTGCCGTGATAACAATGGAAGGTCCAGGGATAGGAACCACCGGGACGCCTCGCTGGGCACAAGCCATAATCAGTTCATAGCCAGGGTCAGACATGCCTGGCATTCCCGCCTCAGAAACAAGTGCCACATCTCCACCTTCAAGGCAATTTAGAATATAATCTAGTTTAGTCCACTTATTGTGCTCGTGATAACTCGTCATCGGCGTCTTAATATCATAAGTGATAAGAAGTCGCTTTGTCTTGCGTGTATCTTCAGCAGCGATAAGCTTCACTTCACGCAGGGTACGGAGGGCACGCAAGGAAATATCCTCTAAATTACCAATAGGGGTAGCCACAACGTAAAGAGATGACATTTTTATCTTCCTCAATTTAGCTATTATAACCTACGCTTCGTCGCCCGTCTACTTGCTAAATTTCTTGACTTTGAGCTATTGCCTTTGATATAGTCTTTGTTTAAGGAGGGTTAGCAAAATGGCTGCTCCCCGATTTAAGCAATTGCGGCGCTCCTATGGATTTGATGAAGTGGCTATAGTTCCCGGAGATATGACTACTAATCCGGACCAGACAAACATTGACTTCAAGGTAGACAACTTTACCTTTTCCATCCCTATCCTGGCGGCAGCAATGGATGCGGTGACCGATGTCAACTTTGCCACCTTGATGAGCAAGCTAGGTGGGCTGGCTGTTCTTAACTTAGAAGGGGTGCAAACCAGGTATGATAATCCCCAAGAGGTATTGGCTGAAATTGCTCAAGTCTCTGACACTGAAGTCACCCCCCTACTGCAAAAGGTCTATTCTCAACCGATTAAGGAAAACCTTATTGGTAAGCGAATACAAGAGATTAAAAAGGCAGGGGCAGTATGCGCTGTTTCGGTGGCACCAGCTAATACCAAGCGCTTTGCCCCAATGGCTGCTGAAGCCGGGGCTGATATTTTTGTCGTCCAGTCCACGGTTACCACTGCTCGGCATATATCCAAGAGCTACCGCGGACTAATCTTCCCCGAGCTTCGCCAATCCATACCCATACCTATTATTGTTGGCAACTGCGTAAGCTATAGCGCCTGCTTAGAGCTTATGAGAACGGGAATCGCTGGTGTTTTGGTAGGCGTAGGACCGGGGGCTGCTTGCACTACCAGGGAAGTGCTTGGTATCGGCGTTCCTCAGGTAACGGCGACTATGGATTGTGCTGCGGCTAGAGACGAATATCTAGGCGAGTCTGGCAGATATGTGCCACTAATTACTGACGGTGGCATTGGCAAAGGTGGAGACCTGTGTAAAGCTTTCGCTGCGGGTGCTGATGCGGTAATGCTGGGCTCCATTTTTGCCCAAGCCAAAGAGGCACCAGGGCAAGGTTATCACTGGGGTATGTCCCACCCCCACCCGGCACTCCCCAGAGGAACCCGAATAAGAGTTGGTACCACCGGCACACTAGAGCAAATTCTCTTCGGTCCTACTTCAGTGACCGATGGTAGCCAAAACCTGGTTGGGGCTCTTCGCACTGCAATGAGCGTCTGTGGGGCATTTACCATCCCAGAAATGCACAAGGTTGAGATGGTAATTGCTCCAGCCATTACTACCGAAGGAAAATGGTGGCAATTATCACAATCGTAGCTACTGAGGCTATATAAGATTACTCTTCTTCGTCTTCTTCCTCTTCGGTTACTATGCCCGTCTCTCTACTGATATAAGGTAGCAAAGCCTTTGCCTTTCCCGGCTTGCGTAGTAATGGGAAGGTTAATTTATCAATTGTCTGGCGTAACTCGCTTAATCTCCCTGCAGGCTGACCAACTGCTACTTCTACTATCACACCAGCCACCCCGGCTTCGCCTAGAGCCTGAAGCTCGTTAGCGGTCACATTTGATGGTATACAGACCAATAAGGGCTTGGTCAACAAATCAGCAAAGCGCTGAAAGAGCATGAGGTGATGCCAGGTAAGAAAATACTCCCCTTCCTGTTCGCCATCAATAAGCACCGCATCTATGGGCAACTCATCAACTGCCCTCAACAAACCTTCACTCAGCGATGCCTCTACCTGCAAAATCTTACCAAGTTCATCATCTTGAAGTATTGCCAGCGATGTATTAGCTGCTGGAAAAACCACGAAATCACAGCCAACCTTGACTATCTGTTTTATTCCTCCCCGGCCAATATCTCTCAGCCACACCCCCCAAGGGATATTAGACACAACCTGACATATTTTTTGAATGGTTTTAGCCCCTGAACTCAATTTGGAGATAGGCAACAGCCCAGCATCAGCCCCAGCCACGTAATCAGCTAAGCCGTCAACATTAGCCTGAGCCAAACTAGCAATTAGCAGCAATTTCGGCTTCGGTGAGACCGGTTCTGCCGCCCTAAACCCCATAAGCTGGGGTATAGTCCGTGAAACTTGATTTAATTTATCTATAAACCGGCTCATTCAGCTACCAACCACGGTTTAACTACCCTCAAGAAACCCACCGAGGAGATTATAGGGAAAATTCGGGGGAAATTCAAGGGAATGTGCTCGTCTATATGATTAGTGACACATCACCTCCTTCCTTGTCATTGCGAGCCGAAGGCGTGGCAATCCCCGGGCATTTCTGGAGATTGCTTCGGCACTTTGTGCCTCGCAATGACAATGGGAAGGGGCGCCTCGCAGTGACACAAGGAACTACTAGGGCTTGTTCCCAACTTTAAAGCGGAGGATACCCCTTATACTTTGAAGTGCCACCTATCTATCTGAACGAGAGCACACAATATTTTAACAGGATTTTTACGCCAGTTTTATGAGCAATTAATTCCGCAGTTTTAATGTGAGTATGGTGCCAGTGATAAAAGACTAGATGGCTATGAATTTCAAGAGGAAAAAGATGACAGTAAAAGTTGAGGCAAAGGACTGTAAGGAGTGCTTTCTATATAGGCACTGCGACTATATCCTTTATGGCATCTGTACCGAGTTTGAAACAAGCAAAAGTCGTTTAGACAAAGGAGGACAAAAATGATTAGGACTGTTATTAGATACTCAAACAATATGGTTACGGTGTTTGATAAGAAGGGGGAGCAAATCCCTGAATATCAGGGTCAATACGAGGAAGTAAAGGAAAAAATCTTAAAAGATACACCGCCAGACACACGATTTGGTTACTTTCTTAATTATGAGACTGAACTAAGGGTAGTTCCAAGAGAGGAGTGGTAAATAATGGAGCGAACACTGGATGAAATAATCGTCTTTTTAGGTAAAAGGGGTAGGGATTGGTTCTATTTGGAAAGAAGTGTTAGCCGGTGGCAGGAATATCTATTTTTGAATAGAAATTAGCTTGTGTCATTAGCTACTCCTCATCTCACCAGATTGTTTATCAACCCCACCTCCGCCTAGGGCGGACTCTGTCGACGCCTTTAGGTTTTACCCCACAAAAACCCCTTTTGCCGGACGCTGTCTAGATAAGCCCCTTCAATCTACCCTTGAATAAACACCCTCTCACCGGGTTTGCCTTTTATCAACTTGTATATCATACTGTAAATGCCTACTGGCATTTTTTGTGCTTTTTATGCTACAATTGGCATAAGAGCTGGTCAGGGAAAATACAATGGATAATATCCACCATTACAAGCCTATAGTTGTGTGGAGAAATCCCCATACGTGGTATATCACTGCCGTTATGATAGGCTGTTCAATATTTTACTACTTGGATGCCATCATAGCGCTTATGGGGTGGACGAAACCACAGTGGGGCATTCTGTATGAACCTCACGATTTGCATAGGCTTTTGTTCTTTATACCAGTGCTATATACAGCGTGCATATTCAGAGTAAGGGGTGTAATAGTAATATCTCTGATTTCACTGCTAGTCTTTCTTGCGCATGCTCTGTTCATATCCTCTTACCCTGAGCCCTTAATCAGAGCTATAGCCTTCGTTATTGTTATTGGTGGGGTCGGCATTCTACTATCTAGACTGTTAGATAACATCACCGAGCGTAAGCAGATGGAGGAGGAACTGGTAGCCCATCATCAAGAACTTATGGAGAAAACCAGGGAGCTGGAAGCAGCTAGCCAGCTTAAGTCTGAGTTCCTGGCTGGTATGTCTCATGAGCTACGCACGCCGCTTAACGCCGTGATTGGCTTTTCTGAGTTGATGCTGGATGGTGTCCCCGGTGAAATCAATGACGAGCAGAGACAGTGTCTTAATGATATCTTGAGCAGCGGTCAGCACGTGCTCAACCTTATTAACCATGTTCTTGACCTGTCTAAGGTGGAAGCGGGGAAGATGGAACTTAAACCAGAAAATCTGAATCTGGCTGATGTTATCGACGGTGTGGTACAAACTGTGAGACCCATGCTGGATGATAACAGGCACAAGCTGGGGGTCAGTGTGGAGGAAGGGCTGCCTCCAGTCCGTGCCGATAAAAACAGGCTAAGGCAGATATTTCTCAACCTGCTGAGTAATGCCATTAAGTTTACCCTGACTGGTAGTCAGCTCGGTATTGAGGTCAGCAGGGAGGGTGACTGGTGTCAGGTCAGCGTGATTGATAACGGCATTGGTATCAGGAAAGAGGACCAGGAAAGGATATTTGAACCTTTTTGCCAGCTAGACAATCCTCTAACCAGACAGAAGACTGGCACCGGGCTGGGGCTGACCCCTGCCAACCAAATTACAGAAAAGCATGGCGGGCGAATTTGGGTAGAGAGTGCATATAGCAAGGGAAGCCGGTTTACCTTTATCCTACCCCTGGCGACAACCGCCTAGCCATATTCAAGGGAGAAACAGGCAATGAACCAGAAGATACTGATTGTAGAAGACAACCCCCAAAATATGAGGCTGATTGAAATGGTTCTTAGAGCCAAGGGCTACACCCTGCTCAAGGCAACTGATGGAGAAGAGGCATTGGATACGGCTATAAGAGAACGACCCGACCTAATCATAATGGACATACAGCTTCCCAAATTGAACGGGCTTGAGGTGACCATGAAGCTCAGGGAGACCCCGGCATTAAGCCACATTCCCATTATTGCCGTTACTGCGTATGCTATGACCGGGGACAAGGAGAGATTTATTGATGGTGGGTGCGATGCCTATTTGTCAAAGCCCATCATTACCCGTGAATTACCCGGAGTGATTGCACAAATGTTGTTACCACGGCAAAAAGATAATGCCTAGCATCAATGGAGATGGTAATAGGAAAGAAAATCCTTATAATCGACGATGACCCGGTCTTTCTCAGGCTGGTTGAGCCGGTTCTTACTCGGAAAGGATACGAGGTGCTCAAGGCTGGTAGTGGTCAAGAAGGGCTGGGGGTTCTATTTGCCGAGAGACCAGATGTGGTGCTCCTGGATGTGGTAATGACTGGGATAGACGGCTGGCAGACCTGCAGCCGCATCCGTGATGTCTCTGATATACCCATTATCATGCTCACTGGTAAGCAGACGGCTGAGGATGACATAGTGCGTGGGCTTGACTATGGGGCTGATGACTACCTCATTAAGCCGGTGAGTAATAGAGAGCTAGTAGCGAGGGTGCGGGCAGTATTGCGCCGTGCCGAGTTACCCCCTTTACCAGAGGCGAAGAGGAAGATTACCTATGGCGATGACTTCCTCACCGTAGATGTTGCTGAGCGGAAGGTTATTGTGAATGGAAAGCAGGTGAAGTTGACCCCAAGAGAGTTTAGCTTGTTTGCCCTCCTGGTGAAGAATGCTGGTCGTATTCTTACCCACAAGCAGGTCTTAGAAAAGGTGTAGGGCTGGGAATATACCGATGACCTGGATTATATGCGCATCTACATCTCGCATCTGCGTCAGAAGATAGAACCAGACCCGGCTCTACCCAGGTATATTATAACTGAATCCGGAGTCGGCTACTACTTCCAGAAAGCCAGTTGACGCCGACTGTATCTGTTGAGCCAGCGGTCAGATTCGAACTGACGACCGGCGGTTTACGAAACCGCTGCTCTACCCCCTGAGCTACGCTGGCTCTACCCAAGTATAGCACAAAATTAAGTAGCTGATAAAAACTCTGTACTCGTCTATATGATTAGTGACACATCACCTCCTTCCTTGTCATTGCGAGCCACTTTTTTTCTGTCATTGCGCGCCGAAGGCGTGGCAATCCCCGGGCATTCCTGGAGATTGCTTCGTCGCAAAGCTCCTCGCAATGACATTCCTAATTTTTAAAACTTAACCAAAGTATGTTAGCCATATATTGACAAAAGGCATATTTTTGTCTATAATAAAGCCACTAGGCATCATACAGTGATAGCCATGATAGTAAAGACAAGGGTTTATTTTTAAAACTTAACCAAAGTATGTTAGCCATATATTGACAAAAGGCATATTTTTGTCTATAATAAAGCCACTAGGCATCATACAGTGATAGCCATGATAGTAAAGACAAGGGTTTTTGAACTGTGCAATGGGAGGCATAAGAACTTATCTCAGTTAGCCCAGGATATGGGAATATCAGTAAGTCAGGTCTATCGGATGCGAGAAGGCAAGCGCAACATCAATCAAAAATTCATTGTCGGAGCAACAAAAGCCTTCCCTGAACACAAGTTTGATGACCTTTTCTATTTCGCCCCCGACTCGCCAACTGTCATCAATAATCATCAACATCAAGGAGGACTGAAGGATGGGGGAAGGGTTCTTATCTCAGCTAAAGGACAAGATCGAAGGTAAAGAGGTTAATTTCTCTATAAACCTGGATGATGTGGAAATTAAGTTTCCCTTTTCTGAAAGAACAATTATTCGGCTGGGTGGCAATTTTAAGTTAGACGGGTTGAAAATAGGATGGGGAAAGAAAAAGAAGACAGCCAGAAGACAAAGATAGCCAGAGAAGAAACACCGGTCACTGATACCTTGTCTGCGCGGCAGAGGATAACGGCATCGGGGCAAAGCACCTTAGAGCTTGAGCAGGTGCAGCAACAGGTATCCGAAGGTTGTTCTTCAAGGGCTAGGATACCCCTTTTTATTCATACTGGTGCCGGATGATAAGGGAAGGTTTTTTAAGGGAACCATGCTTTCGGCTAAGGACGGACTGCCATTGGTCAAACAGGCGGAACAGGCACTAGAAAATGTAATGCACCTAAAGACAAGCGAGTTGAGAGTCCCGGTAAGGAAAGGCTATAGCCTGGCTTGGGACACAATACTCAGTAGCCAGGTCTATATTACGCACAACCTCCACGAACTGGGTGCCCCCCAACTCAGCAAGAGTCTCTGCTCTAAGATACAGAAAATCCTTGGCGTTGAAACCATCGCCGCTGTTCCTTTGACATCTAAGCAAAGTGTGGTAGGAGCCATGCTTATTGGCACCAAGCAGGACAGGATAACCGAAACAGAAATAGACTCCTTAACCGCTTTTGCTAATCAAGCCGGAATGGCTATTGAGAACGTCTGGTTGTATAGGAAGCTAGAGCAGGCTTATCAAGAACTGGAGACAACGCAGCGGGATTTGATTGAGGAGAAACAATAAAGGAGCGCATTGTTGCTGGCTATCAGCCATGAATTCAAGGTACCCCTTACCTCGATTAAAACCATGGGAAGCTTGCTTGCCGAAGAGCTGGAGGGTGACGCCCAAAGTCTCCAGGCGAAAATGGTGAACAATATTAGGCGCAGCGTTGACAAGATAGAAAAAAGGTTGGCCGAGCTACTAGATTTTGCCCGAATGCAAACCTCTACCATAGAGCTCCAATTACAGCCGACAAATGTCAAATCTGCGATTGAGGAAGCGGTCAGCCTCTGCCTCCCCTTTGCGTTGAGCAAAAAACAAACTTTAACGGTAGAGGTGCCCGATTCCTTACCCCAGGCCATGCTTGACCAGTTGCGATTTGAGCGCATCATCACTAATTTACTGACCAACGGCCAGTAAATTTTCGCCCGAGGGGGGTAAGATAAAGCTACAGGCAACAGCGGAGGATGATAGGCTACTAGTGGAAGTAAGGGACTCGGGGATAGGCATCTCTCATAGTGAGCTGGGGCGGATTTTTGAGCCTTATTATCGGGGTAAGGCCAGCGAGCTAAGCAGCACTGGGCTGGGCCTGGGGCTGGCTATCGTCAAACAGCTAGTAGAGCTACACCAGGGCAAGGTCTGGGTCCAAAGTAAACCTAATAGGGGGAGCACTTTCACCTTCTCTTTACCTCTCGGCATGGTATTTCACCTTCTCTTTACCTCTCGCCATGGTAGGAGCACAAACCTAGAAAAGGCTAAGGAAGAACAATGAAAGTAGTAATAATCGAGGACCAGGCTGAGTTAGTGGAAGCTGTTTCTATGTGCTTTGAGCTGAGGTGGCCCGATGTCATTATCCTTTCCACTGGTGAGGGAATTAAGGGGCTGGAGTTAATAGAGGCTGAGTCGCCTGATGTAGTTATCTTAGACTTGGGGCTGCCTGATATAGACGGCTTTGAGGTCTTGCGCCAGATTCACCTCTTCTCCGATGTGCCCATTATCGTGCTTACTGTAAGAAACCAGAAGATGGACATTGTTAGAGGCTTGGAGTTAGGTGCTGATGATTACATCACCAAGCCCTTTGACCATATTGAGTTCTTAGCCAGGGTGAAGGCAGTATTGCGCCGGACTAGCATGCCCCAGCTCAAAAGAAACACTGAGCCTTTCCAAAGTGGCAAACTACGGATCGATTTTGATACCCAGGAGGTCAGCCTTGGCGGGGAAAAAATGAAGCTGACCCCCATCGAGTATAACCTGCTACAACACGAAGCTGACCCCCATCGAGTATAACCTGCTACAACACCTGGCGAAAAATGCCGGGCATGTAATATCCCATCATGCCCTGTTAGACAGGGTGTGGGGTGTGGAGTATACTAATGCCACCGATTATCTTAAGGTATATATCCAGCGGCTTAGAGCCAAGCTTTGTGATAACCTTAGTGCCCCTGAGCTAATCGTTACTGAGTGGAGAGTCGGCTACAAGCTGGCAAAATCCAGCTAAACCCGGTGACGAGAAACTTTTTTACTTCATTTTTACCTATTTCTAACCAGCTATTTACCTTAATTTTT
>Ga0209978_10000239_pt1 | contig 18976 bp, 16 predicted proteins | sample BentaG_FD_182805 | JGI IMG/M metagenome (GOLD analysis project Ga0209978, IMG submission 182805) | Deep subsurface microbial communities from South Atlantic Ocean to uncover new lineages of life (NeLLi) - Benguela_00093 metaG (SPAdes)... | ecosystem: Environmental > Aquatic > Marine > Oceanic >... | reverse complement strand
TTTTTCATAGCTCCCTTTATATTTCCTGCGGCAATTGTGGTACAAATCTATATGGTGAAATTTACTATTAAATCTCTCATAAGGTACTTCATCCTCAGAAATCATCGGATTATCGTCAAAAAAATACATGAACCGGTTGGCTATATATGGAATATCAAAACTTTTGCCATTGTAAGTAATAAAACAACTATAGTTTGGCAGTATTTCTGTTTTGAGATGCTCACACATCGCAATTTCTTCTTCTAAATCTCGTGCAAATAGAATATGAATTTCAAAATTATTATTTTTAAAATATCCTAAACCGACCATGATTATTGGACTATCATACAATCCTAAGGTCTCTATATCAAGAAAGAGTAGTTCTTCCAGATCAAAACAAAATGCAACATCCAAGTCATAAATATTTTTATTTCTGCATAAACTCCTGTATTTTTTGTTTTCTATAAGATCCAAGACTCGATGGGCTGAAATATTGTACTTCAGATTAATTTTTAAATCATGTAATGACCTAACGCCTCTTTTATTAAGCTGCCGTTCTATATTATCTCCAATATAATAAACTGTTTTTAAGTTTCGAAGTATTTTGTTCTTAGAGAGCGACAATTTTAAATCGCATTGAAAAGCTTCTTCTTTCCATAAGATTTCCATGAATTGCCCCATGCTATTACGAACAATGCTGTGATTGTGAAAAATATCTTCGATTTTTTTATCCTTGTATTGATCTGCTATGTGAGTAATATTAAATGTTTCGAAATTGTAATACATTGTCTATAATAAAAAAGTTGTACTTTTTAATAACTTGATCGGTGCTAAATTATAGTAAAACTAATTGTTCATAGGGCAAGATGTAATTTTGCTATTTTTATAATACCTCTCCTAATAACACACATTATAAATAGATAAAATTAAGAGAAAACAATTTAATAATCAATTTTAGGTATAGTATCCTCAATTTCTCTACGCGGAGGTTTGTATTTGAAAAATCTTCGAGATTCGCTATCTTCTAACACATAATTACTACCACCGCCGTGTATCATGCAAAAAGGATCGAATAAACCGATTTCATTGGCGTATTGTCTTGTAAAGCCTCGCCCACCCATAGTTCTAAAGCAATGAATGGCACTCTCAAACCCAAGTTCCGTGGCACTTATTTTTAAACCCATAGTATTAGCAGCCATCAATTTTGAACCGGCTAATTCAGGATGTTTGTCTAATTGCCGTACATATTGAATCATAGCAGAAATTAACAAATTCAGTTCACGGATTTTTCGAGAAATTGGAAATCGAATTACTTGATATTGATGTAATCTTTTCTCAAATTGTCTGCGTTGGAGAGCGTATGCATGAGAGTAGAGTAATTTTTTCATAGTGTCCCCTAATGCTTCGGCACTTATAACCAATCTTTCCTCAGTTAATTGATGAAAAGCAATGTCCAATCCATGACCTTGAAGTAGACTCTCTTTTGGGAGTTCTACTCTATCAAATATTAATCTACTAACGAATGCATCAGTCATACCATAGGTTCTTACCCGAGCACTTCGAAAGTTCTTTAATTGTTGATTTTTTGTATCCACAACAACTGCAGCTAATTGTCCATTATTTAATCGCCCATATAAAATAATATATTCAGCAATCATACCATTCGTAATGAAAAGTTTTTTTCCTTTTGCTACAATCATGTCATCCCTTTCTTGTAGAGCTAATTCCATTCTAAAAATATCAGAACCGGCGTTAAATTCGGTCATGGCAGAAGCACCAATTTTACCCTCTCCAGCTACGGGAATCAAAAATTTCTCTTTCTGTGCATCATTAGACGCATAGTTAACAGGATTACAATAGAGTGTACCTCCAGAAAGCCTACCCATCTCTACGCTATAATTTCCAGCAATATATCGTTCACTGTACTCACTCCAGCGGCCACCACATATTGCATATGCTATTAAAGCGTTTCTAGTAATTCTTCCTACATCATAGGCTTCTGTATTAAGAATTGTGGAGTAATATCCTTTATCAGACAGCTGCTTCATGATACGAATTACTATTTCTCTCTTTTTATCCTGAGTAGGCTCTTCTACGAGATAATTCAAATCTTCTAACTTTCTGATTTCGGGATCGAGTTCTTTTTCCATAAATTCATATAGCTCTGCTAAATATTCTTTTTCTTGAGCATTGAGCACGGGATTGTTTAGTAAATCCAGTTCCGGGATATATTTTTGAATTTTGATTTTTTCAAACTCTCTAATTCTTGTATCCATAATTATCATACTATTTTCTTAAAATATTAAAATTATCTTCGGTAATCCTAATAGGAATCTTTTCCCACTATTTTTATTTTAAAATATTTAGAAATCTTTTAATCATAGTGAGATTAAAATATCATATCTATTAGATATTTAAAATCTTTTAATAAAACAAGAATTTGATTACAAGATTGATTAAATAATGATAAAATTTAGCGAAAAACAATTAAAGATTCCAAAATTAATGAGACCGGTATATTTAGCTACAGTAGGGATGTCTAAGTTTGATCGAGCGTTCCCAGAAACTCGAACTGAAGAGCTTTGTATTCAAGCGTTTACAGCTGCTGCTGATTTTGTCAATATGACCCCATCTGAATTAAAACAATTCATTCATACATGCTATTACGGTCATTTTGCTGATCATTTTGGCGACCAGCTCTTAGGAGAATCAGTGATCCACGATAGACTTGGATTGGATCCCCTTGGAAACATCGGAGTAAAAACGGGCGGTGCTACTGGAGGATCCACGATGTGGGAAGCCGTAAAGGCAGTTGCGTCAGGATATAGTGATTGTACTCTTGCACTAGGTTGGGAGAGAATGGATGAAGTACCCACAGATGAGGGGAACCATCTCATTTCTGCTGCTGCAGATAAGGATTGGGAAACCCCATTAGGACATATTTACACGAGTTATTACGCAGTCATGGCTCAAAGGTATTGGAAAATCTTTGGAAAGGAAGAAGATTCATTTCGCGATACGATGGCAGAAATTGCTGTAAAAAATCGGGGATATGCTCGTATGAATCCTCATGCTCAAGCACCAATGAAAATCACTATTGAGGATGTCAAGAACTCGCCGATTGTTGCTTATCCACTTCGCGCATTAGATTGTTGTTTGATGAGCGTAGGTTCTGCATGTGGTATTGTTTGCGATGAAAAAACAGCATATGAAATCACAGATAATCCTCTTAGAATCTATATCGCCGCAGGAAGTCATACTTTAAGAGTTGCTGACCGAAGGAATATGACTATCCCCTTACTACCAAATGAAACCCCTAAAACGTACAAAGATTTAGGGAAGCGATTCCCTGGATCCGATAGGTATCCAGGATTCACAGGGTTTTTAGCAGCAAGAATGGCAGCATATTATGCTTATAGAATGGCCGGTGTTGTAGACCCAATTGAGGATCTCGATGTAATAGAACTTCATGATGCGTTTACTATTAGCGATATTCAATCTTACGAAGATGTAGGATTGCGTCCATATGGTGAGGGTAGGGATTACATTGAATCAGGAGATGCTTATCTTATCAATCCGCAGACCAAAAAACCAGGTAAATTGCCAAGTAATTTAAGTGGAGGATTAATAGGATGCATGCATGCTGTAGGAGCTACGGGATTAATGCAAATCGCCGAGATTGGATACCACATATGGAATCGCTGGGATGAAATACACGAACCTCAAGAGAAATGGGACGCATTTGGTCGTAAAAAACCAGATGATTGGGCTAGTTTGCAAGTAAAAAACGCTAAACGAGGCTTAGCAATAAGTCACGCTGGAGTCGGTTCGCACGTCACAGCCGCAATATTAATAGATCCAAAGAACTTACTAAAGGAGGATTAAAAAATGCCAAAAACAGAAAATGAAAAAGGATTTGTTAATGTAGTTAATGGAAGATATAAACCAAAAGGAGTATTTCACATTCCAGAGGCGAATCAACCAATATTTAACAAAGATACTGGGAAATTAGCAGGTATAACCAACCCTCGCGATATGACATATATGCATTCTTACGGTGGAGAAGCTCCTTTTTTCGAAGGCCTGGGAAAGGGAAAATTAATGGCATCCCGATGTGATAACGATAAATGTGACACAAAAGGATCTATTTATCAGCCTTTTCGAATATATTGTCCAGATTGTTTGAGGAAGAATACTATTATTGATATGACGGATATAGCAAAAACTACAGCAAAAATTCATTCCTACATTATCACTCATAGGTCTGGTGCATTTAATTCTCTTCCAAAGCCTATAAAGTTCATAAATATAGAGTTTGAAGGAGTAGTAACCATCTTGATGAGTGTCTTAGCCGTTGGAGACCCTGAATTTGATAAAAAAGTAGTACCAATCTTTAATACCAAATCACCTACTTATACAATCACGGATCTAAGGTTCGTTGTCGAAGGAACCTCAGAATCAGAACTACCTGAGGGTTTCACATTCTAATTTTATTTTTTTTTAAATTTTCTTTTTCTTAATCATAGATTTTAATAAGGTTTTTCTCAATTTTTAATAATAGAATAAATCGTTGTGCTTAGTTAATTATTAAGATAAATAAAGAAAAAAATAAATTTAAAATAATAAGCTAGTAAATTTATTTACTTTTGGTATAAATTGAAGATTTTTCTGGCTTCATCGGGGGTGGCAGGTTCACGATTTACAATTCTAGCAACCTTTGCTGCCCATTCTACTTGTTCCCAACTTCCTTTAGCTAACCTGCCATCTGGCATTCGTATATTATCTTCTAGACCAACTCTAATATGACCTCCCATAGGTGCAGCACACATTGCGGCTTGAAATTGCTGCTTAGATACCCCACAAACACTCCAACTAGCATCTGGTGGTTTTAAATTCAGAAAATGTCCTAAATTTTCAAACGAAAATGGTACACCCCCTAAAACTCCAAAAACAAATTGAAAATGAAGTGGAAGATCAAGAATTCTTTTAGATTCCTGTTTTGCCAAATGTAGCATATTATACATACCACCAAAATCATAAATCTCTATTTCAGGTTTAACTTCTGCTTTTTTCATGGCTTTAGCAAATTTTTGAATAGTATTAAATGTATTCGCGAATATAGCTTTAGCACCTAGTCCAACGGCTCCTGTTTTATGGTCTCCAACAGCGAAGTTCATTGAGTTAGAATTTAACGAAGCTATTTGAGGTTTAAATGTCGTTACGGGAGTTATTCTTTGTTTATCGGTTACTATTAGACTAATAGCTGAACTTAAGTTAATTAGAATATCCGGAGCTTTTCCTTTAATGTTATCTAATACGGCTTTGATTATTTCTAATTCGTGTGTTGGATTACCTATTTCTGGATTTCTTGCATGGATATGCACAATCGCTGCTCCCGCATCGAAACATTTTTTTGCTTCATCTCCAAATTCTTCGGCCGTATAAGGAACTGCAGGATTTTGAGATTTACCTGTTGCAACACCAGTGAGTGCAGCAGTTATAACTAATTTGTCTGATAAATCTTCTTCTGACATTATTATCGCATTTTAAAATTTCTTTTATAGTTTTTAAACTTAGATTACTATTGAAAATAGATATCATTCAAATTAATATGTTTTATATTCATATTAAAATTTATTTAGAAGTGTTAAATAAATCCTAAATGAAATTCGATAAATATTGTAAAATTTATATAAAAGAAAATATATTTTTGCTTGTTTAAATTCATATTTGTATGTTTTAAACAAATGAGGAAATAAATATGAATCTTAGAGAATTAGTTAAAAGTCAAGCAGAAAAATATAAGGATAAGGTTTTTTTATATTGGAAAGATACAACTGTCTCCTATACTCAATTGGATGCATTATCAAATCAAGTAGCGAATTTTTTATATGATTTAGGTATAAGAAAAGGAGATAAGGTAAGTGTTTACTTACCAAATATGCCTGAATACGTGTATTTATACCTAGGTATCCCAAAAATAGGAGCAGTTACTGGCCCTGTAAATGCGATGTTTAAACCTAGAGAAGTCAAATTTGTAGTTGGGCATTCAGAAGCTAAAACTATTGTAACTATTCCAAAATTTATGCCAGTAGTAAATCAAATTAAAGGAGAGCTTCCCAATTTAAAGCACATAATCATAATTGGAGAATCTACTGAAGACACCTTAAATTTTAGTGAATTGATGGAAAAAGCCTCAACTGATGATCCTCCTGAGGTTGAGATTGATGAAAAGGAAGACCCTGCTGCTATACTTTATACATCAGGAACTACTGGTTTTCCCAAAGGTGTATTACAAACTCATTTTAACATTAGGAGAAATGCAGAAATGATAAAAGATTTCATGCAAGCGAAAGAACATTATCGATTTATGCTAATTTTACCATTATTTCATTGTAATGCGCAAATAGTTACTATCATGGCGCCACTCATAATAGGTGCAAGCTCTATTTTGACACCCGGATTTTCAGCTCAGACTCATTGGGATACTGTAGCGAAATATAAGGCATCTACTTTCAGTTGTGTTCCAACAATACTTTCGATTTTACTTAGAATGCCACACGAAAATCTGGATTTATCATCGTTAGAATTTGTCGTTTGTGGAGCTGCTCCTTTACCTGTGGAGGTATTTCGGGCATTTGAGGACACATTTAAATGCAAAGTAGTTGAGGGTTATGGTCTCACAGAAGGTACATGCGCTTCTTCGGTTAATCCTCTACCTACAGAAACGGAAGATAGGCGAAAAATCGGTAGCATCGGTATACCTTTACCAGGCAATGAAATGAAAATTGTAGACAGCCAAGGTAATGATCTTCCACCAAACTCTAAAGGGGAAATTGTTATTCAAGGCGATAATATCATGAAAGAATATTTCAAAAATCCAGAAGCAAACGCTGAAACTCTTAAAGATGGGTGGTTGTATACAGGAGACATAGGTCACATGGACGAGGATGGTTTTTTCTACATAACTGATCGCAAAAAAGATATGATTATCCGCGGAGGGGAAAATATATATCCACGTGAAATCGAGGAAGTAATTTATTCTCATCCAGCGGTTACGTTAGGTACAGTAATTGGAGTGCGTGACAAAATCTATGGAGAACTACCTAAAGCGTTTGTAGTATTAAAAGAAGGAGAATCTGTTACCGAAGAAGAAATGATCGAATATTGTAAAAAACATCTAGCAGATTTTAAAGTGCCAAAATACGTCGAATTCCGGGACGATTTACCCAAAACTCCTACTGGAAAGATCATGAAACAACCACTTCGTGAAGAGGAAGAGTCTAAATCGGGTAAAATCTTTGATAATTAATAATCTTTTAATCTTTCCAACTTTAATAACTCTTTTTTTTTTCCTGTTTTATTAAAATGTCCTAAAATCATTCTATAGTTCAAAAAACAATTTTAAAAGCCTTTATAGATGAATCAATCAATATTATAATTAATTTCTATAATAAACAAAAATAAAAGAGAAAGATAAAAATGGATAAAGTTGCAATAGTAGGATGCACACAAACTAAATATGAAGCAGATAAGATAGATCAAACTTATTCTGAACTTGTTTTCGAAGTGGTTAAGAAGCTTCACAACGATTTAGGAATAACTAATGATGATGTTGGGTGTGTAATTACAAGTTCTAATGATTTTAATGATGGGAGAACAATTGCAAACATGGCTATACAAGATGCTGTAGGATCGGTAAGAAAAGCAGAATCAAGAGTTTCTGGGGATGGTGCTTTTGCTTTTATGTACGGTGCAATGAGGATTTTATCAGAGTCTTATGATACAGTAATGGTAGTTTCGCATTGTAAGTGTTCTGAAGTTAACCAATACCTCGTAAACAATACGATCTTTGATCCATATTATCAAAGGCACTTAGGTCTTGATCAAATTTCATCTGCTGGTTTAATGGCAAACATGTATATGAATAAATACGGTGTGACTGAAGAACAAGCTGCTATAGTTGTGGTTAAAAATCGAAAAAATGCCCTCAACAACCCTTACGCACATTTACGGGAAGAAATTACTATTAAAGATGTACTTAATTCTAAGATGATGGCGTATCCTCTGAAAGAACTAGATTTTCCTCCATTTTCAGACGGAGCAGTTGCAATGCTTTTAGCAAAAGAACATATTGCTAAAAAATTAACAGAAACTCCTGTTTGGTTTAAAGGTTATGGAAATTGTACTGACGCGTATTACCTGGGTAATAGAAATATGACTGATTTAATTGGGTTAGAATTAGCAGCAAAGGAAGCTTATCGAATGGCAGGCGTAAATAATCCTATTGAAAATTTAGATTTATGTGAAGTAAGCGAAAACTTTAGTGTTCACGAACTTATGATTTATGAGGCGTTAGGACTGTGTGATAAAGGAAAGGGTGGTAAGTTCATCGAAAGCGGTGAAACAGAAATGAATGGTTCAATCCCAGTAAATCCCTCTGGAGGTGTGTTATCCAGCAATCCTACCATGGCGAATGGTTTAATACGAGTAGCAGAGATTGCTTTACAATTACAGGGAAAAGCTGATACTAGACAAGTTTCTAATGCAAAAACAGGTCTTGCTTATGGTATGAACGGTATTTGTTCTCAAGGAAACTGCGTTTTAATTTTTGGGGGTGAATAAAAATGCCGAAACACGATGTAGCCGTTGTAGGTATAGGTCAAACTAAATTTAGAAGCAAGAGAAGAGATGTAAATATTCCTGAGATGATATACGAAGCAGTTAGAATGGCTCTTGACGATGCTCAACTTGAACCTAAAGATATTGATGCAATAGTTATCGGGAATATGGATCATTTTGAAGGAATAAATTTTTCAGAATTAATGTGTGGAATTGAAGCTGCACCTGGATATTTAAAGCCTGTGTTAAAAGTAGCTACAGGTGGAACAACAGGTAGTTCTTTAGCGATTTGTGGCTATCATAATGTTGCCTCAGGAATTTATGACAATGTTTTAGTAGTTGGTTGGGAAAAATTAAACGAAGGTGGAGCAACAACTGGTATAATTACCGCTTTTGATCCGGTATGGGAACGCCCTTCTTTAGCTGGAGCGCTTGGTCCATTAGCTCTTATGGCGGGCATGTATTCTGCTAAATACGGAATTACTGCCGAACAAGCGGCAAAAGTTACAGTAAAGAATAGGAGCAACGCTGCAAATAATCCATTTGCTCACCTTCAAATGCCAAACATTACAATTGATTATGTTATGAGCTCTCAAATGATATCGTACCCTTTAAGACTACACGATGTTTGCCCTCAAAGCGAAGGAGCTTGCGCTCTTATTTACGCTAATGAGAAAGAAACTAAAAAGATAACCGATAACCCCGCTTGGTTCCACGCTGTAGAAACTGCCCATTATTACACTTTTGGAACTGACGAAGCAATGTTCGATCTCCCTACTGCTACATTCGCGTCTAAGAAAGCTTATAAAAAAGCAGGTATTAAAAATCCCGTAAAGGATTTAGATGTAGCAGAAATCTATGAACCGACATCTTGGAGCGAACTTTCATGGACTGAAGCGTTAGGATTTTGCAAACCTGGTGAAGGCGGAAAATTATTAGACGATGGAATAACATTAATGAGTGGAGAGTTTCCTGTCAACCCCTCAGGGGGCGTCTTAAGCACAAATCCTATTGGGGCTACAGCGTTAGTACGAGTAGCAGAAGCTGCAATCCAGATAATGGGGAGGGGTGAGAAAAGACAAGTACCCGATGTAGAAAAAGCTCTCGCAATGGGATTTGGCGGGAGTCTTTGGACTGAAATTCTAATCTTAGGAAAAGAACCTCTGAGGTGATATTATGAGTAAAAAAAAAAGTCAAGAAAAAGTGTTTGAAATTAAATGGAAGACTAACTTACCATATAGATATTCAATTGGTAAACTTGCAGTTAAATTTTTCGAGGAACTCAAGGAAAATAAAAAGATAATGGGAAGCAAATGCTCAAAATGTGGTAAGGTAAATTTTCCACCGAGAGCAGTCTGTGCCGATTGCATGGTTGAAATGACTATCAACGACATGGTTGAATTATCCCCTAAAGGTACTTTGGAAGGTTTCACGGTAGTTAATTATCCATTCACTGATCCTAACACGGGAGGTATACGGCCCTTTCCATATGGTTATGCACTATTTAAATTGGATGGCGCTGATACTTATACAATGCACTTTATTAATGAAACAGATCATACCAAGCTGAAAGTTGGACAACGCGTTGAAGCCGTTTTTAAAGAAGAAAGAGAAGGTAATATAGGAGATATTTTATATTATAAAGTAATAGAAGATGAGGATTAAGACTGGAGGGAAAAAAAATGAGCCAAGAAATTGAGAAAAAAGTATTTAGAGGTAGAATTAAAGTTCCTTATAAGCACACTGCTGGAGCTTATGTTGAAAAATTTATTACCGAAATTGGAAAAAACAACAAAATTTTCGGTGTTAAATGCCCAAAGTGCAAAAAAATTTATGTTCCTCCCAAAATGATTTGCTTCGAATGTTTTGAAAAAATGGAAGAGTGGGTTGAGCTCGGAAATCAAGGAATTGTTAAAGGATTTACTATTATCACACATTCTACACCAATTATGCCTTTGGAACCACCGTTCGCTTATGGAATTATCAAACTCGATGGCGCAGACACCGACTTTGTTCACATAATAAAAGAAAGCGATCCAGAAAAACTAAAAATTGGGATGAAGGTTAAAGCTGTCTTTAAAGAAAAACCAAGAAAAAGAATTTTGGATATAGAATATTTCGAGCCAATATAATAAAAATTTAATACATTTTTTTTTTTCCATTATATATAAGAAAAATAAATAAACTTAATAAGATGAGAAATTATGAGTGAAAAGGCAATTTTAATAGAAGAAAACGAAGAAGGAAAGATAACGACAATAAAATTGAACAGATTAGCAAAGAAAAATGCGATGAATTATGATTTATTAGTAGGACTTCAGAATGCGATAGATAAAATAGAAAGATCTAAAACTAGGGTCGTCATTATCACTGGAGGGGATGATTTTTTTAGTGCGGGTATCGACTTGAACTTTTTAACAGGCCAAGAAAAGGATCCAGAAGGAGTAATTCCGGATTTAAGAGTACCCCGCAATTTTAGATATTTCGCTAATACTTGGATTCAGCCAATTTTTACTAAAATTGAGAAAATGGAAAAACCAGTAATAGCAAAAATTAACGGATATTGTTTTGGTATGGCTTTTGAGCTAGCACTCGCTTGTGACTTTAGATTTTGCTTAGATTCTGCGAATTTTAGCATGCTAGAAACAAAGATCGGGATGAATCCAGATGTAGGGGGCACTATAAGAACGGTAAGACTATGTGGAATCCCTAACGCTAAAGACATTATTTTAACAGGAAGGAATTTCGACGGAAACGAAGCCTACAGACTTGGAGTTGTCAATAGAGTTGCAAAATCCGCAGAAGAATTAGATTCAATTATTAAAATGTATTCTGACGAACTTATTGATAGTGCCCCACTTGCCGTAGGATTGGCAAAGAAATTAATTGACGATTGTTATGGTAAGGATGTAGCTTTTGGTCTTGAATTAGAAACTTTAGTTAGTTCCCAATTACTTCAAACTAAAGATGCAGTGTCCGGAGCTCTCGCAAGATTGCAGAAGACTAAACCAAAATGGAGATCTAAGTAAAAAACTTTTTAATTAACGCCCAATAAAAATTGGATCTCTTTTTTCTTTTAGAGCTCTCATGGATTCGTTGAAATCTTTTGATCTAAATGTTTTTCTTAAACTTTTGTTTTCTAAATCTAAAGTTTTATCTAAGATATCAACAAAGTAAGAGTGCATAGTTTTTTTCATGAGTTTTATCGATAGAGATGGTCCTTGAGGAGGAATTAATCTCAATGCTTGTTCTCTAGCATATGGTATCAATTCTTCCCTAGGCAAGACTTTATTCACGAGACCAAGTTCAAATGCTTTCTGGGCTGTAATTTTATCGCCAAAAAAACATATTTCTTTTGCTCTTTGGAATCCGACTAAAAAAGGCAACATAAAAGATGCACTAAATTCTGGGATAATGGCTCGCTTAGAAAAATAAAATCCTAACCAAGCATCCTCAGCTATGTATATGAGATCCGCTCCAGACAATGGCATTGTAATGGCACCACCAATTGCTAATCCGTTTATCGCAGCAATAACGGGTTTAGTAAATTTCCAGAGTGCCATACACAATTTTTTTTGAGCAATATCCATTAGATCTATTTCCATGCGAATCTCTTTTTGTATCTTTTCAAAATAATCTGGTTCAAAGTATCCTCCGGATGAGAACGCTCCTCCATCAGGATTTCCGGTGATTATCAGGACTTTTGCGTCTTTATCTTTTTCCATATCCTCTAAAACTGTAAAAATCTCTAGAAAAGACACATATGTGACGGCATTTCTTCTTTCTGGTCTATTTATGGTAATCGTACAAATACCATTTTCTTCTTTTTCGTATTGAATGTCTTCAAAATCGTCTATTTTCATTTTTCAAGTTTGTAATCCTTTAATATATAATTTAATAATTTTTATGGATATTATAAATATTTTTTTAGTATAAGCTCAATTTGCTCTATACTATAGTTAATATCATCTTCGTTAATACCATAATGAGTTACAAATCTAATTTTTTCTTTACTGATATTAAAAGCTAAGATGCCTACTTTATTAAGAGCCGTAATAATTTTGAGAATTCTGACCTTTTCTAACATCTCAATTATAACTATATTAGTATCTGTTGGATGTACTTTTATAGGTAAGTATAAGTTTTTTAACCCTTGAGAGAGTAGCTTAGCGTTTTTATGATCATCAGCAAGTCTCTTAATCCATTTTGGTTCTAACGCAATGAGTCCAAAAGCAGCAATAATTCCCGCCTGACGCATTCCTCCACCAAGCATTTTTCGATATCTTCTAGCTTTCGAAATAAATTCTTTAGAACCTGCTACAATTGATCCTACAGGACACGAAAGCCCCTTAGATAGACAGAACATTACACTATCGGCGTATTTAGTAATTTCAGTTACAGAAACATTCAATCCGACTGCTGCGTTAAAAATTCTTGCTCCATCTAAATGCAATTTTAAATCATTCTTGTGTGAAAATACCTTCATATCCTTAATTACTTCCGGTCTAATAATTACTCCTCCGTGATAATTATGAGTGTTTTCTACAGAAATTAGGGTTGTAGGTGGTTCATGTATATCCTCTCTATCACGAATTAGTTTTTGGAGTTGATCAAATGAAGGAACACCTTTATTCGAAGGATAAGTCCTAACCATTAATCCTCCAATACGAGCAGCACTACCTACCTCATTTTTGTATATATGACTTAATTCTTCTAATAGAATCTCGTCACCAGGATTAGTTTGTGAGAGTAATGAAACTAAATTTCCTTGTGTCCCAGAAGTAACAAATAATGCTGCTTCTTTACCAATAACTTTAGCAGCTGTTTCTTCCAGTTCATTTACAGTAGGATCTTCTCCTTCAACATCATCACCGATCATACGGTTATCTAGCGATTTAACTGCTTCCCACATTTCTGGAGATGGTTTTGTTACAGTATCAGAACGTAAATCAACAATTTTCATTCTTAAGACTCTATCAATAATTAATTAAATATTTTAATGTTTCATAAAAATAAAAATATACGAGAAAAAATTTAAAAAAAAAAGTAGGAAAAGATTTAAAACACATCACTGGGTTTTGTACCTACCAAAATTAAAGAATGTGTATAAGCTTCAGTGATGATGAGTGAATTTAATTGCGAAGTATATTAAGCAAAGAGATTTGTACTTAAAAGTTTTCAAGATAGGGATATTAGTATAAAAATTGAAAACTCTTATGAAAAAATCATAATTCAAGCAAACGAACTCTTAATAGAAAAATATCTTGTTAAATGCTGTAAAACATAATGAAAACCCAATAATTGAAATTATAGTTAAAATTTCTAAAGCTGAAAAAGAAGGGGTTAATTATAATAAAATGGAATTTATAGATAATGGGAGGGGTATACCGGATGACATGAAGAAGAAGGTTTTTCAACGAGAATACGATGAATATAAAAAGATTAGTGAAATGAGGTTAGGGTTATCGTTAGTGCTAAAAATAATAGAAAGTTATAATGGATATATATGGGTGGAAGATAAAGTAAAGGGAGACCATACTAAAGGGAGTAATTTTATTGTACTAATTCCCGAGGTGGGTCAAAAATAAAACTACAATTATAGATGATTTTTCTTACTTGTCTTATAGTCTAATAAATCCCTATTTTGCTTCAATTTTATAATGCAAATCAAAAAGATTATAAAGCATCAGTTTTTTTCTTATTCTAATTATGAAATTAAGATTAATTCCGCTAGTAGGTATTAGTATTTTATTAATTATTATTGGGATTATTTAATTTCATAAAAGAAATTCTAAACTCTTTTTTACCATCCTTTTCTTAACTTTTCTGGGTTTGAATTTCTTAATGTTTACAAATAAATTATGAGAAGCAAAAATTCATTGGTGAAAAAAGTATTGAACAAAAATAATAGCGTGTATATATATGATGCAACCCTTCGGGAGGGAAGTCAAAAAATAGGAATTAGTTTTTCGGTCGAGGATAAAATTCGTATTCTCGAACGATTAATTAACAATCTTAACATTCCTATGATTGAAGTTGGGTGGCCCGGTTCCAATCCAAAAGATATTATGTTTTATAAAAAGATTAAAGCAATGGATATAGATTCCAATAGGACTAAGATTTATGCTTTTGGCAGCACTAGACGCAAGGATATAAAGGCTGAAGATGACAGAAACTTAAGAGCTTTATTAGAAGCTGGCACAAAATATGCCACTATTTTTGGAAAGAGTTGGGATTTGCATGTTAAGGTCGCCTTAGAGACTAGTTTAGAAGAAAATCTTAACATGATTGAAGATACAATAATCTTTTTAAAGAAAAATGGAATTGATGTCGTATATGATGCTGAGCACTTTTTCGATGGGTTTAAAAATAATAAACAATATGCTTTACAAACAATTGCTTGCGCTAATAATGCAGGTGCGTCATGGATAGTTCTATGTGATACTAATGGTGGTCTCTTACCACACGAATTAGGGCCAATATTTGAGGAGGTGAAGGATTTTCTAGGAAAGGATGTTCAATTAGGAATTCATGCTCATAATGATTCTGGCGTGGCGAACGCTATTGCTTTAGAGGCTTTTCACCATGGTGCTAGAATGATTCAAGGTACGATAAATAGTTTTGGTGAAAGATGTGGTAATACTGATTTAACAACAATTTTGCCAATTCTGAAATTAAAAATGGGTATTAATTGTATAACTTCTGAAGATTTAGAAAATATCACTGAAGTTTCGCACTTTATTTACGAAATAGCCAATCTGCCTGGAAATAGTGATCAACCTTTTGTAGGAAGAAATGCATTTTCGCATAAAGGAGGTGTCCATATCTCAGCTATGCGTAAAAACTTAAAAACTTATGAACAAATAAGTCCCGAATTGGTAGGAAACTCTCGAAATATAAAAATTTCTGAATTAGCAGGTAAAAGTTCAATATTACACATGTCTAAAAGATTTGGGATGCATTTAACGGAAGAGAATCCAAAAATTGCTGAGATTTTAGAAGTGATCAAGCAAAAAGAGAAAGATGGATATGTTTATGAAGGTGCAGAAGGTTCTCTAGAAATTATTATGAGAAGTATGGATATGAACATTCAAGATCCGGATTACTATAGGAAGAAATTTTTTGAATTTGAAGGATTTCGAGTACTTACTGAAATGCGTAAAAATAATTTAATATCTGAAGCAACTATTAAAGTAAAAGTTAAAGGTCAAGAATTTCATACTGCTGCTGAGGGAAATGGACCTGTAAATGCGTTAGATAATGCTCTTAAAAAGGCATTAGTTCACTTTTATCCAAGTATAAAAGAAATACATCTTGCTGATTTTAAAGTTAGAATAATTAATAAAGCAGGAACTGCCTCAAAAGTGAGAGTATTAGTTGAAACGAATGATAATGGAAATTCATGGGGAACAATTGGAACACATGAGAATATCATTGTAGCATCGTGGAACGCACTTGTTGACTCCTATATTTTTAAACTATTGAAAAAAGAAACTAATTGGTGATTCCCTAATGGAATTAATATGTATAGAAATTAGAATGGGACTAAGATAATCGTTAAAAATTAATTAAAAAACGTATGATTACTATGAATTTTGAACTTGAAGAAAAGCATAAATTAGTAAGACGCAGTGTTAGGAACTTTGCTGAAAAAATATTAGCTCCTCTCGCACCTATTATGGATAGAGAAGAGGAATTTTATCCAGAAATTATAAAAGAGCTTTCCATGATGAATTTATGGGGAATAACAATCCCCGAAAAATATGGAGGTGCTGAATTAGATTCTATTAATTATTTAATCAGCATAGAAGAAATTTCAAGAATATGTGCTTCTACTGCTCTTACTGTGTCTGTTCATAATGCTCTTGGAGCAATACCCATATATAAATGGGGGAATGAGGAACAAAAGGAGAGATTTCTATATGATTTAGCATCTGGAAAAAAAATTTCAGGATTTAGCTGGACTGAACCGAATGCAGGTTCAGATGCTAGAAGTATTGAGTGTATGGCAGTAGAAGACGGGAAAGACTTAATTTTGAATGGATCTAAAATTTTTGTTACAAATGGCTCCATCGCATCTGTATTTTTAGTAGGAACCCGATACCAAACTATTGATAAACAAAGGGGTTTCACCCTAGTTATAGTTGAAAAAGATATGGTTGGATGTGAAATTGGTCCAAAAGAAAATAAGATGGGAATGAGAGCAAATCCGACGACGAGCTTGTATTTCAATAATGTGCGTGTTCCAAAGGAAAATGTCTTAGGAAAACTCCAAAATGGTTTTAAATATGCAATGCAAATGTTAGATTTTGGTAGAATTGGTATCGCAGCCCAAGCATTAGGTATCGCTCAAGCGGCTTATGAACATAGTGTAAAATATTCAAAGGGTAGAATTCAATTTAAAAAGTCAATATCTCAATTTCAAGGGATTTCATTTAAATTAGCCGAGATGGCTACTAAGATAGATGCTGCGAGATTATTGGTATATAGAGCAGGATATATGAGTGATCGAAACAAGAGTTTTCCTAAAGAGGCAGCTATGTGTAAACTTTTTACAAGTAAAGTTGCTCGTCAAGTTTCGCAAGAAGCTCTTCAGATTCATGGAGGGTATGGTTATATGAAGGATTTGCCCATTGAGCGTTACTATAGAGATGCTAAAGCATGTGAAATTTATGAAGGCACTTCAGAAATTATGAAATTAATTATTGCTAATCAAATTTTAAGAGGAAATATTTAAAATGGCGCTAAAGATTGTTATATTAATAAAACAAGTGCCGAGTTATGACAATTTAGAAATAGATAAATCTACAGGCACAATAGTAAGAGATGGTATTGAGAATGTAATTAATCCAAATGATCTATACTCAATTGAACTAGGGCTTAATTTAAAAGAAAAGTATAATGCAACTGTTTCAATAATGACTATGGGTCCTCCTCAAGCTGAATTTGCTTTAAGAGAGGCTCTAGCAATGGGAGCTGATCATGCGATTTTAATAAGTGATCCGAGATTCGTATATTCAGATACACTTCAAACCACGTTAATTTTGAAAGAAGCCTTTGAAATAATAAAAGATTACGATATTATTATATGTGGTAGTCAAACCTCTGATTCTAGCACAGGTCAAGTTCCTTTTCAGTTATCAGAAGCACTTGAAATCCCATTAATTACAGATATTTTTACATTAGAAATTGAGAATCATATTATTAAATGTCATCGCAATTTTGGACATGAATCGCAAAATATTGAAGTAGAATTACCTGTTATATTAAGAACTGTGAGCCATTTTAATAATCCTAGGTTTATATCATTATCAGGAATTAAAAAAGCCTTTGAAAAGAAAATACAGACTTTTGCTTATAAAACTTTCAATTTTCCGGAATATATTGATGGATGTAATAAATCTCCTACAAGAGTTGTTAAAATTGAGAAAGTAGAGATAAAAAGAAAAAATAAAATCTTAGAAGGCTCTTTAAATGAAAAGATACAGAGTTTAATTCAGATTATGAAAGAAAATGGAATTAATAATGTTTATTCGGGTCAAAAAAAATAGAAGGGTAAAATTTGAGTAAATTAAATAACTATAAGGATGTATGGGTTTTTACAGAAATCAAGGATCATGAGCAAGTCTATGATTGTGCTTTGGAGATATTAGGAAAAGCGAGAGAAATTGCTGATAAATTGGGACAAAAATTAGTAGCAATTTTACTTGCTCTTGATGCAGAACAATATATACCTACAATTGAGCAATACGGTGTTGATAAAATCATCTATATAAGTCATAATGATCTAAAACATTATCATGAGAGAATTTTTACAGATCTTATCTTTGATCTTATTGAAAATTATAAACCTTCAATCTTTTTATTTCCATCAACAGAGGTAAGTAATGCACTAGCTGCACGTTTAGCATACCGTTGTCAGACTGGTTTAGTAAGTGATGTTTTAAATTTAGAATTAAAAAGAGAAGAAAATAATCTTTTAATAAGTGATAAACCAGCATATTTAGGAAACATAATAGTTAAAATTACATGTCCAGAAACAAGACCACAGATGTGTACTGTTACTATGGGTACTTTTCAAAAAAATAAAATGAAAAAACCGAATATAGAAAGAGAAAGAGTTCAATATAATTTTGATCTAATTAAGCTCAAGATTAAAATTATAGGAAACCCAACCCGTAAAGATAAGCCTTCCGCTACACTATCAGATGCGAAATTTGTAATAGGTGGAGGACATGGTTTAATGTTAAAGGAAAACTTTAATAAAATTTTCAAATTGGCAAAAAACCTGAACGGACAAGTAGGTGGAACCAGACGTCCAATAATGGATGGTTGGATGCCAGAACACTTACAAATTGGCATAAGTGGTGAAACA
>Ga0209978_10000238_pt1 | contig 18991 bp, 16 predicted proteins | sample BentaG_FD_182805 | JGI IMG/M metagenome (GOLD analysis project Ga0209978, IMG submission 182805) | Deep subsurface microbial communities from South Atlantic Ocean to uncover new lineages of life (NeLLi) - Benguela_00093 metaG (SPAdes)... | ecosystem: Environmental > Aquatic > Marine > Oceanic >... | reverse complement strand
GGGGTCGCAGTTGATGCCGCCCTTGCCTCCGCCGTAGGGGAGGTCGACGACGGCGTTCTTCCAGGTCATCCAGGCGGCGAGGGCCATCTCGGTCTCGATGTCGATGTTGGGGTGGTAGCGGATGCCCCCCTTAGTGGGGCCACGGGCGTCGTTGTGGTGGATCCTGACGCCCTCGAAGGTCTTGACGGTGCCGTCGTCCATCTTCAGGGGCAGCGCCACCTTCAGGATCGCCTTGGGGTGGCTGATGACCTCATAGACCGCTGGTTCAAGCTCCAAGAGTTCGCAGGTGTTCTTGACGTTCACCAGCTGGGATTCCCATGGGCTGAGTTGCTTACTCATTTAAATTCACTTCTTCAGAAGTACATAATCTCCCCTATATAATATTATCTTCTAAATTCATATATACTAAGTATATACTAGATATGCCAACGAGTACAGAAGAAGACATCAAAATACAACAGAAAACAGAGGTTTGTTTTTTCTATTGAGCACTGTCGCTCACACCAGGTGTGGATGGGGGGGTCTCCGAGGATATTCGGACCTTTTTCCTCATCCTTTCGGTGAACTCCGTCATGAATTCGGCGAACTCCCTCGGCATGCCTGCGCTACAGAAGATCATCTCCAGCCTGTCTCCACCGATCCCCATGACGTCGAGGGCTTTCTTGGTCACGTTCACCCTCCTCTCAGCTTTCAGATTTCCATCGACGTAGTGGCATTGCTCCTTAAGGCATCCCGATAATATGACTCCGTCCGCGCCCCTCTCGAAGGCGGTGAGTATGTGACGGATGTCAACCCTACCGGTGCAGGGGACCAGTATCACCCGGACATTAACTGGGTACTCCAACCGCATGATCCCGGCGAGGTCGGCGGCGGCATAAGAGCACCATCTACAGGCGAAACAGACTACCACGGGTTCTGATTCCTGCCCCGGGGTGATCCATTTCTGGGGGGTGAGGAGGCCCTCAACCGCAGGTATCATCTGCTTATCCTTGAAGTACCTCAGCTGCATGGCTCCCATCGGGCACTCCACGGCGCATACTCCGCAGCCCTTACAGGCCGCCTCGATTACATATGGTTGGCTGAAAGCCCCAAGCTCGATCGCATTGAACGGACACGAGGTGGCGCAGGCACCGCAACCCACACAGAGTTCTGGGTCGACGACGGCCGTGATGGCTTCCGCACGGATCTTCCCCCTCGCCATCGGAATAGCCGCCCTCGAGCCGACCGCGTAAGCTTGGGATACGCTCTCAGCCACGTTCTTCGGACCGTGGGCGGTGCCACAGAGAAAAATCCCATCCGACGAGAAATCGACTGGGCGCATCTTCGGGTGAGCCTCGAGGAAGAACCCGTCCGCTCCGAGGGGGACCCTCAAAATGGTTGCGAGCACTTTCCCATCCTCCCGGGGGACGAGGGGCGTCGAGAGCACGACGAGATCGGTGTCCAAGTCGATCTCTTGGTCGATGAGCGTGTCGAACACCTTAACCACAAGATCCCCATCTGGCAAGGCGGAGACTGTCGGTGGATTTTCTGGAACGAAGTTGATGAACTTGACATTTTTCTTCAGGCAATCGAGATAGTATTCCTCCAGTTCCTTTCCGTAGGCCTGAAGGTCTCTGTAGAGGATGAATATCTCCGACGAGGGGTGAGCCTCCTTCAGGATGAGGGCGTTTTTTAGGGCTACTCCGCAGCAGATCCTCGAGCAGTATGTCCGGCCCTCGTCTTCCATGGCTCCGACGCACTGGATCATCACGACCTTGTCGAGATTCTGCAAGGTTCCCTCGTTGAGGAGCTCTTCCAGCTCCATCTGCGTCACGATGTTCTCGTTCTCCCCGTACTCATAATAGCCCTCTGGCTTGAACGGCTCAGCCCCCGTGGCCACCCCGATCGTGCCCACTTTGAGGTTAATTTTCTCGCCATCGCTCTTCGAGACCTCGACGTCGAAGTTGCCGAAGAAGCCTTTCACGTTGCTAACCGTTGAGGAAGTAAGCAGTTTTATGTTGGGGTTTTTCGAGACGGCTTCCTTGAGGGGCTGGAGAACGTCTGCGGCTTTCTGCCCCGTCGGGTAGAGGTTGTGGAGGTCCCTCAGGAGGCCCCCGACCTCCGCCTCCTTCTCCACGAGGTAGACGACGAACCCTTGATTGGCCAGGGAGAGGGCCGCCGTCATCCCGGAGACCCCGGCCCCGATCACCAGCGATGTAGGCTCGATCTCGATCTCGGGCTCCTCCTCTGGATCGAGGTATCGAGCTTTCGCCACCGCCATCTGGACTAGGTATATGGCTTTTTCAGTGGCCTTCTCGGGGTCGTCCTTGTGCACCCAGGAGTCCTGTTCGCGAATGTTCACCATCTGGAAGAGGTACTTGTTCAGCCCTGCCTCCTCACAAACCTCCCTGAAGAGGTACTCATGCGTCCTAGGGGTGCACGACGCGACCACGACTCTCTCCAGGCTGTGTGTCTCTATCGCCTCCTTGATGCTGCTTATCCCCTCGGAGGAGCACGTGTGGAGGTTGTCATCGACGTAGACGACGTTGGGGAGCGTTCCAGTGTACTCCGCAACCTTTGGGATGTCGACTACGCCGGCGATGTTGATGCCACAGCGGCACAAGAACACGCCGATCCTCGGGTGCTCCCCGTTTTCCGAGGCGCTCAACCAGAACCCTCCGCAATAACCGCCGACTCAACGATCTCCGCCGCCCTCGCCGCGGCTCCCGATGCGTCTGCGATGGAGTCGGGGATGTCCTTGGGTTCCTGGCAGTACCCGCAGACGAAGATCCCTTCTCTGGTCGTGTCCAGTGGAGCCAAAATCGGGTCTGGGCTCTTATAGAATCCGTATTCGTCCAGCTCTACGTCCAAGATGTTTGCTAGCTCAAGGTTACCTGGGCTTGGGGTCAGGGCCGTGCTGAGCACGACGAGGTCGAATTCCACCTCGTTCATTTCCCCGGTGGTGGTGTCCTCGTACCAGAAACTGAGTCCATCTGTCTGGGGGTCCTCTCTGATCTCACTCGGCTTCGCCCTGACGTACTTGACTCCGTATCTATCGCGAGCCCTGTTGACCAGTTCTCTGAATCCTTTACCGAAGGCCCTGATATCGGTGTAGAAGATGGAGACCTCTGTATCGGGCTCGTGCTCCTTGACGATCATAGCCTCCTTGGTAGCGTGCATGCAGCAGACAGCCGAACAGTATGGGTAGCCTTCTCCCAGGCTGCGAGATCCGACGCACTGAATGAAGGCAACATTTTTCGGAACTGAGTGGTCCGATGGCCTTACCAGGTGTCCCGTCGTGGGACCCGTCGCTGAGACGAGCCGTTCGAGTTCAAGGGCCGTTATGACGTTCTGATACCGCCCATACCCGTACTCCTTTATCCCCGATGGGTCGAACGGGGTGAGGCCCGTCGCCACTATGATGGCGCCCACGTTCAGGTCGATGCGCTCTTCATCCTGTTGATGATCGATCGCATCTGGATCACAAACCTTCTCACATTCGAGGCATTCTGAACACCCGCCACAGGCTAGGCATCTCTCAGCCTCTCCAATCGCCATTTCCTCGGTGAAGCCCAGTTCGACTTCCCTGAAATTGCCGAATCTATCAACGACTTGAAGTCTGGGCATTGTCTGTCTCGGCCTTGGTTCAACGCCCTCCTTGGATACCTCTTCAGCTTTCTGGACGGGTTCGTCCCGCCCCTTTCGAAGGTCTTCGCCTCTCAAGTATCGGTCGATGGATTCGGCGGCCCGCTTACCGCTGCCTATCGCCTCGATCACAGTCGACGGACCATCCACTATGTCCCCTCCCGCGAAGACGCCCGGACGACTCGTCTCGAGGGTGATTTCGTCGGCGCTAATAGTCTCCCATCTTGTGGTTTCAATCCCCTCAGGTATCGAGGAAGTGTCAGGGATCTGGCCGATGGCTAGGATCACCGTGTCCATCTCCATGAGGAACTCCGATCCCTCTATCGGGATCGGTCGTCTCCTCCCGCTCTCATCGGGTTCGCCGAGCTCCATCCTCAGGCACTCAACTCCCGTTATCCTTCCGTCTTCGCCTGTGAACCTCTTCGGGTTAACCAGGAGGTGGAATTTTACGCCTTCCTCCTCGGCCATCTCGACGTCATCAGGGTTGGCGGGCATCTCACCCCTTGATCTTCGATATAGGATGTTTACCCCTTCACATCCGTCTCGGAGGGCGCTCCTAGCAGCGTCCATTGCGACGTCGCCACCACCGATCACCGCAACCTTGCCCTTGATGAGGCCTCTTTTTCCCATGTTGACGTTCTTCAGGTAGTCGATGGCCTGGACCACTCCCTCTAGCTCCTCGCCTTCGACGTGCAGACTCCTGCTGGCTTGGGCTCCAATCGCGATGAACGCTGCCCTGTACCCGTCTTCGAAGAGTCCGTCGATGGTGAGGTCCTTACCGAGCTGCGTGCCGGTCTTTATCTCCACCCCGCTGTCCTTGATTCGCTCGATCTCGATGTCGAGGTCCTCTTTTGGGAGACGGTATGGTGGGATGCCGTATCTGAGCATTCCACCGGGCTCGATCATAGATTCGAAGACCGTGACCGGGTACCCGAGCTTCACCAGCTCGAAGGCTGCGGTGAGCCCCGCGGGGCCGGCGCCGATCACGGCTACCTTATCTTCGTATTTCTTGGGGAATGGCTCTATCTTCTCCTTCCCTTTCTTGACCTCGTAATCAGAGACGAATCGTTTCAGGGCTTTGATCGCTATCGGTTCCTCGACCTTCCCACGCTCGCATTCAGCCTCACACGGATGGAAACACACCTTCCCGCACACAGCGGGGAATGGGATGGCGGCTCTGATCAGTTCAAGAGCCTCCTCGAACTTACCGTCCTTTATAAGAGCGACATATCCTTGGACGTTGATTCCCCCAGGGCAAGCCACGCGGCAAGGGGGAATCCCTTTTTTATCGATGACAAAGACGTTCGGGATCGCCTGTGGAAAGGGCCTGAAGATAGCTTTCCTCGTCCCAAGACCGCTATCAAACTCATTTGGCAATGTTACCGTACATACTTCGGTACAATTATCGCAGCCAGTACATTTCTCCTCGTCAACGAACCTCGCCTTTTTCAAGACTCTTACCGTGAAATCCCCGGGCGATCCCGTAACTTTCTCCACTTCACTGTAAGTAAGAAGGTCGATGTTTGGATGGCGATAGCAGTCGATCATCTTCGGTGCCAGGATGCAGATCGAGCAGTCCATCGTGGGGAAGGTCTTATCTAACTTCGCCATGCTCCCCCCGATGCTCGGTGTCTTCTCCACGAGGTGGACTTTATAGCCTCTGTCGGCGAGGTCCACTGAGGCTTGAATGCCTGCGATCCCTCCCCCTATGACGACGACGGAAGCTTCTTTCTCCATTTCACATCCCTTCGATCTTGTCGAGGACATCCTCAACGGGGCTGAGGTTGAAGTTAATCCCCAGCTTCCCTTCATCTAGCCCCATTGCGAGGCCGAGGAGCTGGGTGTAGTAGAAGACGGGCAGGTCAAGGTCCTCGTCCCCCAGCACCGTCTTTATCGCCCCCTGCTTGGCGTCGTACATCTTGTGGCAGAACGGGCAGACGGTGACCATGCCGTCGAAGCCCCGATTCTGTAGAGCCTTCAGCTTCTCGCCGGAGAGCTTGAATGATGTCTCGGGGTCGCTGACGACGAGGCTCGCCCCGCAGCAGTCGAGCTTCTCCGGGTAGTCGACGGCGTCCGCCCCCAGGGCGCTGGTCAGATCGTCGAGGATGTGGGGCCCCTCGGCATCGTCGGGCCGCTCGATGGAGCTGGGCCTGATGGCGTGGCACCCATAGTGGGAAGCCAGTTTGAGTCCCTTGAGCGTCTTGGTCAGCGATGCCCTGATCTTCTCGACCCCGATATCATTATTCAGAACCTCGATGAGATGCCTTACCCCGCTCTCACCGGTGTACTCCAATCCCTCGACCGACAGAACACCATTGACAGACTTACGGAGCTCGGGGTCGGAATCCAACAAGTGCTTGACCTCGGACATGGAGAGGTGGCACCCGTTGCAGAGGGGCAGCAGGTCCAGGCCGAGGCCGTCGGCGAGGGCCAGGTTCCGGGCGGTGAGGTAGACCCAGCTGAAGTTGTTCAGGCTCCGGAGGGGGTAGCCGCAGCAGCTGAAGCCCTCGACATCCACGAGCTCGACGCCGAACCTCGGGAGGGTCTCCCTCGCCGACATCTCGAAGCCGTACTGCTCCGTCTGGATCGTGCAGCCGAGGTAAAGTGCATACTTCATCGCTGGCCCTCCCCCAGGACCCTCTCCAGCGCCTCCACGAACTTACCCATGTCCGTCGGCCCCCTGGCGCCGGGTAGGTCCAGGGACTCCCGATCGTAGCTCTCGAACTCCCTGTCCACGATCTCCTGGGGCTGCTGGATGGCGCCGAACCTCTTCACAGAGTTCAGCATCTTCGTCAGCCCCTCCGGGAACGGCAGCCCCTTGCTCACCGCCAGGTTCTGGAGGGCCAGTATGATGTCGAACGGCGTGACCTCCCTCGGGCAGCGCTCCGTGCACTGGAGGCACTGGGCGCACTCCCAGATGACATTGGACTCCATGAGTTCTTCGATGAGATCGCGTTGAGCCATCGCGACTATCTTGCGGGGCCTAAGGCTCAGGAACCGCGCCGCCGGGCAGCCGCTCGAACATTTGCCGCACTGGTTGCACTGTTCCTGGTGCAGCTCGCTCACGCCGTGTTGTGTTTGAGACAAGACGTCCGGTCCAACCATCTTGAACTTTTACCACCCCAACGTAAATGGTATCCTACCATGGATGCGTATGAGAAAATAAAACTTGACATCCCCATCTATGCCGAACTCGAACCGTCGGGTGTGAGACAAGTTGTTTTTTTCATTCCCGATTACTGGGTTTGACATTTGGGGGAATCGTACAAGAGGCTTAGGCGCTTTATATATTGTTTGTGATCACGCAATAAGGATAAAATATCTTTTTTTCCTATATTCCTCGAGAGAATTATGCGCGCCTATATGAAGGCGTATTTATCGCGCGCGCATCTTAGATAGTATCGCTTAATTTTTCAACGCGTGCAGCACATACTTTATACTCAGGGATCTTCGCAACAGGATCAAGAGCTGGGTTCGTCAAGACGTTTGCAGCACATTCAGCAAAGTGGAATGGTATGAAAATGACCTTTTCTGGAACTCTATTTGTTTTCAACGCCTTCACTTTGATCTCACCTCTACGGCTTTTCACTGAAACAGGTTCACCGTCATGGATTTCTAGTTTTTCCGCGTCATGAGGGTTAATTTCCACATATCCTGTTTGTACCTCCCTGTTCAGTAACCTCGTTCTCCTCGACATTGTACCAGTGTGAAAATGGAACATAATCCTTCCTGTCGTTAATATGAATGGGTACTCTTCGTCTGGCAGCTCCGCCGGTTCTTTGTAATCTATCCCAAAAAACCTGCCTTTACCTCTGGTGAACTTTTCTTTGTGCAGGTATAGCGTTCCCGGATGTTCCTTTGATATGCATGGCCAACGTAAGCCATCTTTTTCAAGCCGCTTATAGGTTATTCCTCCATAGATCGGTGTTACTGATGCTATCTCATCCATTATTTCAGCAGGAGATGTATACTCGAACTGGTTGGATCTCATTCTTCTGGCTAGCTCGCAGATTATCTGCCAATCAGGCTTGCTTTCACCAATAGGAGTGATAGCTTTTTCTATTCTCTGAACCAGTCGATCTGTGGCGGTAAATGTGCCGTCTTTTTCAGCGTAGGACGCGGCAGGAAGCACAACATTCGCAAGTTTGGCTGTATCCGTAAGGAATATGTCCTGAACGACTAAGAATTCTAAGTTATTTAATCCTTCCTTGACGTGGTTGATGTCAGGGTTTGACAACATTGGGTTTTCGCCCATAACATACATTATCTTTATACTCCCCTTCTTCGCCTCGTTGATCATCTCAACAACGGTTAGACCAGGCTTTGAGGGGAGTTCGACATTCCAAGCCTTCTCAAATTTTATTCGTATTTTTTCATCTGTCACATTTTGATATCCAGAGTAGACATTAGGGAGCGCTCCCATGTCACAGGCTCCTTGAACGTTCACCTGCCCTCTCAGTGGATTAACACCTGTGCTTCTCTTGCCAACGTTACCAGTCAGCATCGCGAGGTTTGCGCATGATGTGACGTTGTCAACACCAGTTGTATGTTGCGTTATTCCCATTGAGTATACGATAGACGCAAGATTAGCGATGGCAAAGGTCTTAGCGGAGTCAATAAGGTCGTCCTTTGATACGCCTGTAATTTTCTCTACATATGCCGGTGGATAATTTTCAATTACTTTTTTCAGTTCTTCGAAGTCTTCGGTTCGTTCCGAGATAAACTCCCTGTCTTCTAAGCCCAAATTTAAAATGACATTCATGAATCCATTGAGTAATGCGACATCGGTTCCAGGTCTTTGCTGTATATGGTAGTCTGCGAACTTAACCAAATGGATTGCCCTCGGGTCTGCGACTATGAGTTTTGCTCCTTTCTCCACGGCTCTCAATATGTATCTTGCTACAAGAGGGTGCTGTTCTGTGGTGTTCGAGCCTATGACCAGTATGCAGTTGGCTTTTTCCAGCTCTCCTATCGAATTCGTCATTGCTCCGCTACCGAAGGTTTGCGACAGACCTACGACAGTGGACGCATGGCACAGCCTCGCGCAGTGATCAACATTATTTGTGCCGAGGACCGCTCTGGTAAACTTCATAAGTAGAAAATTTTCTTCATTTGTGCACTTTGCCGACGATAGGACGCCGAAAATCTCGGGACCATAATTATCAATATAGTCCTTAAACTTCTTTACAACGATATTTAGGGCTTCCTCCCATGATATCTCAACGAATCTTCCGCCCTGATTGATTAAAGGCTTAGTCAACCGATCCTTGCTGAATACGTATTCGTGAGCATTCCATCCCTTTATGCAAAGTTTTCCCTGATTGGTTACGTGTGATTTGCACGGAAGAACGCCGACAAGCTCGCCGTCGAGAACCTGGAGGTAGAAGTTACACCCGCAACCGCAATATGGGCATGTTGTAAGGACGCTTTTATAATACATCATTCGCCCCTCTTAATGAGCGTCTCATCCAGTGTGGTTAGCAGCGGCGATTCCTGTTTGACATCCAAGCCCGCCTCATAGTCAAAGAGTTCTTTTATATCCCTTCTTAACAACTTGGAAATGGTCAATAGGGGTATATCAACGGGACAAGCCTTCTCACATTCACCGCATTCAATGCATCTTTCCGAGATGTGATAGAATCTTATGAAGTGAAAAATCGGGTCTTCGGGAGGTAACACCCCTGTCTTAACCCACTGTTCTTTTTCCATCCTACAGTCCTGACAAAAACACATTGGACAGACATTTCTGCAGCCATAACATTTTATGCACTTGCTAAATTCATGGTTCCAGAATGCCAACCGCTCTGGTAACGTCTTCTTCAGAAGGGCCTCGACATTATCATCGTTAGTAACTCCTTCAACTCTCTCGCCTACGAGAAGGTTTTGGGGGTAAGGTTTCGGACATCTGCATTCTAACGCCTCCTCCTTAGTGCATGCAATACCTAGGATTTCTATGCGTTCCAGATCCACTTGATCTCTCTTAGCCAGTTCAAATAAGGCTCTCTCGTTGCATCCTCGAACAACTACGCCAATTTTTAGGTTAGGATACTTCCTCTCAAGGAGAGAAAATATGTTAGAATTTTTCGGTCTAAGGGTATAACATAGTGAATAATTTGGTGAGATCACCAATCTTTCCAGTTCACTTTTTTTTATAAACAGATTAGGAGCAACATGGCCATTTTCTTCTTTTAATCCGAATATTGCATCAGTCTTTCCTTCTGCAATCCACCTTTTGGCTAATTCTCGGATTTTTCCTATCATTAGGCCAACTCCTTCAGTGGGTTCGGACCTGATCTTCTTATCTCATTGGTAAATTCCGTGACTATTTTAGCAAATCTATAGCCCTCCGCTGCTGACACCCAATCAAGCTTTACCCTTCTTGGATCGATTCCTCGGTAGCTTAATATTCTCTTGAGGATCGCTATTCTCTTCTTAGTTCGGTGATTACCCGTAAGATAGTGACAATCTCCGATGTGACAACCTAGAATCAGCACACCATCGGCACCATGAGACAGGGCCTTAACCACAATCTCGGGTTCTAATCTGCCAGTACACATTAGTCGGATTATCCTTATATTAGGTGGATACTGAAACCTGCTCACTCCAGCAAGATCAGCTCCGGCGTAACTACACCAGTTACACGTAAATGCGATAATTTTCGGCTCGAAATCGTCTTTTGATTTTTTCGAGTTCGCAGAAGTTTCTTTCATTTCCGACATCTGCTTAACATCCAAAATTAATTTCACTCCTCACCCTATCGAAAATTCAAAGTTTCTAAAATGCGTGAGGCGTCTATCTTGTTGCTCTCAATGCCCAGCGCCTCATAGTCTAATCCCATCGCAAGCCCCAGCAGCTGGGGATAATGGACGATGGGCACATCGGGCGACTTCTCCGCCATCAGCTGGCATCGCTCGTATGTCAGGTAGCAGAAGGGGCAGGCGGTCACCATAATATCAGCGTACTTCTTGACGGTCTCGACCTTCTCCAACCCGACTCTCCACGTCACATCCTCCCGGATACCCATAATGGGACCTGTGCAGCACTCCAGTTTGTTTGGATATGCGATGCTCTTTGCCCCCGTCACTTCTATAAGCTCATCAAGGGTCGTAGGTGCTTCTGGATCATCATAAAGCAGGACATCCGAGGGCTTCAGCATGTGGCATCCATAGTGGGCGCCGACCCTGAGTCCCTTGAGCGGGCGTTCAACCGAAGCCCTAATTTTGTCGAGACCAATGTCCTCTTTCAACATCTTCACAAAGTGCTTTACCTTGATTGTCCCCTTGAACCGCCTCCGTATTTCGGTGAGTACCTCATTGACCTTGACCCTGAGTTCCGAATCCTCTTTAAGCTCCTTATTCGCCTTCGTTAGCACCACGTTGCAGCCGTTGCATATTGTAACGATGTCCAGTCCCATCTCCTCGGCTATGCATATATTTCGAGCAGCCACCGCAACAGCCGTCATGTGATCCAGCGTCTCAAGGTAGGTTGTCCCACAGCAGCTCGAACCTGGCATATCCACTAGTTCCACGCCCAGTCGCTTCGCCGTCTGGCGGGTAGAAACCTCGTAGCCCCATAGCCGGGCGAGGGTGGTGCAGCCAATAAAGAAGGCATACCGCATCTCAGTGACCTCCAAGGAGGTCGAGGAATCCGATCTTCCTCATTATCGCCTCGATCTCATTCGTGTCAGGCTCAGGCGCATTGGGGAGCCCCTCATCCCCTCTCATCTCGTTCTCGAAATCATCGATCTCATAGATGTAGCCCATCTTGGCGATGTTCTTCATCAATGCCCGATATGTTGGGTGGATGATTCCCTCCTTCAGCGCTATTTTCCTTAGCGTTGACACAATCTCGGAGACCTGGACCTGCTCAGGGCAGCGTTCGTAGCAGGTATAACAACCAGCGCAAAGCCATATGATGTCCCCCCCCAACAGTCGATCCTTTTGACCGTAGACTGCGAGCCTCGCGATCTTCCTTGGTCTAAACTCTTCAACGTACTTTGCAACGGGGCAGTCGGCAGTGCATGTACCACATTGATGACAAAGCATCAGCCTCTCGGCTCCGGATGTTTCCAAAAGCCGCCGTCTAAAGTCAATGTCAACCATGGCGATCCTGATCTCCTTATTTCCTGTCAACTCAGTTCCCTTTCCCACGACCTTGCTCATGCTTGTACCTCCTCCAGTGCTGAGTACACCTGAGAGAGTATCTCCCTGTCTGTGAAGTGGTCCATAGTGATAGCTCCAGATAGGCAGGTAGAACCGCAGACGCCGCATCCCTTACATAGTGCTTCAATTACGTGAGAGTGCATCTCACCCTCGATCTCAATCATCTCAATGGCGTTAAATTCGCAGACAATTTCGCACATTCTGCAGCCTGAGCAGAGATCTTCATTAACATGGGCGATTGCGCCTTCTATTTCTAAAGTCTGCTTCGAAAGGATCGTAACAGCCCTAGCTGCAGCTCCGCAAGCCTGACTAATGCTCTCGTCTATTGATTTGGGTCCGTGGGCCATACCACAGAGGAAGATGCCGTCTGTGGCAAAGTCTAGGGGGCGCAACTTCATGTGTGCTTCGAGGAAGAAACCATCCTTGCTAAGGGGCACCTTCAGTAATCCAGAAAGGACCTGATTGTCCGGTGCGGGCAGCACAGCGGCGCTGAGCACCAAAGCATCCGGTTCGATGATAATGTTCTCATTGAGCACGGGATCAAGCACGGAGACTTCTAGTCCGCTGTTAGTTATCACTTGTGGTTTGTGGTCATCGTCATATCGGATGAATACGACGCCCTTTTTCGCGGCTTCTCTATAGTATTCCTCTTTGAAGCCGTAGGTTCGTATGTCCTTGTATAAGATGAAGACGTCGGCTTCCGGGTTTGACTCCTTTATTTTGAGGGCGTTCTTCATGGCATTGCTGCAGCAGATCCGGGAACAGTAGGCGCGTTCCTCGCAGCGTGAGCCGACGCATTGGATCATCACGACGGTGTCTGGTTTAAACTGCTCGTCTGCGATCTTCTCCTCAAGCTCAAGTTGCGTCATCACGTTACTATCCGTGCCGTAGAGATATTCGGTCGGCTTGTACTCTACTCCTCCCGTTGCGAGAACCACTACGCCATGTTTGACTACGTCTTGCCCATCGTTGTTGAGGAGTGTGGTCTTGAAGTTCCCGATGTATCCTTTGATATCTTTTACCTGCGTGCCTAGGTGAACATTAATCATTTTATTGTTTCTAATCCTGTCTACCAGTTCCCTGTGCTTCTCCTGCGGGTCTTCTCCTTCTAGTGTGAACCTTATTTTTAGTAGGTTCCCGCCAAGATCGTTTTCCTTCTCGACGAGGTGGACCTCAAATCCCTGGTCAGCCAGCTCGAGGGCCGATGTCATCCCTGATAGCCCCCCACCTATGACGAGAGCGGCTGGAGTCACGTCGATCTTCGGCTTCTTTAGGGGCTGGAGGAGTCTTGCTTTGGCGACGGCCATCCTGACGAGTTCCTTCGCCTTCTCAGTAGCCGCCTCCGGCTCATGCATGTGCACCCAGCTGCACTGATCCCGGATGTTCGCCATCTCGAAAAGGTAAGGGTTGAGACCTGCTTCCTGTAGCGTGGCCCGGAACAACGGCTCGTGGGTGCGGGGTGTGCAGCTTGCGACGATAACACGGTTAAGATCGTGCTTGAGGATCTTTTCTTTCATCCTCTCCTGAGTATCCTGAGAGCAAGTGTAGAGGTTCTCCTCAGCATATGCTACGCTTGGCAGGGTTTTGGTATATTCAACAACAGATGGGACATTTAAGACTCCTCCGATGTTGATGCCGCAGTGGCAGATAAAGACGCCTACGCGGGGTTCTTCCCCTTCAACAGATCTCTCAGGGGGATAATCTACACTGGTGATTAGGTTGCCACGCTCAGATGATATCGCTTTGGCTGCCATTGACGCCGCTCCGCTGGCCTGCGCTATGCTATCAGGTATGTCCTTGGGCGATGCAAATGCTCCGCAGACGTAGATGCCAGGCCGTTTCGTTTCCAACGGTGTGAACAGCCCAGTCTTGCAAAAGCCATGCTCGTTAAGCTCGATGCCGAGGACATCAGAGAGCTTCTCAGCGTCGACGGGGGGCTTCATGCCAACTGAGAGAACGACCATATCGAACTTTTCACTTTTTACGCTGCCATCCTCAACATAGGTGACGTATAGACCGTGGGTGTACGGCTCCTCGTCTGTGTGTGACACTCTACAGCGAACGAACCTTACACCGTACTCCTCCTCGGCTCGGGTGTAGTAATCGTCGAACTCCTTACCGAAAGCGCGTACGTCCATAAAGAAGATAGTGGGCTCTAATCCAGGGTTGTGTTCCTGGGCGATAATCGCTTCCTTGATGGCATACATGCAACAGACGCTGCTGCAGTAGGGGTTGTTAACGCGTTCATCCCGAGAACCAACGCACTGGATGAACGCTACTTTCTTGGGCAACTCGCTATCCGAGGGCCTTAGCACGGTGCCGCGATAAGGTCCGGTGGCGCTGAGGATACGCTCGAATTCAACACTCGTGACGACGTTTGGGTACCGTCCATATCCATACTCGGTGATGACGCTCGGGTCGAATCTTTCAAAGCCTGGAGCTAGGATGATGGAGCCGACATCTAACTCTATCTCCATGGGCTGTTGCTCATAGTCGATAGCACCCGCTGGACAGAACTTCTCACAGACCTTGCAGACACCCTTTTGGAAATAGAGGCAGTATTCATAGTCTATGCAGGCGACAAGGGGCACCGCTTGAGGGAATGGCATGTAGATCACCTTCCTAGTTCCCAATCCAGCCTGGAACTCGCTAGGGCGCTTGATAGGGCACTTTTCGGAACAGAGGCCACATCCAGTGCACTTTGACGCATCCACGTACCTCGGCTTCTCAATTATCTTCACGTGGAAGTCGCCTGCTGAACCTGTGACTTCCACCACCTCTGAGAGAGTGTGTAGAATGATGTTGGGGTGTCTAAAGCATTCAATCATCTTTGGTGCAAGTATGCATATTGAGCAGTCCATAGTCGGGAACGTCTTGTCTAGCTGCGCCATCACACCTCCGATGGACGGCGTCTTCTCAATAAGATGAACCTTTATCCCTCCATTGGCCAAGTCCAGCGAGGCCTGTATGCCAGCTATTCCTCCGCCTATCACTAAAACCGGTTTCATCAGCAACTCCCCCCCCAGTTCTTTTTCAATATAGTTTCAACGGGGCTTAGATTATGCTCCAATCCGAGCCTCTCCGGCTTCAACCCCATCGCCAACCTAAGGCGTATAATAACAAACTGGAACCTCCAGCGCGCGCGTCCCCCAACGCTGTCTGAATCGCCTTCTGCCTACTATCGAAAACCTTGAAGCAGAAGGTGCAAGTCGTAACCAACCCATCAAACCCATACTCTTTAATCGCCTTTAACTTCTCACCTGCGATATTCAGCGTGGTCTTCCCTGACACTGAGGCTAACATGGAGCCGCAACAATCTGTCTTTTCGAGGTAATCCATGGTCTCAACACCTAATGCCAAGATCAGTTTGTCAAGCTTCTTAGGGTTCTCAGCGTTGTCATGTCTTCCAATGCTACCGGGTCTAATGGCGCGCGCGTTCCAATCATCTGCTCCTTACCTCTCCCAGACGAGCGGAATACAGATCCAGACTCTTAATCATCAATAATTACCTCTGTTTCGCGAGTACGATAAACTTATAAATATTACGAAACTCCGATTTCGGAAAATTGCGCGCGCGCAATTTAATGCTAAATAAAACGAGGTATTCTAAATGTACGATGTCTCTCAGGAGACGCTTGGAAGATTAGAGCCGCAAACGGAGACGCGCGCGCGCACGATTTATTCTTCACTCTTGAACGCAAGTGCGAAGCTTTTTAAGAACCGGTTCGCAGATTGGGTAAAGGGCTCCATAGCACTTCATCGCATCACACTTATCGCAAAACCTGAGAGTATCTCCGTTAAGTAGTTTTTTGATTTGTTCTAGCTTCGCTAGCGCCTCGAACGCTTCAATGATACGGGATTCATGCCTTTCGCGCCAAATCCACATAGTACGCGATGGACGAAATTCACCCCAGTCAGTAAAAGGGTTCACGTGCACGTGTTTTAATCCAACCATGTTTTAACCTCTAACCTTTGTTCGCACGATTTGTGTAATTTCATATTACCAGTTTGGTTCTAATATACGTTTCGAGCACATTCGCGAGCAGGCGCGCGCGAATAAAGATTGTATTAACGATCTCTATCATGCGCCTACAAATAGGCCTGTCCTAAAGGAGCAACCGAATATAGGTCGTATTGACTACCTATTCATGCGCGTGGAAACGGATGAAACGTGTGCTTTTCTCCGCTACCCTAAAAATGATGAGGCTCTGGTCAGTGAGATAGCTGAGCAGCTAGGCGTGAGCATTCAGAGGGTCGGGGGCTTGATGGGTGCAGCTATGAAGAGGCCAGCGCCAGCGCGCGCAACTGTCGGGACCCAGGGCGCGCGCGCGCGGGAACCCTGATGACCCCGGAGGAGACGACGCCCTCTTCTTCCAGGATTGAGAGCTGGGTCTTCGCGATCTCGTCATCGCCGAGGGCCCCGATGAAGGCGACCTTGCCTTGGCCGAGGATTCGGGCGGCCGCGACGGAGACATTGGCCGCGGTTCCGCCTGATACTCTCTGGATGTCGTGGACCGGCACCTCCTCCCCAATGCGGGGCAGCCTGTCCATGATTAGACTATGCAAAACTGTTAAGATTTTAGATATATATGCGCGAATGCGCGCGCGCGCGCGCGTACCAGTATATGTGGAGACTAATTGGCTCACCCATCTTCATCTCGGCCTGCCTAATGGGGATGGGAGCATTATTTTTTCTCAAGTTTTGTTAATTCCTCAGGAAATTCTATTATAGAAATGTTTTCTGAATATGGGGGTGTATATTTAAAAACGGTTTTGAGTAATAATGTTTCACCTTCTAAGCCTCTTTCAAATTTAATCGTAATTCTTTCATCTGTTTCTTCATCCGCTTTATATTGCCATAAACTGTGCTCTTTATTCCCTATTATTATTTCGTTTAGATTAACAAATTTGTTTGACCAAATAATTTTTAATCTTTCTTCTCTGAAATGATAAAAAGGATATTTATCTTGATATTTTATTATATGATATGAGTCAGTCATAGGAATTCCCCATCTATGCATATCTACAAAAAATCCAATCGGAACTATCATAAAATCGGGTTTTGTAAATGGAAGTAATTTCTGTATTCCATTTTCTATTATTTTTCTATCTGGTAATTTATCTGATTTAAGATTGTCTTTTCCCTTTTCTTTTAATTGATTAATTATGTATTGAAACTCTGTCATTTGAATACCTTGAACTAAAGGAGATAAGACAATATAGACATTTTTTTCAATAAAAGGAAGTATGATTTTTTTTGCTATCTGTAAAGCGTCCAGTAGTTCATCTTCTTTTTGAACCAAACTTAAATGATTCACTCTATTATTATCATAATAAAATTCTAATATTTCATTTGTATATCTTTTTACTTCATTTTCATACCACATAAGAAACCACCTCATATTTTTCTGGTTTTCTGTTCTTACCAAAATCTCTTTGAATCCTCTTATTTATTTTATTAAATTGAAATCCTCCATAAGGAAAATATTGTATATCAAAATTTGAATGAATAAATCCAAATGATTCACCTTTCAAACAATCTTCTACCATGAATAAACAACGACTCATACTTTTAATAAAAACAGACCCTATTTCTTGGTTTACCCAGGGGCTATATCTACTATTTTTAGTAATTATAATTAAATAATAATGACATTCTCTAATATATTTCCGTATTTTTTTCCCAAAATTTTCGCCAATATAATCACCTTTTTCAGAGTCTAAATATTTAAGTTCAAAAGTAGTTTCAATTGGTCTTGTATAGGTTCCATACCATTGTTCAAAAAATTCGTTTTCAATTTTTGGAATTAAATAATTATCACGTTCAGAATGAATCACAAATATTTTCTTTAGCTGAAACTTTTGTCTCATATTTAATAATATTTGAATTTTTCAGTTATTTAAAAATTACTATCACCGAAGTAAGGGACGAGTGTTCGGGAAGGGACGGGCAGCGAGACTCCTTTATCGCTTACACAGTTTATAGCATCTATCAAAAAGTCGTTGAACGACTAGAACAGTTACTTGACTGAGGGAAAAACCTCGGCTTACTTGTCGGTAATTGTGGCGACGACGTGCTTTGCGAACTTTTCCCTGTTAATCTTTGCGTAGTAGACCCTATAATAGCCACCCTTGCACGTGCAAAAGCGAGATAGCGGTTTTTCTTTATACGAGCTAACCCACGTTTCAAACCCAATCCATAAAAAAAAAGTTATAAAGGACACACGCAATAGTATTTCATGAGAAAGTAATGGTAAAATATGCTTGTATCGGGTATGATTCGGTGACACTTCTAGACCATATAACTGATGGAGGAATTGAAAATTGGGTGATACTTCCAAAAACCACAATACATACGATTAGAGATAATCTCGATATACAAACTTACATCATCTCTCCCTATAGACATGAACCGTATATTAAAATTTCAATTTATACTGATAATATTTCTATTGACTATTCATGGGGAAAAGAAAAGACAAGAAAATTTGTCATAAGTAAAGAAGGTCTATTGAAAATACTTCAGAAAATCGACAATAATGGAGAATTAGTAAATATCGAATAGTAAACTATCAAGACAAATCCCAAAAAAATCAAGTCAGGTTCAAACTCCAATATTCTGACATTCGTTTTCCCTCGTATCGGTCAATCCTCACGACTCGCCCGCACTCCCTACATGTGAACTTGTCAGACACGGGTGCCCAGGTCATTTAGTGTCCTATAAATAGAACTCAGCTCGCTGAAGGTGAGAGATAGATGAAAATGAAACAAGAGATTATGAGTTAGTCTTAGATTCCGACTTGGTTTGATATAATACTGCGACAATAAGCCAAAACACACCAAATATTAGTGAGAACATCCCGAAAGCCAATATCACATCTACAAAGGAGCGCGCGCGTGCGTTCTTTAAACAGTTATTTCTTTAACATTTTCTTTAGAAAGAATTGGATTTCTAGAAGATAAAAATAAATCTTCTATTTCATACGGCGAAATTATTATATCAACATATGACGTTCTTTGGGTAGGACTTAAATTTTCCCATTCATCTATAATATTATAAAATTTATCAAATATTATATTCAATATAGATGTTTTAATAAGTTTAACTTGATTTATTGCTACTTCTATAGCAGTAGGTGAAAAATCCTCTTTTTGTGTTATTAAAATAGCATAAGTCTTTAAATCTGGATTGCGTCTTTCCATCA
>Ga0209978_10000237_pt1 | contig 19027 bp, 16 predicted proteins | sample BentaG_FD_182805 | JGI IMG/M metagenome (GOLD analysis project Ga0209978, IMG submission 182805) | Deep subsurface microbial communities from South Atlantic Ocean to uncover new lineages of life (NeLLi) - Benguela_00093 metaG (SPAdes)... | ecosystem: Environmental > Aquatic > Marine > Oceanic >... | reverse complement strand
TTGCTTTGCGGATCTCTTCTACCCCGTCAACTGTTTGAGCCTTGGGGCGGCTTTGTTCAGCCCATTCTTCCGGGATCTCATATATGTCCCTGCGCACAGAGTCCCCATGTCCCCTTGACCGACAAAGCCCAAGCCCACAAGCTATTATTCGTGGGCCGGGTATTGTTCCTTCTTCTATCGCTCTCTTTAAATAAATATCGTATCTTGAACCTCCGCTTCTTACCGTCGTGAATCCATGGTCCAGAAGTTTTTTCACTTCAGCAACTGTTCTAATAGCCTCCAGGTAATTTGGCTCAATAATGTTATCTATGAGCCGTCCATGTTCAACACCTATAATGTGGACATGAGTATCTATCAAGCCGGGCATAAGATAATACTCAGATATGTCAACTTTCTGGATACTATCCTCCAGCCTGACTGACTTTCTATCTCCTACCTCTTCTATCACACCATTCTTAACAACAATAGCGGTATCATTTACGGGTGGGCCTCCATTACCATCTATTAGCGTCGCCCCAATTAATGCATATTCGTCACTTAATTCCATATTCTTGATTTTCTTCTCCCTGCTTAATTATTATCGGGCAACCAGAACCCCGATTATAGCGGCACTCTACACAGGACGGGGAGGAATAACTAGCTGAAAAAGCAAAAGGCCAGTTGCCGTTTCCCGCTGACTGCCCGCAAGACTTTAATAGTATAAATCACTTTCCTCCATTGAGGAAATCATCCATAGATTATCAGGTGCTAATCCCAATGCATTACACCATGCTGACTCTGTTTCATATGAGTGAGCAAAACCCCAATGAAACCCTCTAGTAGCAGCTATGACCAGTTCAACCATCAATAAAGCAATTCCAAGTTTCATAAGACCTCCTTAATCTTTCAGTTGTTGAGAGCTTCTTTAATCCGTTTCTTAAGTACCCTTTAGTTGCCTGCTCCCAACTAAGTACCTAATTGCTATTATCTGATGCAGGGGGTGGTAGTAGTTCCTCCATTTAATTCCCCTTTTTCCCCTGGTAAATTTCTAGCTTAGAACCACATTCTGGGCAGGTTTGGTGCTCTGGGTCAAGCGTTGCCCAGCCATAATAGTGCTTACCACACTTGGGGCATCTTACTTCTGGGATAGGTGTTTTCTTTACCTGATTCTTTTCATATTTTGCCCTAGCCTGCATCTCCTTAATCATTATTTTTTGATCCTCACTTAATTTCTCAGGCATCTTCAACTCCTTACCAAAACCACCGAGGCCACTTTTTAGTAGTAAATTTAAGCTCATCACCATAAAATATATTACCATCACCCTCAGCTTTAGCTCTGAAGTAATAAGTAGTATTTGGCAATAACCACCATACCTTGGCTTTGAAAGCTCCAGTCTTGCTCATTGAGTATGAGCGAGTTTCTCTATTTAGAGAGCCAGAGGTATTTCCCCATTCAAAGGAGACATTTACAGAGTCAAAACTGCCCAAGTCAACCAACCGTCCATTCAAGGTAGCTCCCCAAGTAACTCCCCAAAAGCTTATTTTATTAGCATGCTTAGTAGTTACTGAAGCTGGGAAGATTACATTAACAGTAAGATTAACCTCTGCAGTACTATTATCAGCCTGAGCTGATGGACAAGGTAACCCAATCACAGCCAAAGATATTACTAGGGCAAGAGCCAACTTAATTAATTTCAATATAGCCTTCTAGCTTTTATAATCTTAACAGTAGCTATTATCACAATTATTACAATTCCAATTATGGCGTATATATACCATGCAAGGCCTAGTAAGCTTGGAGTTGTTGATGTTGATTCTGATGGACTCTCTTCTTCCTGAACTGGAATTGGCTGTCCTTCAACTACATTAGTGATTTTAGCTTTAACCCTCACTGCCACAGCTACAGTTCCTCCAGTTGAACCGAGGAACCTCACATAGCCGTCATAAACCTGTGAGCCAAGGCTATTATCACCATAAATTGTTATTTGTATATCAACAGGCTCACTTGATGGTTCAATATGTATTGTTTCAGGCTCTACTCTCAACGGTATATCCACTAAACTTATTTGTAAATCACCATCGAAATAATAAACTTGAAAATCGGCTGTAGCACTACTATTGCCAGGAACCTCAAGCTCCGTATGGCTAGGGCTTACCCCTAGGCTGGCAGCCAATACAGGAGCAGCTAATAGCAATGGTATTATCAATAAACCAATTAACTTTTTCATCTTATCACCTCCTTATTAATGGGAATTGAGGGGGATGATTGAACACCCCCCTCATTCTACTGGTCACGCTGGACTAGCTTCGAAGATTAGTGTGGCTGTTTCTGTGCCTTGGGCATTGTAGGTTGCCGGAACATCTAGTTCGGTAGTGCATGATCTACTATCAGTAGGGAGCATGTTTGCCATCCCTAGGTCTCCAGCACTCCAGCTACCACTACTTGGGTGATTAACGGCGTTCAGGTACAGGTATTGGAATACCGCACTTGTTGGATCCAAGTTGGCACTCACAGAAACTGTCACTGTGCCAATGTTCTCTGCAGTAATGGAAGCACCTGTCTTAGGAGTTCCTGGCGTGATGGTACCGAAGTCAAGGCCAGCTGGAGTCACCGAGATAGCGGTAATTTCTGGAGTGTTAGCAGTCAGACCAACTGTACTACCAGAAATGTCATCTCCACTTATGGTGATGTCGCCAACTGTAGCACTGTAAGTTTCCCCTTCAGCTCCTCTCCTATCCGCTATTATGGAATAGAACAGATGGGCATCGGAGAAGTTCTCGTCAAGGCTTCCGGATACATCTTCCTCCCAGGTGCTTGCATATCCGTAGTTCAAAGTCGATGTTCCCTGAGAGCTGACACCTATCCATACTTCCAAGGTTGCTGTTCCACCAATACTGCCTGATGGTGTCAACGTCATCTCATAACGAAAACCAGTATTTAAACCGGAAATCTTGATTACCTCAGCATAATCAGTTCCATCTGGATCTTCATTTCCATTTCCCGAATAGTCCTGTAGATGAATCCAGGTTTCCTCACCAGTATTGAGCGCAATTAGGTAGACACCTGCATTTCTGGCATCCTTAGTAGCATCTGGCCTTAGCCCTATCTCTACGTATGCCGTGTCAACCCAGCCAGCGCCTAAGTCTAAAGCAGAAACATTTCCTGCTATGACCACTTCACTGGTCTGAGCATCGAAAGTTATGCCATCCAGCAGTACGAGTGTTTCTGGCTCGGCGTCAAAACAGGTCGCGTTCTCGCTTCCTAGGTCACATAGATGCACGCTTCCAACACTGATAGTGCTTCCTCCGACAGTGTAGTCGGCGGCACTAACCATTGCTGGCACTACCAACAGTGAAACTGCCACTGCTAGTGTTAGCAATATGCTAACTAATTTCTTCATCTTTTAATCCTCCTCATTTCATCATGCCCAATTTGAGATTTTCCCAGATCGACCACTCCATGCCCCTTCGGGGAAATCCTAAATCCGAAGCTCGAAATCCCAAATTTAGAATTTCGTGTTTAGAATTTCGAGTTTGCTCTTAGGGTCTGGAGCCAGGGCATTCTTTAATCTCATCGGGCATATCTAAATTCCGCCTCATCTTTGATTTAAGGTGTGCCTTAACGGGTTTAAAGCCCATCGCCCAAGATCGACCGGCAAGGGCGTCTCGGCATGGTCAATAGTCAATTTAATTGTCACCGTTCTTTCCTGAAAGCCATTTATTGAGTTTATTTGCGGTCTATTAAAAATCCTGCCCATCCTTATTCAAAATAAAAAGCTAATAGTCTTCTTAATCATCGCCTTTCATATTCCTTCAAACTCTCCTTATAACGACGCAACCGGGAGCGAGCATAAGCAAGCAAATCCCTTGTATTCAGGGGAGTGGTCAAATAAACGTCGGCGCCCATTTCCAGGAAGTTGACTCCAGCCGCTTCGTTCTTATCTTCGCCCAGGATGATGAGAAGAGCGTCACTTACTTCCCGAATACGAATACAGAGTTCATCCCCATTTAATTTACGGCTGCCCTCAGCCATAAGTATAAGGTCAGGAGAGCTTTTACATATCTCAAGGAAAGCTTGCCTCGCCCCCGAAACGCTTACGACTTGAAAGCCTGAGTGTTGCATTACAAAGGTCAGCTTCTCTCTAATCGCCGAATCAGGATGAAGGAGTAAGATTTTATCCATGCTAGAAAACCCAAAGTAAATTTAATTCACAGGGGCAGAAAAGTCAGTAGCAAATTGGCAACATTTGGTAACAAGTTAGTAACAAAAGGTAACAAGTTGGTAACAAAAATCTAGAAAACGCGGCTAAGAAATGACAAAAGGTGTCGGCTCAGTGGCATGAGAGGGTCTAATCATGTAGCCTACGCCTCTTTCATTGAAGATGATCTCAGGATTGGTGTGGTCTTGTTCAATTTTACATCTCAAGCGGTAAACACCCATTTTAAGAATTTCTTTATCCGCTCCGTACTTTGGCCCCCAAATGTTGTGGAGTAGCTCTGTATGGCTAACCACGCTTCCCTCGTTTCTGACTAAATGGCAAAGGATTTTATACTCGATAGGCGTTAGCTTTACCTGCTTTCCCGAAACGAATACCTCACGGGTGGCATAATTTATCCCTAGCTTGCCATTCACAAGGGATGAGACACGGTTGTTTGAAGGGAAACAGCGGCGAAGAATAGCACTGACCCTGGCGATAAATTCCATAGGCACGGTGGATGGGATCATCCAATCATCGGCGCCAAGCTGCAGAGCCCTTGCCTTATCAATAACGCCATCTCTTCCGCTGAGAACGATGATAGGCACATTGGAAAAGCTACGAATCTGAGATATCAGACCAAAGCAATCCAGTGCTAGTGGTCCTCCGCCTGGCTCAGGACAATGAAGCATAACGATATCTGGTTGTTCCCGGTATATCAGCTCCGCGCTTTCCGTTGCTTCAGCGGTGTGGAACAAGCTTGACTCTGGCCATCTCACCCTCAGGATAAGGGAAATGTTCTGTGATAAGTCCTTAGAGTCACTGACCAATAGAGCTTTCATCCTACCTTCAAATAAAAAGCGAAACCAACCTCTAAAGGTCGGTTTCGCCATTCGCTCCACATAACCTAGGCGCCCATCTACAGGCTATGCTTCATCACTCCCTTAACCTTTGTATTATGTCTATTATCCTACTAAAGCTGTGTTATGTCAATAGCATTATCTTTACTTTACCTCCATTCCTTTGGGGAAAATGAGTGATTTCACAATCTTGCTCTACCCCAAACAATCTTGAAGTAAAGTTAGGAGGGAAAATCGTTCATTGCAAAGCTAATGTGGCATCTATTTAGTGGAGCTATAATGAGGAGGCGATGATTTCATCCATCATAACTGTGGAGTTTTACCACGAAGCTATTGCTTCTCAAATAACCACGATATAGGCACTTTCAATCTCAAGATCTGTAACAGGTCTATTTCAGATTAGGAAGTTGTTGCTTTTTTACTTTTTCGCTCTTGATCCCCTCATATTGGTTGGAAAGCCTTCCCAAATCCACTGGCTGAGCTATCTAATTCAAATTATACACTCACTTAGCTCAATTACAGAACCGTCTCCCATTCTGGTATAGATTTTCTGCATTTCTTACCTCCTCTTAGCCAAGCAAAATATTGCTACTCTCCGGGCTCCAGTGCACTAACACCTCTTCACCAGGGGAAAATTGAGCTTCCCTATCCTGTCTACTGCTCAAATGAACAGTTACTAGCTCACTGGTCTGGTCCAGACAAACCTTCGTTTCAATAAAATCACCTTGATAAATCATCTCCACAATCTTTCCCTTAAAGTTATTGTCACCTTTTAAACCAGTGTTTTTAGGTAAAATCTCTATTAATTCAGGATGAATGGAGATACCTGTGATTTTTTTACTGCTATCTTTAGTCTCAGCAGCAATAACCTTCAATCCTTTTTCCGTTTGTAGTTGAAGTTCTCCATTAGTTTTAGCTACCACCTTCCCAGAAAAGATGTTAGTGGCTCCCATGAAATCAGCAATGAACTTCGTTCTTGGAGTCTCATAAATCTCTTTAGCTAATCCAACTTGCTCTAATCTTCCTTCCACCATAACTGCTATTATATCGGATATACTTAAAGCTACCTTTTGGTCATGAGTCACATAAAGGAAGGTTATACCTACTTCTCGTTGTAATTCCTTTAATTCCACCTGCATCTCTTTCCTTAATTTCCTATCTAATGAAGCTAAAGGTTCATCTAAAAGCAGGATCTTGGGTTTTAATACTAGAGACCTTGCCAAAGCAATTCGTTGTCGTTGACCTCCACTAAGTTGACTTGGACGTCGCTTCTCCATTCCTCCAAGCTGTATAAGTTCAAACATTTCCCCCACCCTTCTCTTTATTTCATTTTTAGGCACTTTCCTTCGCTCCAAGCCATAAGCTACATTTTGCTCTGCTGTCATATGTGGAAAGAGGGCAAGGGTTTGAAATACTGTGTTACATTCCCTCTTATGCGCTGGGACATCATTAATCACCTTTCCGTCAATTAAGATATCTCCTTCATCTAAAGTCTCCAAACCAGCAACTAATCTCAGAGCGGTGGTCTTCCCACAGCCGCTAGGACCTAGAAGAGAAAATACTTTCCCTTGTTCTACCTTTAAGCTAACATGGTCCACAGCAGTAACACTGGGAAATCTCTTGACCACATTTCTCAATTCTACACAAGGTATATTTTCCATTGCTTTACTCCATTATCACGTTACTTCTTTCTTCTGCAGAAGGCTCACTAGCAATAAGCCGATAATTGGAAGTGTTACGAAAATCGTGCCAATGGTGTTGATTACAGGGGTTGCACCATATCGAAGCTGTGAAAAAACATAAATGGGCAAAGTTGTGCTTCCCACCCCAGCCACAAAATAGGTGATAGTAAAGTCATCAAAAGACCAGGGGAAAATCAACGCCGCAGAAGCGATAATTGCAGGTAATAGCAATGGCACGGTTATTTTTCTCCAGGTGGTTAGCCTATCCGCACCAAGGTCCGCTGAGGCCTCTTCCAAGGTCCAATCTATCCTCGCCATCCTGCCCAGAACAACAAATACAGCTAAGGGAACACTGAAACTAATATGAGCTATGAGTATGCTCGGATACCCCAGGGGAACGTGAACTATACGGGTGAAAAAGGCTAGCAAAGCTGCACCTGTCACTACATAAGGCATTACAATAGGGAGTAAAATAGTCGTCCTTAAAGCCCTCTTCCCGCGAAATTTATACTTATACAGACCATACGCTGTTAAAGTCCCTGCTATCGTGGCTACAACAACAGTAATAATTGCTACGGTAAGACTCATTTTAAGCGCATTTCTTACAGCGACATTATTAAAGAGTTCTGCATACCATTTTAAGGTGAAGCCCTCCCACTTAATACCAAATTTGTTATTACTAAAGGAGAAAAGGACAAGAATAAACACTGGAGCCCACATGAACAAGTAGACCAAAGTGGCTACCGCTGGCAGTATTTTACCTGTTTTGTTCCATGATTTCATATTATCCGCTCTAACGCTTCCTCCCCTCCCACTTTAATACTAAGGTACATTATAAGAAGAACTATAGCAGTTAAAGCTGCGGCTATACTGGAGCCCATAGGAATATTTCCTAGTTTAATAAAGTGATGCTCAACCAGATTTCCAACCATCATAACTTTAGCCCCACCCAATAACAGAGGGACAAGCCACTCGCCTAAAGATGGTATGAAGACCAATATTGTGCCTGCGAATATCCCACCCTTGGTTAAAGGCAAGGTCACGGTGAAAAACCTCCGCAGCGGAGTTGCACCCAGGTCTACAGCTGCTTCTAATAAAGAGGGGTCAAGTCCATCCAACGAAGCATAAATAGGCAGAACCATAAAAGGAAGCCAGGAATAAACTAAACCAATTATTACTGCAGTTGGATTGTATAGCATCTCCAAGGGAGATGAAATTAAACCAAGATTTAAAAGGGTGCTATTTATAAGCCCTGTGTATCCTGCCAGTGTCTTCAGAGCATATAGCCTGATGAGATAACATGTCCAGGAGGGCATAATTACAAGGAACAGGAGAGTAATTTTCAGCTTACCTCCATACCTTACAATCCAATAAGCCAGAGGATAGCCTATTAACAGGCATATCATATTCGTCCCAAAGGCAAAAAGGAGAGACCGGAGGAGAATTATTCCATACGCACCTTTAAATAAAGTTAGGTAGTTTTCCAGAGTAAAAGTAGGAACAATTTGACCAACAGGCCCTACCTTTAAGAAGCTGAAATATAAAATAACCCCTAAGGGGCTAATTACAAATAGAACAATCCAGAGTGAAATAGGTCCCACGTAGGGTAGGTATGCTTGCGTAGTAAGGAACCTTTTCATCCCTTTTCTTAAACGCCTTTGTGTCTTCGCACAACTTTAGAAGTTAGCATTTAGTTTACTGCAAGTTCAAGGATGTTTATGCCTTAAAAGGGAGTGGGATAACCCACTCCCTTTTATTGAATCTTAGCTCTTCAATTCTTCCCATATTGCCGATCTTAGCTCTAACCCTTTGCCTGTATAAGCTTGAGAAGTTTCCCATTCACATTTATTCAACAAGTATTCCTCTGAAGGCAGTATCTCTCGCAGCTCTTCGGAAAGAAACTCGCCTACTGTTGTATGGTTGGGAAGATAGCCAATCGTCTCAATCAGTAAAGTATTCACCTCGGGGCGAAAAATATAATTCATGAAAAGGTGAACTGCTGCTGGGTGAGTGGAACCTATAGGAATGGCCATAAAGTCGATCCCCTTTTGGGTTCCCTCTGTAGGCAAAGCAATCTGAACACTTTCTAGTTCCTGACTGAGAAAGTAAGCATCTCCGTACCACTGCTCAGCTATCCAAGCCTCCTCTTCAAGGACTATCCTTACTGGCCAGGACTCATAAGCCATCACCCAGGGTTTTTGTTGCAGCAGCAGTTCTTTTGCCTCCATCAATTCATCTTCGTCATCCGAATTCCATGAATAGCCGAGGTATTTCAGTGCAGCCCCAACAGTCCCATACATGCTATTCAGCATGGTTATCCTTCCTTTATACTTCTCATCTGGCTCGAATAATACTGCAAGGGAGGGAATGCGAGGATCATCGACATATTTCATGTTATAGCTATAACCAAGGACATAAAGATCGCTAGCGACACCATATTGGTAACCTGGGTCGTACCACGACTGTTTGGTTGCCTCTGGTAGATACTCGTTCACATTGGGTACCCAGTCGTGATTTATCGGCTGGAGCACACCTAATTCCCTCATTTGCATAAACACTCTTCCTTCTGGGAGCACAAAATCGTACTCTGCCTCAGGAAGTAGCCTAAACTTTGTAAGCATTTCCTCCATATCAGCAAAGTTATCCCTAACGATATTGATGCCAAATTCCTCGGAAAAGCCTTCATATATGTCCTCAGGCCACCATTCAGCCCAATCATAAATATTAAGCTGACCTTCCTCCATAGCCTGTTCAAAACAGTCTCGCGGTACAGGATACTCTCCCTCTGATAATGAAGCTACGTAATTTTCATATGCATCTTCTTCTACTGCTGGAGTTACTTCTTCAGGTCCACATGCTGGCAGAGCAAAGGCTGCCACTAAACAAACAACTAAACCTAAACTAATTAACCATTTGCCTTTCATATTTAACTCCTTTCTAATTTAAGATTTTAGTCTTTCCCATTGCCACTCAGTCTCTCCTGAAAGTCAATTCTCCATAAGTATCACCTCCTTACATTGCACGTTTAAAAATCTCTACGAAGTCACTTTCTCTAAGTTTTCTAGGATTACTTTCCAAAGAAATGTTTGTCATAGCTATCTTAGCCAACTGAGCAATATCCTTTTCCTTAACACCAAGCCATCTTGCACTAGGAATAATGCCAACTTCTTTCATTAATTTTTTTACAGCTTCCACTGACTTCAGTGCAGCTTCTCTTACTGATAAGATTGTAATATCCTCTCCCATTGCCTTTGCTATATCAGCATACTTTTTCGGATTTGCAATCAGATTATATCCCATTATATATGGAAGAAATACGGCACAAGCTATGCCATGTGGTACATCATAAAACCCACCCACCGCTTCAGCCATGCAGTGTACACCTGCAGTATCCGAATTGGAAAACGCGATCCCCGCCATCAGGCTCCCCAGCATCATGTTATTCCTAGCTTCCAAATCATCGCCATTAGCAAAAGCCTTTCCCAGATTATTTGCTATCAATTCGATACTGTATAATGATAACGCATCTGTTAATGCTGATGCTGGAATAGCAGTATAAGCTTCAATTGCGTGCGTCAGAGCATCCATGCCCGTTCCAGCCGTCAATTCAGGTGGTAGGCTTCTAGTGAGTAGCGGATCCACCAAAGCTAGGCGGGGAGAAATTAATCGACTCTCAACACACTCTTTTGTGGTATATTCTCTTGAGGTATCATCTATGACTGCACAAATCGTTACCTCGCTACCCGTGCCTGCAGTTGTAGGTACCGTGATCAAAGGTAAGGAAGGCTTCTTTACCATATCCACTCCCCAATAATCACGTAGTGAGCCGCCATTAGTAACCAGCAAGCCAATCCCTTTGGCAGTATCCATTGTACTGCCCCCTCCTACACCTATAATCAAATCAACCTTCTCTTCCCGTGCAAGCTCCGCTCCTTTTTCTACAGTCCTATCTTTTGGATTTTGCTCCACTTGGTCAAAGACAAGCATCTCAAGTCTACTACGTTCCAAAGATTCCTTGACCTTAGCTAGTAGGCCAGCCTTAACTATACCTTTGTCAGTCACTATTAAAACTTTTTTTGCAGCGAATTTCTTGGCTTCCTCACCGACACTCTCTACAATGTTTGCTCCATACTCAATCCTAGTAGGAGTATTAAAAGTGAACCTATCTTGTTCCATCTCGCCTCCTCTTTCTCATAATTCCTTTCACTACACACTCACTGCGAGACCATAACTCATTCCTTGAGTCAACGATCTGCGCCCCAGCTCCGTGCCCTTATACTTATGTCTTGAAGGAGCTTTGTTTGGTGAATTTGAATCCTCTCTTCTCATATTCATTGAACAGTTTCTTTGCAGACACACCGCTTGTTTCGACTTGGAATGCTCCTTTCTCTGATATTTCCCCATGCGCCAGCATCTGAAGTGATACAGACCCCGCTACTCCTACGAATGAGCCGTATTCCATTGAAGCAGTAGCAGGCTTCCCATCAAAGAAGGGGTAGCGTGGTTCACAGTAATATATGATTCTGTTAGCCATGCCATTCTTAGAGCCTATTATCTCTACAGACAATATATCTTGAGGCTTAAACCCCAGTTTCTTTGCTATCGTATATGAATCTTCCCGTTTCTCTGCAGCATGGCGTTCTATGTGTTTCATAATGACTTCGTAAGGCGATACCTTAACCCCATTTATCTCTATTGGCTCTGCTCCGAAGATGCCGTTCTCAAGAAAAAACCTCGCCAGTCGCGTCCATCCATAATGGAATACTCCCCTGCAGACTACGCGTTTCAACCCTTTTTGTCTTATCGCAGGGATAAAAGGAGCCATTGGTTCTCCGTGTTCGATAATATGAGTTTCCTGTTTTCCTATAGGCTCCGGGAATTCCCAATCTTTAGGCAAAGCAAAAGGAGGAAGATTGCGAACATACTCCCCTTTTTCCCAGTACACTCTATCCCTCGATCTGGGATCGAATTGCATGGCAGCGTATATGAGGCCTAGCGTGGCTTGAGTAATTGGCCTCCACAACGACCAGTATTCGTTAATCTCTTCCACCTGGTCTAATTCCTCACATCCCAATATATCCATTACGCTGGTAATGGTACCTCCGCCGCTATTTAGCAGAACCGTATTCCCCTTTTTCTTAAGAGCATCTGAGTACTTAGTGAGCCTCTCGTCCATTAGTCCTATAGTGGACAGGGAAACGCCATTTATTCCTATCTCACTGGCCACGTCCATAAAGTTGAACACAAACTGGTCAGGTAAGCCATCGAACACACAATCAGCCCCTTTCAGTACTTTAGCTATTTCCTCTTTCTTCGTTGCATCCAGTTTGGTAAACGAAAATCTTTTATCGCCATCCATTAAGTCTATGGTTTGTCTTGCCTTTCCTTCATCGAAATCGGCAATCACAATTTCATCAAAATCGCTTGTCTTGTGAAGATCGTATACAAGAGAAGCAGACATAGCTCCTGCTCCACCTAAACAAACTGCCTTCATTTTTGTTGCCTCCTTATTATTTTAATCTTCTTCTTTAGTTAAGAATCAACTCAGCCTTTCCTGAGACCCAATTCTGCATAAGCATCAGCTCCTTATTATTGGGCAGCCAGAACCTCGATTACAGCGGCACTCTACACGGGACGAGGAGGAGATCTCTGGCTGAGAAAAAGAATAAACAAACCAGGTGCCGTTTCCCGCTGGTTGCCCTTTATACATAATTCCTTCCTTCAATTTTCCACTCGCTTTCTATACTAGCATAGGCCCGCTCTTCGACTAGAACGGGCTTATACTAGCTCCGTCTCGGCTCTCTTCAAAATCCGGGATATCTCCCTATCAACATCTTCAGGAATAGGCTCAGGCTTATGCGTGGCCAGGATTTCCTTTACTTTTTCTTTGGCCGCTTCATAAATCGATTTAGACCCCTTTTTCTGCCATGTCTCAAAACTGTCTATGTTACTGAGTCTTGACATCCATCTTTCTCTGAAATGTTCTAATGTATGCTTCTCGCCTAAGAAAATGCCTCCAGGGCCAACTTTATGAATGATATCCATTGCTAAAGTGTCATCATTCACTTCAAACCCTTGGGCAAACCTTAAGGCATAATCTATAATCTCGTTATCAATAACCAAAGCCTCTGGAGATGTGATGCGGGCTCCTTCCAACCCTCCTAAACCAAGAATAATGTCAGGAGTCGTTAGTATATATGGAATAAGTGCGATGGATTTTTCATAACCATTTTGCGCATCTGGAAGCTTGGAAAGAGAGCAAGAAGCCTCTGTCTCGCTTGGCAAATCATAATAGCGGGCTAACTGAGCAAGACCTAAGTTCATAAGGCTGCTTTCCGGTGATATAATTCCTGTTCCTATTTTGAAATCCACAGTGCCCACGTCAGCCGCATATACCACCGGCGCTCCAGGATTAGCAAACTCAAGAATAACCAAACTACCTAAGAATTCGGCATTACTAACAACCATTGTGCCTGGCAGTGTAACAGGACCTGTGGTGCCTGCCACAGGCATAGGGTATATAACAACTGGAATACCGGCTTTACCAAATTCTATACTTGCTTCCGTTATTCCCTTATCATATCTAAGAGGGGCAATAGTGCAGGCAACCACTGAAAAGATAGGCCTTTTTTTAAGTTCCTCACTGCCACCAACAATAGCAGATGCGATTTCAATTTCGTATTGAGCTTCTCTAATGCTCGATGCGTCTCCTTCAAAATGCTTTTCTGAATTTTTCAGGCAGGTGTACAAACCAACTATATCCCCGATGGCATCTGGTATATCCATATCCCCTCCCATTGACCAAAGAAGATGAACGTGGTCCAGATAATCAGCTATCACCGAGCAATGAACATTATCCTCATTTGTTGAATATCTACGCTTGCCCGTTTCCCAGTCTAATATGAAAGGAGAGCCTCCATCTGCACAGAAATGTGGCTCTTGCTTATTCAATACAAAATCATACTTTGGATTTCTAGCACAATATCTTATGGTTTTCGGAGCCCTTCTTAATGCCTCCTCAACTAAATTTCCAGGTATGGTGGCATGATTTCCTCCATAATCAACTTTCGCTCCAGCTTTCTTTAGAATGTCAAGAGCCTTATTGCTCATAACTTTAATACCAGTGTTCTCCAGAACTCCTAGCGAAGCATTATGAATGGCATTTATTTCATCTTCTGATAAAAAACCTATCCTGGGTTTACTCACTTTATCTAATTCCTCCTTTTTAGTTAACAATCATCTCAGTCTTTCCTGAGACCCAATTCTCCATGCGCCTCACCTCCTCTTCCCAATAAACTAAAAAAGGCAAAACCAACTTTTTGAGGTCGGTTTCGCCATTGGCTCAGCAGAACTCTGACAACTAATTACAAACACCATTGCCTCACCAATAAGTTATTGCTTTTAACCTACTACCAGTCTACCACTCAATATATAAAAATCAATATCACTTGTAGACACTATGCTACCACCACTGGAGGAATTCATTTTGTAGAAGCTATACATTTCTCAGCAAGGAACAATTGGGCAGCCAGAACCCCAATTTCAGCGGCACACTACACGGGACGAGGAGGTCTAAGCTGGTGAAGATAAAAATCCATCCATTTCGCAACAGCATGCGCCTCCTAATTCTCGCATCCGTTGTAGCACATTACAGAGACTTGAGAACATTCTCACTCTCTTACAATACAAGATGAGCCTTTAGCCAAGCAAAATATTGTCTCACCTTGGAATAATGGGCAAAGTGATGTGAGAAGGATGCTTTTCGTCATGGCAGATTGTTTGAGTAGCCTTTATTGTTTCAGCATCTAATCCGTATTCGTGGCCCGTATTTGGGTTTCTATCCCACCTGTTGAAGTTGCTACTGGATATCTCCACTCTTATCCTGTGCCCCTCTTTAATGAGATAACTGGTTGCCCAGAGGTCAATCGTATATTTATAGGTCTTTCCAGGCTCAATCAAGGATGCCTCACTGTCCGAATTACGATACCTGGCTCTAATTATACCTTCCTGAATCAGGTGAGTGTAGCCGTGGGGAAAAACATCCACCAAGGCTGCTGTGAAATCAGTATCCCGTGCAGACGATGCAGCAAACAAGCTTACAGTTAGGGGGCCTGTTATCTCCAGGTCTTTCTCTAGCTTCAGCGTGGTATAAACGAGAACATCTTCTCGCTTTTCCACGGAAACCCTGTCTTTTAATTCCCTTGCTAGATCCCACAGGTTTATTTTAAGTGATATTGCAACTGGATCATTTGGATTGTAGATATAACTATCGGTAGGCTCATCTCCTGGCTTGTTTGTGTCTAGCACTCCACCACCGTTCAAGGTGTTTGCATGACCATTACTGTGAAAGTAATATCTGGTGTACTTCACTCTGGCTGGGGGCCACTCATCCTCATACCTCCACTTGTTGTCGCCTATGGTAAATATCTCCACCCGGGGCACCCTATCAAAGCCATTATCTATCCCCTTCAACCAGTAATCAAAGAAACGTTGTAGCCTGTCATATGTCCAGGCTTCTTTGCCTACATCGATTTTGCCAATTCTATGAGTGACCATAGGACTCATTTCATGATCGGTGGGTGGAATCAACAGCCATTGATTCTTTCTGGCTTCAATGCTATCGCTGATTTCTTTAACTCCAAGCCAATTATTGATAGTCGCGGGTAAGAAAACGTCATACCAGCCGCACCAATGATAGACTGGTATCTTCACCTGGTTATATTTTTGATGAACATTAATTTGGTCCCAGTAAGAATCTCTCGAAGGATGCCTGATCCAATCCTTGTAATAGTTACATCTGACACCAGCATCATCGTCCATAGATATTAAGGGAAGATGCCATTGGTTTAGTTTAAAGCCGTTGTTATACTTCTTCGCGTTCATCTCATATCCCCAGACACCCATCGTATTCATACAAAGGGCGTTGTTATTGTAGATCCACACTCCGTATATATCTGCGGCCGTTTCGCCAGGGGCGATACATTTAAGGTTAGGGTGATTCAACGTTGCAGCAGCCAATTGAGTGTACCCGTAGTAAGACTCGCCCGTCATACCGATATTTCCATCACACCAGGGTTGTTTAGCAATCCAGCTAAGGGTATCATACCCATCATTAGCCTCATTTATGAAAGGTTCAAAGGTGCCTTCAGAGGAATACTTCCCTCTCACATCCTGAACAACACAGGCATATCCTTTCTTGGCCCAATACCTGCCAAGCGCGGGCATCTCGCAGTAAGGCTCATCTTTACCATAGGGTAATCGTATGAGTATGACGGGAAAGCTTGCATCAGCATCAGGCTTGTAAACATTGGCATAAAGCTTAATTCCATCACGCATGGGCACTACAACATTCTTCACCACCCTTACCTTATCATAAACATCGGGTGTATTAGTCGGTATAGATAGAAAGGGCAGATGGAAGTACTTTAAAAAGACATCTTCATGCAGCCTGGTTATAGCCCAGCGGAGGTTAGCCAGTAAATTCTGTTTGATAGATTTTACCATCTCCCCCTCCTTGTTTATTGTAATTCATTGATAGCATATGAACTAACCGCCTTTTATGCTAATAGCCATTTGAAGTTGATGAAGTCTTTGGCTTAGCGGAACTCCGGGGGCAATCATAGGCTTCACCTTCTCATCTTCTCAGCAATAGGTTGTGCCTTTGATCTACTATTGATAGTTTAGCATAATCGATGGTTAGGAAGGTGGGAGGTGAGATTGCTTCGCTGCCCCTTCGCTTCGCTCGGAGCTTCGGCTCGCAATGACGAAAAGAGGGAGGAGAGTTTAATTTGTTGGTGGTACCATTGATGAACCCACCTCAAGGCTTTTTAAGTTTCAATGTTATTCTTCGCTTCCTCAAACTCCTGTTTCATTGTCTCCTCCTCGAGGGCAAGTCGTTCCCATTCTGCGTTTAGTGAATCAATACTTTGCTTCAGCTTGCGATGTCCCTCGATGGTTTTGACAATTTGTGTACTGTTCTTATAATGGTCCACATTAGAAAACAGGCTTTCTGTTTCCCTGAACTGCGTTGTAAGCTCCAAGAGCGCAGCTTCGATTTCGGCGATTCGCTTTCTGATGGGAGCTTTTCTGCGGTAATAGCGATTTCTCAGTTCAGCTTCAATTACTCTGCGCTGTTGCGGACTAGCTTTTGCTAACCTTTTCCTCGTGGCGTTGCCTTTTGCAGCTTGAACAGTTTCTGAATCCTTTTCCGCCGCTCGCTTCTTCCAGTGGAGATAACTATCATAGTCTCCAGGGAATACCTGAAGTATGCCATCCTGTATTCCGATAATCTTATTTGCGATTTGTCGAATCAGGGTTCGGTCATGTGTGATGAAGCAGAGAGTCCTGCCGTAAGCTTCCAGGGCATCGGTAAGTATCTCTCGTGAGGCAATATCAAGGTGATTGGTAGGCTCATCCATCAGCAGAAAGTTTGTTGGCTGTGTCAGTATTCTAGCTATTGCCAGGCGGCTTTTTTCTCCACCGGAGAGGACGGATACCTTTTTGTATACGTCATCGCCGCTAAAGAGAAAAGCTCCTAAAATTCCCCGCAGTCTTTGTTCTGGTTCATCTGGGGCTACACGCTGCATCTCGGTGATAACGGTATTTTCAGGGTTGAGGAGCTCAAGCTGATACTGGGCATAATAGGCCGTGGTGATATTATATCCCAGTTGGCGTTCTCCTCCCTCGAAGAGAAGTACGCCGGCCAGAATCTTGAGTAGAGTTGTTTTACCAGCGCCATTGGGGCCCACCAGAGCCACATGATCCCCCCGTTCAAGAACCAGATTAAGATCGCGGTAAACGACATTCGCATCATATGACTTAAAAATATGTTTGAGAGCAATGGCCTCCCTTCCGCCCCTGGGCGCCTCAGGGAAGGAGAAATGCACCTTTCTGGTGGCTCTTGGAACTACCACCTTCTCCATCTTTGCAAGCCGTTTTATTCGGCTCTGAACCTGGGTTGCCTTGGTATTCTTGGCGCGGAACCGCTCGATGAATTGCATCTCTTTCTTAATTTTGGATTCCTGTCTCTTTGCCGTGGCCTGCGTCACATCAAGCGCTTTTTGCCGTGCTACAATGAAGCTGTCATAGTTGCCGCGGTGGGATACAACTTTGCCTTGCTCGATAGCCAACACTCTGTTCACCACTCGATTCAAAAATGCTCGGTCGTGTGAGGTGAGCAAAACCGCCCCCTGGTAGGTCCTGAGATAATTCTCGAACCAGATGCAGGACTCTAGATCCAGGTGGTTTGTGGGTTCGTCAAGCAGAAGCAGGTCAGGGTTGAGAAGCAGAAGCTTGGCCAGCGCGGTGCGCATCAACCACCCACCACTGAAATCGCTCAAGGGACGGTGGAAATCTGATTCCGTAAATCCCAGGCCGGAGAGGACAATCCTGGCCTCGTGTTCAGCATTATAGCCGCCAGCCGCCTCGAATCTATACTGTAGTTCGCCCAATTCATGCAGAAGCTGCGGCGAATTCTGTTTCTCTGGCTTCTCTGCCAGCCTCTCGTGAAGAACCTGAATTTGATGAGCCAATCCACTTATCCTGGTTGAGGCGTGGGCAACATCATCAAGCAATTGCCGTTTAGAAGAAGGCTTGATGTCCTGTTCTAAATATCCGATGCTAGCGTCTTTCCGTTTGGTTACACTGCCCTCATCGGGGCTTACATTTCCCACAATGATCTCGAATAGCGTCGTTTTCCCCGCGCCATTGGGGCCTATAATGCATATACGGTCCCTTACACCAATATTAAAGGTGACAGCGCTGAATAGTGTTTGATCGCCATAAGATTTGGATATGTTTGAGACACTCAGCATTTTGAGCTCACACGTTAAATGATTATACAGGCTTAGAGGCATTAATAACCAGCAATTACGAATAGAGGGCTATAAGCTAAAAACTACTGAGGGAAAATTCCCGAGCATATATGTGATAATTGGAGAAGTTGTAGCTTTATTCTATTTGCGCAGCTCGTGATATAAAGAAGAGGGCTTTTTATCTTATTCAGTGGCTGGCTGCTGTTGTGTTACGCAGTGAATCATGCCTCCATTCTCAAAAATTGTTCTACAATCGATTCCAACGATATCCCGGTCAGGAAATTGCTCACCTATAATCCCCTTAGCGTGGTCATCATTAGCATCACCGTAGACAGGCACTAACACGACGCTATTTGCCACAAGATAGTTACAATAACTACCTCTACCGAGTTCCATAGCTTTGGTTGACCTTGTGAGGCTTCCACCTGCTCCGATATGTGATGTGGAATACACAGGATGCTTTGTATCAGGCAGAGGAACTAAAGCCAAAGGTTTTC
>Ga0209978_10000236_pt1 | contig 19028 bp, 23 predicted proteins | sample BentaG_FD_182805 | JGI IMG/M metagenome (GOLD analysis project Ga0209978, IMG submission 182805) | Deep subsurface microbial communities from South Atlantic Ocean to uncover new lineages of life (NeLLi) - Benguela_00093 metaG (SPAdes)... | ecosystem: Environmental > Aquatic > Marine > Oceanic >... | reverse complement strand
ACACTGTTGAGCTAACAATACTCATTGGCTACTTTGTCATGCTGTGCCGAATACTTATTGCGCTCCAGATTGAATTAGAGCCTGAGCCATGACCTGCTCAGTGATACGAAAAAATCCATTACCCTCGCCTCACTGCCGATGACTTCAGACTAAGTCACCACCTAGCTGAGCTGATGTCTATGAACAATGACTCCCATCTGTGGCTCTCGTAGTATTAAGTTTTCCTGTTACGTCGCCCTGTGCTCAGCTACCTTCTTGGTGACTTTCCTCCCGGCTCCGGATTCTTCTCCTTCATCCTCTTCACCACGCTGTCCCTGACGGAACGCTCGCAGCCCCTTGCCAATAGCACCACTTGCTTGTGGTAGCTTCCCCACCCCAAAGATAATCAGGATAACCACCAAGATTAGGCCAATCTCCCATGGTCCCATGCGAAACGGCATAACTCCCTCCTGTGAACAAAATACTGGTCCAGGCTAGCTCCTTGTTACACCTGCTTGTATGTTATCTAGCCTGTTTCATCTCACAACTTATCGGATGACTGCTAGTAGACCTTAGGTGACCCGTCCCCTGACTCACAATCAGAAGTAGGTACGTAGAGTGCAGACTTTCGCTATTTGTTCCAAGTGCTGATCAGGAAGCCCGGCAAAAAGGTCTACACCACGCACATCTTTGATTGATATCTGCTCTTTAGTATTTATCTTAGCTTTCTTCCCTTGCCACTAGAGTTGCCCCCCACTGTCTTTTCATCCCTTCACCTCCTCCAACTTTCGCACAAGGACTGTATCCATTCTTGTGGGCCTGAATATCAATGTCGAGGGTAAGAAAGCGCTCCAAGGGCAGCAAGACCTCAGACCCAGCCTGCCGGAGGTCTATGGCTTTCAAATAGTGCTGACATCGCTCGCATACATAGAGCCGGTAAAGCCCTTCATCGTCAGTGAAATAGGCCAGGGCACCTTGGTCTTGGGTGCCGCAATATGGGCACTCTAAACGTCGAAAGAGCCACTCAGCGTCACATCGAGAGCACAATAGCCACCTAGCCCCACGCTCTTTGTCCAGAAAAGCGAAATCGGGATTACCTCCGCAAATTGGGCAATATCCACGACACCACTGCTCCTGCTTCACGAAGCCAAGCAGGGCTTCGCAATGGCTCATCAAGAAAGGCCTGAGAGCAGCCTGGATTATAGCTTCTAGGAGAAGGTATTCATTAACATCATCGACTGCTATCGTAGAAGGCAACCTGGCTCTCCCGAACCATGCTTTAACCACTTTCTTTGTTGGGAAGCGTTTGGCCCCAGTTTCCACAAGGTCCTTGGGTATCGGACCAAAAAGGTCTGGATACTCGGCAAAGACGGCGGTGACTTCCACAAACACATCGCGCAGTAGTGACCAATTGAGGGCAAGGTCGTTAAATCCTATTAATGGTTTCCCCTGCTCTGCTCGTGCATTGATATCATCATCAGTAAAACTAAGGTTGGGCACGTCTATACGTTTCCCAACCCTAGTTTGAATGCGAAGTAACTTCTGATAGAATTCCAAAAGCTGTGGTAAACTTCCTTCTTTCTTTTGCTGCTCCTCCAGTTTTCTAAGGATTTGGGTATCTGTTCCCGTGGTCAATGGAGCTCTGCCTCCTTCTCCTTAGAAACTCTATCGTACCATTTAGCATGATGTGACTTAGCATAGTCGGCTGATATTTTGCCCCGAACCATAGAACTCCATGCCCCGGTCCGTAACGGGCGCATCAGGGGATGAACCACCGAGAGGTAAATATGAACAAAAAGCATACAGCCGGTAGTGATAAAGGCTATATCATGAAGGATAACCATCCATTGCAGAAGCGCCATCGGTGACGCTGTCTTGGCAAACCACATAATAACTCCGGTTATGGCAAAGATTAGCCCGAAGACAATAACCATTAACCACCATAGCTTCTGGCCGGTATTCATATGCTCTTGCGGGGGCATCGCCGCTTCATCGCTCAGAAAATAGTAGCGGGGAGCTGCTTTCATCCAGCCTATGTCTGCTCCTCCCCAGGAGAAGGCATCCTTTATCCCTCTCAAAGTTGCCTTCCAGTTGAGAGGTATATAAATGAGAGGTGCTACCACAAAGAGAATTGCTGCGACACGGTGTATGACCCGGGTCCAGCTATCCTGTGCCAGGACTCCCAGAGGGGGAACAAACAATATAAGACCGGTGAGAAACAGGGCTACAAAAGCACCAGCATGTATCCAGTGTAAAATCCGGGTTGGCTTACGATAGCGTTCAATTTCTGTCTCCATCCTATTCCTCCTTTTCCTCCTTCTTACCAGGTAGTTCCTTGGTTAGTTTTGCTTCTCGGGCGACAAGGTAATTTAATCCCAACCCGAGAATGGTTAATCCGCCTAGCGCCCAGCCCAATGGCTGAATTACATCCTGCCAGGCGATAGCTGCCGCCGGAACTTGAGGACTTACGGGAAGCCCATAAACTTCAGGGGAGTCACTAAGGACATACATAACATGCAAGCCATCAAGTTCCTTATCGCCGTACAAGTAGGCATTGCTATACCCCTTAGTTTTAAGAGACTGAACTCGTTTCTTCCCCTCTGCCACCAACTCATTGCGGTCACCATATATCACCGCATCGGTGGGACAGGTTTTGACGCAAGCCGGCTCATAGCCAGCAGCAATTCGATCTAAGCCGGGAGTAGTACAGAGGGTGCACTTGTCCATTATAGCGACACCAGTCAGCAAATTACGCTCGCTCTGCGGTACATGAAAGGGGCAGAAGTCTACACAGTAGCCACAGCCGCTACAAAGGTCCTTATCATAAGCAACAAAACCGAGTTCATGATGGTAGAGGGCACCAGTGGGGCACACCTTAACACAGGCGGCATCTGAACAGTGCATGCAGGCTCGACGGGTGAAGAGCCAGTCCACCTTTCCCTTTCGTTCTACCTCATGGAACTCCACCTTGAGCCAAGTTTGGGGGGAGAGGTCAGGGGGATTTTCATAACTGCCCCAGTTATGTGCCTCTACCGCATTTTCTTTGGTGGGTATAACTTCATCGTTCTCGTTCCACTGCTTACAAGCAGCCTGACAGCCGCGGCAAGCAGTACACCGAGTTGGGTCGTACAAGATTGCCTTTTCCGCCATTATTACCTCCAAGTAAAGACTCATCTATTACTATTTGACTAAGCCTTACGGACATTAACCAGGAAGGCTTTATACTCTGGTATCATGGTGTTAGCATCACCAACATGGGGTGTGAGAACATTGGCGCTGTCCCCGGTTGATAGACCGGTGTAACCCCAGTGCCAGACCACACCCACCTGATGCACCTCGTGTCCGTTCATCTGGAACGGCTTAAAGCGCTTGGTGACTACGGCTACCACATTTACCTGCCCTCGGGCTGATTCCACAATAACCTTTTCCCCATTAACGATGCCCTTCTCTGCCGCCAGCTCTTCGCTCATTTCAACAAAGGGTTCTGGCATCATCTCCACTAACCAGGGACAGTTACGGGTCATCTGCCCTCCCTGCCAGTGCTCGCTGACCCGGTAGGTGCTGCATACTATCGGAAAACGGTTAGCAGTACCTTGCTCTTCAGGATGCCATATCTTGAAGGCGGGGTTATTCTGTTGTTTTGACATGGGATTTTGTATTGGGGCCTCCCAAGGCTCATAATGCTCCGGTAACGGACCCTCAGCCATGCCGGAACCAAAGAGACGAGCATGCCCTTCCGGCTTCATGATGAACGGGTGCCTGGTCTTCTCCGGGTCGACTGCCATCGGTGGCCAGCCACCATCAGGTACATCACCTACCCACTTGCCATCCTGCCACCAGATGACCGGGTGTTCCTTATCCCACGGCACTCCGTTGAGGTCAACTGAGGCCCGGTTATAGATAATCCGCCGGTTCACTGGCCAGCACCAGGACCACTTCGGGTAAAGACCAACATCAAACGGACCTGGGGTTGCATCACGGCGGGCAGCCATGTTTCCATCCTCGGTGTAACTGGCGCAGTAGAGCCAGTTGCCCGAGGTGGTGGTGCCGTCGTCCTTCAACTTACCAAAGCTTGGAAGTAACTTACCTGTGGTCAGGTCATAGCCGTTTATTTCCTTGGCTACCTTGTGCACATCGGGATGATGCGCTCCATAGTCCCAGGTAAGCTTGGTAATCGCCTCGGTATTGGGCCCGTCCTCTTTAGCGTAGAGTTCCTTTAACTTCAGGGCGATTGCGGTCAGCATCCACAGGTCTTCCCTGGCATCTCCCGGACCATCAGCGGCTTTGTATCGCCACTGACTCCAGCGACCACTATTGGTAACACTCCCTTCTTTCTCGTAGGAACTCAGAGCTGGAAGTAGGAAGACCTCGGTCTTGATATTAGCAGTGTCTGCGCCCGGACGCTTCCAGAAATCAGCTGTCTCGGTATGCCAGAGGTCGGTGACCACCATCCAGTCTAGTTTGTCCATCGCCTTTCGTTCCAGGTTAGCATTGGGGCCACCTACTGCCGGGTTCTGCCCCCAGCACATTAAGCCCTTAATTACACCTGAGTTCATGGCCTCGAACAGAGAAATGTGGGAATAGTTCTCGCCGGCCTCAATCTTGGGCAGGTAATGGAAGCCAAACTGGTTGCCTTTATTGGCAGCATCTCCGTACCAGGCTTTGAGCAGGCTGACCACATACTTAGGCGTATGCTGCCACCAGTTGGCGCTATTCGGGTCATTGGATGTGGGCGTGGCCCGCTTCAAGTATGTGTCAAGCGAGGTATCCGTGTTTATGGGTACCTTCAAGTATCCAGGGAGAATATGGAACAGCAGGCAGTGGTCAGTGGAACCTTGCACGTTGGATTCACCCCTCAGGGCATTGATGCCGCCGCCACAGACTCCGATGTTACCCAGGAGAAGCTGTAGTATGCAGTAAGACCGTATGTTCTGGGCACCATATGTATGCTGGGTAGTCCCCATGGCATACATTATAGTACCTGCCTTACCCGTCTTACCGGTGGCGGCATAAGTTTTACAAACCTCAAGGAAGGTATCCTCAGGTGTGCCGCTAATACTGTTCACCTTTTCTGGAGTGTAACGGGCAAAATGCTTCTTCAGGTGTTGGAAGGCACAGTTCGGGTCTTTCAGAGTCTTGTCTTTCTTAGGGATACCCTGTGCATCCAGTTGGTACTGCCAGCTAGATTTATCGTACTTCCTCTTTCCGCCGTCAGTTTCATTTAGGCTGCCGGCGTAGCCAGAAAATAGACCTTCAAGCTCGGCAGGACCCTTATAAGCGGGGTCGATGAGGTAAGAAGCATTGGTGTATTCCGTAATGTAGGTCATATTGTAGTTGTTGGGGTTACGCTCGATATCATCGAGCACATATTTAATCATGCCACCGATGAAGGCAATGTCAGTCCCGGACCGGAGGGGGGCATATATATCGGCTTTGGATGAGGTTCTGGTGAACCTAGGGTCAACGCTAATAAGCTTAGCGCCCTTGTCTTTGGCTTTCATAATAAAGCCAAAAGAGGCCGGGTGATTCTCGGCAGCATTGGAACCTATTGCCAGGATGCAATCGCTATTGGCAATATCGTTCCAGTGGTTGGTCATTGCCCCGCGACCAAAGCTTTCCGCCAAACTGGCGACGGTGGGGGAATGTCATATCCGGGCGTGATGCTCAATATACACCAAACCTAACGCCCGTGTTAGCTTCGCCAGAAGGTAGCATTCCTCGTTATCCAGGGCTGAACCTCCCAGATTAGCGATAGCCTCGGTACGGTTTACTAAATTACCCTTACTATCCTTCCCGATGAAACTGGTGTCTCTTGTGTTTTTAATCTTGCGAGAAATCCTATCGATTGCCCAGTCCCATTCTTTTTCCTCCCATTCGGTTCCACCCGGCTGTCGGTAAAGAACCTTGCTCAACCGCCAGGGATTATCGGCAGATAGCTGGCGTAACGTAGCGCCCTTGGCACAGGCACCTCCACGGTTAATAGGGTGGTCAGGGTCACCCTCGATGTTTACCACCTTACCATTCTCGGCAGCAATGATGAAACCACAGCCGGTACCATCATAGGGGCAGATGGTGGATTTCTCTCCAATCCTTTTTTTCAGTGGTAAGACTTTAGGTGCTCTGGCTAAGGCTACACTAGGGTCAAGTGCCCCAATCAAGAAAATACCGCCGACCCCAGCCCCAGAGGCTTTCAAAAAATCCCTTCGACTAAGCTCCATAGTGCCTCCTCCTTAATGTTTACATTCCCTTTTCCAAATTTACCAGCTTAACTATCTACTACACAAAAAAAACGGAAAGCCTAAACTTTCCGCTAGAACAACAAGAAAAAAACATTATAGAATAACAAGCTCTCTCCACTCCGAGATAGAAGTATAAACTATTGCAGAATACTTTGTCAACACCTTATTTCGGAAAACATAAACCTCTTTCTGCCTTATAGCGCTTATCCAATCTTCTCTGACTTGGAGAAATATTGACCAAATCTATTTATCTTGAAGTTACAAAAACACTTGACAATCTCCCCATCTTATGATATTGTATACTTTGTTGGTCATAATAGTAAACAAGGAGGGTAGAGCAATGAAGCTTTCCACTAGAGGACGATATGGAACTAGGGCACTCTTAGAGCTAGCCCTTCATCAGGGAGAAGGACCGGTTCTATTAAAAGATATCTCCCAGAGGCAGCAAATCCCACTACAGTACCTAGAACACTTAATTACCCCCCTTATAGTTGCGGGTATGGTGTTGAGCACTCGGGGTCCTAGAGGTGGGGTCTCGTTAGCCAAGCCCCCTGAAGAGATAAGATTGAGCGAGGTCATCCAACTTCTTGAGGGCTCAATTGCTCCGGTGGAGTGCATTAACAATCCAGGAATATGTAGCCGCTCTGAATTATGTGTCACCCGGGATATCTGGGGTGAAATGAAAAAAGCAATGAACGGAGTTCTGGAGTCAACAACCTTACAGGATTTGGTTGAGCGGCAAAAAAGAAAAGGGTACCCCGAAGAGGTGATGTACTACATATAAGTTTACAGTTGATAACTCGAACGAGGTGCACAAAAGGAGGAAATAGTGAAGATGCCAGAGACAATGCAAAAAGTAGATAAACTTCAGTACAAGACGGTAGACATACCCAGGCTAACCAGAGGAATAGCCAAGGACTCTACCGAGCTAGTCGGGAATACACCCCTTGTCAGATTAAACCGAATAACCGAAGGATTGAAGGCAGAGGTAGTGGCCAAACTTGAGTCCTTTAATCCCTTAGGCAGTGTGAAGGACAGGATAGGAATGTCAATGATTGTTGCTGCTGAGGAGATGGGGCTCATCAATAAGGATACAGTAATCGTCGAGCCTACTAGCGGTAATACAGGCATTGCTCTTGCCTTCGTTTGCGCTGCCAGGGGATATAAACTCATCCTCACCATGCCGGACACTATGTCCCTGGAGCGGAGGCGGCTCTTATCAGTTTTCGGCGCTGAGCTGGTGCTAACACCAGGAGTAGAGGGGATGCCAGGAGCAATCAAGAAAGCCGAGCAATTGGTAGTGGAGAACCCCGATTATCTTATGCCTCAACAGTTTAGGAACCCGGCAAATCCAGAGGTGCACCGGCTGACCACAGCCGAGGAGCTCTGGAGAGATACCGATGGCAAGATAGATATTCTAGTCTCTGGGGTGGGAACCGGAGGAACGATTACCGGAGTAGCCGAAGTAATCAAGCCCAGGAGGCCACAGTTTGAGGCAATCGCCGTTGAGCCTGTTGATTCCCCGGTTCTCTCCGGGGGGAAGCCAGGGGCCCACAAGATTCAGGGCATCGGGGCTGGTTTTATCCCTGACGTGTTGCGAATGGATTTGGTCGATGAAATTATTAAGGTCACCAATGAAGATGCCGGAATAATGACTAGAAGATTAGCCAAAGAGGAAGGGATACTGGCCGGCATATCCTCGGGTGCGGCAACGTGGGTGGCTCTGGAGGTAGCCAAAAGGCCAGCCAATAAGGGTAAGCTTATAGTGGTAGTTTTGCCTGATACCGGCGAGCGCTATCTGTCCACCTGGCTTTTCCAGGAGTCTTAGCATCCTGCACCATGTACACAAAGGAGGGGGAAATGTTCTCACGATAGTTAATGGAAAATTCAACGAAAATCAGCAAGAAAAGGAGGCAAAAGTAAATTATGAGACGTACAAGCCAATATCTAGCAATAGTTGTAATAATATGTGCAGTAATATCCTTAGCTATGGGTATAGTCTTTATTCAGCAGGGATTTGCTAAAGAAGCTTTCCTGGTTGAGGCTATGCAGCAAGAGCAAATAACAATTGATGGTGTTGAAGGCATCGTTGATACTCCTGAGAAAGCACAGACTGCGGGTGATACTGTTAGGGAACATCGCCATGGTATAGCCCCGACCTATGGAGACCTTTTAGGCGGAGGACGCTTCGACCCTACAAAGCCCCAGCAGTTGAGCTATGCCCAAGCTCTCAATCTTGAGAACTACCTATATCTTGCCGTAGCATCCTTTGGCATTTTCACTGTCGTAAAGGTGAGTGGCGTCTTTATGGCCGTCACAGGAATCGCCCTTATCGCTACCGGGGTAGTGCTGTTTAGGTTAGCCAGAATAACACCCTAAACAGGTATGGCAGGTGCTTACCCAGGCTCAAAGGTCGAGAGCAAAAACAAACCTAATGAGGGGAGGTGGCAAGCGATGCTCCGTAAAATAAGTATTTTCAAAGCTTCAACTCATCCTTTGATAGAGGCACACCCTGAAGATACTCTGGGTGGTATCTATGAGAAACTATGTGAGCACAATTCTGTTGTTGTGGTCGATACTACCGGCCATTTTCGTGGAATAATATCGCGAAAGGATGCAGTAAGAGCAATACTTACTCGCACTGATTGGAAGGACATTCCGGTGAGTGAAATCATGACCAAAAAGGTACTGTATATTCCCAGTCATGTCTCTTTGGCTGAAGCAGCAGAGACCATGCTGGAATCTGACATCCACCAACTGGTAATTACGGGCCCACCGGAGGGAGGCTCGCTTGCTGTCAGTATTATAACTTTGCAAGATGTATTGAAAAACGCTATCTAACAAGATTTTAGAAACCCTACTCCCTAATGAGCGTCATGATACCGAGCATGGCTATAAAGGCAAGGACAGCATTATGGTTATCTTGTTTAAGACCTTAAAAGAGGACATTCAAACGGTATTTGCCAAAGACCCGGCGGCGAGGAGTGTGCTAGAGGTAATCTTCTGCTATCCAGGGCTACATGCCCTGTGGTTTCATCGCTTGGCTCGTTTTCTCTGGTGGCACAAGCTCCGGTTTCTGGCCCGCTCCGTCTCCCATATCAGTCGCTTCCTGACCGGCATCGAAATCCACCCCGGAGCCAAAATTGGCAGGCGTTTCTTTATAGACCACGGGGCAGGAGTAGTCATCGGAGAGACGGCAGAAATAGGAGATGATGTGCTGATGTACCAGGGGGTTGTTCTGGGTGGGACAACTTTCGAAAAGAAGAAGCGCCATCCTACCATCGGCAATAATGTGGTGATGGGAACCGGAGCGGTAGCTTTAGGCGCTATCACCATAGCTGATGGAGCCAGGATTGGTTCAGGCTCGGTGGTAGTAAAATCAGTTCCGCCGGGGGCTACGGTGGTAGGCATCCCAGGAAGAATTGCAGAGGACCACCATGAGCCACTCTTAGAATTAGAGCACGGGAAGTTGCCCGACCCGGTAGCCGAAGCTATAAGACTTGTCTTAAGCGAGCAGGAAAAGCTGGGAGAGCGCATGAAGAGGCTTGAGAGCCTCAGCGGACTGCCAGTCCCTAAAGATGAACTGAGGGACAGGAGAGGGAAAATTGTGAGAGAATTTAGCCAAGGAGAGGGAATATGAGATTTGAAACACTAGCCATTCACGCTGGAGAGAGGCCGGATGTGACATTCGGTGCCGTATCAGCCCCCATTTATCAGACTTCAACCTTTGTCTTTGAGGATGTGGGCAAAACAAGGGGCTATGATTACTCCCGTACGGCAAACCCGACAAGAAAGGTCCTGGAGGATACCATTGCCCAGCTTGAAGGGGGGAAGGCGGGGTTTGCCTTTGCCACCGGTATGGCTGCCGAAGCCACCATCATCCACCTGCTCAAGGCAGGCGACCACATAATCTCAGGGGATGATGTCTATGGGGGCACCTATAGGCTATTTCAGAACGTGATGCAGGACTTTGGGCTGGAGTTTACCTTCCTGAGACTGGACGATAGGGAGAGGATTGAAGACGCAATAAAGCCTAATACCAGGATGCTGTGGCTGGAGACCCCGTCCAATCCGCTGCTAAATATAACTGACATTGAGATGGTGGTTGATGTCGCTAAAAAGCACAACCTGATGACAGTGATAGACAACACCTTTGCCACCCCCTATTTCTTAAGACCTGTTGAGTATGGGGTTGACCTCGTTGTCCATTCCACAACCAAGTATCTCAACGGGCACTGCGATGTCGTCGGTGGTGCGGTAGTAACCACCACTGACGAACTAACCCAGAAGGTCCAGTTTCTGTTAAACGCAATGGGCACCTGTGCCTCTCCATTTGATTGCTGGCTGGTACTTCGAGGAATCGAGACTCTTCCGGTGAGAATGAAGCAACACGAGGAAAATGCCATTGCTGTAGCAAATTATCTTAAAAAGCACCCCGGGGTAAAGAGGGTGTTCTATCCCGGACTTGAGTCCCATCCGGGGCACGAAATCGCCAGAAAGCAGATGAAGGGGTTCGGTGGAGTAGTGTCATTTGAATTAGACGGGGGAATTGAGGCGGTTAACAGCTTTTTAAAAAGAATTAAAGTCTTTTTCCTGGCAGAGTCACTGGGCGGCGTTGTCTCCCTTGCCGAGCACCCGGCTACTATGACTCACGCCTCGATGCCAAAAGACCATAGAGAGAAAGTGGGAATCACCGACGAATTAATCCGTCTATCAGTAGGTCTGGAAAATATTGATGACTTAATTGATGATTTACACCAGGCGCTGGAGCCTAGCTGAAGGAGTAGGACATGTCTTATGCCAGAGCTTTGCGGTGTCGAAAATGTGGGCAAGAGTATCCTGTGCAACCTCTCAGCCTGTGCGATTTCTGCCTTAGCCCGTTGGAGGTCAGCTATGACTACAAGGCTATGGCTAAAATTCTAAGTCGAGAGAGGATTGCCAAGGGACCACCAAGCATATGGCGCTATCGTGATATGCTGCCAGTGGAAAGCGAGGAGGTGGATATTGGTACCGGCTTTACCCCTCTGGTTAAGGCCGATAATCTGGGGCGTGAACTAGGGCTGGACCAGCTCTACATTAAGAATGACTGCCTTAATCCAACTTATTCGTTCAAGGATAGGCCGGTCTCGGTTGCCGTCACCAAGGCACGGGAGTTCGGGTTTGACACTGTAGCCTGTGCCTCAACCGGCAACCTGGCAGCCAGTGTCGCCGCCCACGCCGCCAAGACAAATATGAAGGCTTATGTCTTCGTTCCCACTGATGTAGAACCGGGTAAGCTGGTGGGGATAGCAATCTATAAGCCAGTTCTGGTTACCGTTGATGGGAACTATGATGATGTCAACCGTCTTTGTGCCGGGCTGGCACAAAAATACAACTGGGGATTTATTAATATCAACCTCAGACCCTACTATGCCGAGGGGAGCAAGACCTTGGGATATGAGGTGGCGGAGCAATTGGGGTGGCATGCTCCTGACTGTGTGGTAGCTCCTGCCGCCTCAGGGCTTAGCTTTACCCGAATATGGAAAGGCCTGGATGAGTTATCCATGCTCGGTTTAATCGAGCCGATTAATACCCATATGTATCTCACTCAGGCTGCTGGCTCCTCACCCATCGTTAATGCCTTTCAGGCAGGCTCTCTCCATGCGCACCCGGTAGAGCCAGACACCATTGCCAAGTCCATAGCCATCGGGAACCCGGCTGATGGCTACTACGCGTTGAGGGTCGCCAGGCAATCGGGGGGTGGTGCCTGCGCCGTCACCGATGAGGAACTCATCGCCGGGATGAAGCTGCTGGCTCAAACTGAGGGCATCTTTGCTGAAGCGGCCGGCGGAGTAGTAATTGCCGGACTCAAGAGGCTGGCATCTTCAGGGGTAATTAAAAGGAACGAGCTTACAGTGGCTTTTATCACCGGGGCAGGACCCAGGACACAGGAAACAGTGTCAGATATTGTTCAGCCCTTTACTGTCCAGCCTAGCCTGGAATCATTTGAAGAGGTACTCGGGGTGCAAGTTTGAGACCGCCATACTTCACCTGTGCTATACTAATCCAAGGAAAGATAAAGGGGGGCTAAGATGGTCAAAAGACAAGTAATGTTTACCTTTCCTGAGGGGCTAATCAAGAAGCCCATCATTTATACTCTCAGTCACCAGTTCAAGGTGGTGACCAATATTCGCCGTGCCGATATATCCGAGGATAAGGGTTGGGTGGTGCTGGAGCTGGAGGGAGAAGAGAAAGAAATAGAGGATGGTATCACCTGGGTGATTAGCAAAGGGGTGAGGGTTGACCCTGTCATTGGCGACATTGTGGAAGGCTAAGAAAGATGAGAAGGAGATACCTTGATTATGCTGCCACCACGCCGACACACCCTGAGGTGATAAAGGCAATGCTCCCGTATTTTACCGATGCCTTTGGTAACCCTTCGAGCATCCATTCCTATGGGCAGGAGGCAAAAGGAGCTACTGAAGAGGCAAGGGTTAAGGTTGCCAATCTTATTAATGCCCGTGATGAAGAAATTGTTTTTACCAGCGGTGGAACTGAGGCAGATAACTTTGCCATAAAGGGTGTGGCCTTCGCCAACGAGAACAGGGGAAATCACATCATTACCAGCCCCATCGAACACCACGCGGTGATAGAGACGTGCAAGTTTTTAGAGAGAAGGGGATTCAGGATAACCTACCTACCGGTAGATGAGTATGGCTTGGTTGACCCCCACGATGTCAAAAAGGCCATCACCGACAAAACCACCCTCATTTCGGTGATGCACGCCAATAACGAGATGGGCACCATAGAGCCGATAGCTGAGATAGGGAAGGTCGCCAAGGAGGCAGGAATCTGTTTCCACACTGACGCTGTGCAAACGGTGGGGCATATCCCGGTGGATGTAGATGAGCTCGAAGTGGATTTACTCTCTATGTCGGCGCACAAGCTCTATGGCCCCAAGGGAGTTGGAGCGCTGTATGTCAGAAAAGGTACCAAGCTAGCTCCCTTCATGCATGGAGGTGAGCAGGAGAGAAAGCGGCGAGCTAGCACTGAGAATGTGCCTGGAATTGTAGGCTTTGGTAAGGCGGCAGAACTTGCCCGGCAGGAAATGAGTGAGGAAGCGGAGCGGCTGACCTGTCTTCGTGACCGGCTCGTTAAGGAACTTCTGGAACAGATTGACCACGCCCGCTTAAACGGTCATCCCACAATGAGGCTACCTAATAATGCCAACGTGAGTATTGATTATGTTGAAGGCGAATCAATGGTCCTGAACCTTGACCTGGAAGGCATTTGCGTTTCTACCGGCTCTGCCTGCAGCTCATCAAGCCTTGAACCATCCCATGTTCTTTTGGCAATGAACCTTTCCCATGAGCAGGCGCATAGCTCCTTAAGGTTTAGTCTGGGCAAGTGGACCACTGAGGAGGATATAGAGCGGGTTTTGGACATCCTGCCCAGAATTGTTATCAAGCTCAGAGCCATGTCGCCACTGTTGAAAAGCCATAGATAGGAGAGGAAACCATGGGTAATGTGTGGTCACTGTATAGCGAGAAGGTGATGGAGCACTTCAAGAACCCGAGGAATGTAGGGGAGATAGAAAATCCCGACGGCATCGGACATGTGGGAAACCCGGTATGCGGTGATATAATGGAGCTTTACATCAAGGTAAATAATAACACCATTGTTGACGCCAAATTTAAGACCTTCGGCTGCGGAGCTGCCATCGCCACCAGCTCTATGGTTACTGAGATGGTAAAAGGGAAAAGCATAGGAGAGGCGCTGGCAATCTCCAATCGAGCGGTAGCTGAAGCTTTAGACGGACTGCCCCCGATTAAGATGCATTGCTCGGCTCTGGCTGAGGAAGCACTTAAATCAGCCATTGATGATTACCTTACCAACAGCAAGAGAAAGGATAGTGTAGGTGAGTGAAGTCCCTGCCGATATCTTCAACAAGTCCTGTGGACTCTATCGAATACCAGGGGCAAGCAATACACTTTTACGATAGGGCGGTGGGACAATAGAGCCGGCAGGGAAGTGATACTATGGCTAAAATAATTGCCGTTTGTAGTAGTAAGAAAAAGGGCATCAAAAAGGAGGCTATAGTTGAAGGTGTCCTTAGAGAAGGTTATGGGCTTATCAATGACGCTCACGCCGACTGCTGCACCCATCGCCAGGTAAGCTTGCTGGCGATTGAAAGCATCAATAAGATGCGAAGTCTGGGCTTTGATGTAGGCCCTGGAGATTTTGCCGAAAATCTTACTACAGAAGGAATAGACTTGGTTTCCTTACCTGTTAGCACATGTGTGTCTATAGGGAAAGAGGTCATTTTGGAGATTACCCAGATTGGTAAGGAGTGCCATACCGGGTGTGCTATCTTACGCCAGATAGGCAAATGCATCATGCCTAAAGAGGGGACATTTGCCAGGGTAATTCGTGGCGGACTTGTCAGAAATGGAGACCAGATAAGGATAGAAAGTAATGGAAAATAGGGATGCTGAGCTAATAGAGAAAGTCATAAACCTTAAGAAAAGAAGAAATGCCATTATTCTGGCACACAACTATCAACTGGGCGAGGTTCAGGATATAGCTGACTTCGTTGGTGATTCCCTGGAGCTAAGCCAAAACGCAGCCAAGACCGAGGCCGATGTTATAGTATTCTGTGGAGTCCACTTTATGGCAGAAACAGCGTCCATCCTCTGTCCTGACAAGGTAGTCTTGCTCCCAGACAGGCATGCCAGCTGCCCGATGGCGGATATGATTACTGCTGAAGGGCTGAGGGAGAGGAAAAGGGAACTCCCGGGTACAATTGTGGTCTGCTACATTAACTCCTCGGCTGAGGTCAAGGCAGAGTCAGACGTTTGTTGCACCTCGGCTAATGCTGTCAAGGTCATTGAAAGCCTGGATGCCGAGGACATACTGTTTGTTCCCGATCAATATCTGGGTCATTATATCTCCACCAGGACTAACAAAAGAATACTCCCCTGGCCTGGTTTTTGCCCCACTCATATTAGGATACAGCCGCAGTATATTATCAACCTCAGGCAGCAGTATCCCCAGGCCAAAGTGATAATCCACCCGGAGTGTCGACCCGAGGTTATCGCCCTGGCTGATGAGGTTTTGAGCACCGGAGGACTATGCAGGTATGCCCGTAGCAGTGAGGTTGAAGAGATAATTGTAGGAACGGAAATAGGTATAATACACCGACTTAAAAAGGAAAATCCAGGCAAGAAATTCATCCCTGCTTCTGAACAGGCAATCTGCCCCAGAATGAAGTTAATCACCCTGGAGAATATCCTATGGTCTTTACAGGAAATGACCTCAGAGGTTAAAGTTCCTGAGGAGATTCGCCTTAAGGCAAAGGTAGCTGTGGATAAGATGCTGGAGATAGGGAGAGGCTGAGAAAAGAAGCTCAAGGCACAGCCAGGCTGATACTTAATTAGAGAAAGGCTGCCTGCGTAAGCATCGTGCCAGGTCAGGACTGCAGGTCACCCCGAATCCCGATAGTTACCTCTTCAAGGGGGATATCTTTGCCACTTAACTGCATTGCTTGTTTTACCATATAGACCAATCCCGAACAGCAAGGTACCTCCATGTGCACCACCGTCAGGCTCTTCACCTGCGAATGGCTCAGAATATCGGCCAGCTTCTTCAGGTGGGCCTGGAAGTCATCCAGTTTGGGACAGGCTACCAATAGGCTACGGTTTTTCAAGAAGTCCTGATGAAAGCCAGCGTAGGCGAAGGCAACACAGTCCGCAGCCAGCACCAGGTCAGTTCCCTGCAGAAAAGGTGCCGTCGGCGGGACAAGGGTAAGCTGGACCGGCCAGTGACTTAGCATTGACCGCTGGTTAGTCACCTCTCTTGGAATAGCCCCTGTTGCCTCCTGCTTCTCAAACTGAGTGACCGTAGCCGAGGAACAACCACAGGGGAGTTCTTCTTCGGCATGCTTTTGTTCCTCAAGGTGGACTTTTGTTGCCTCCTCATCAAACCCCTCGGCGGCTCTCTCCTCAATGGTGATAGCTCCCTGGGGGCATTCCCCGAGACAGGCACCGAGGCCATCGCAGTATGTCTCGCTAATGAGTTTTGCCTTGCCATCAATAATTTGAAGAGCACCCTCAACACAGGCTGGAACACAGAGGCCACAGCCGTTACACTTCTCTTCATCGATTCTTATGATTTTCCTTATAGTTTTTGTTGTCATTGCCCACCTCCTTAATAGTTCTTTAGAGGACAAAGCACGGCTAGTCCTCCCCCCTCAACTCCTTCCACCTCTCCTCCCCCAGGCATTGACGTGCGGAAGCGCACCAGTCGATGCAGGAAGGTATCTTCTCCCGGTAGACCATCTCACCACACTTCTGGCACTTCACTTTTATTTCATCGGAAAAGATTTCAACCTCAGCACCACAATTCGGGCATTTGTGTAGTGACACCCGCAGCTTCCTGAAATCCTGGCCGGGACATTTGCTCGTCATTCCTGTCACCTCCTCTACCAGCGAGTATTTGAGTTTTAACTCCTACACCTATAGTAAGACTTATTGGCATTGCCGACTATGATTTAAATCATATAAAGCGGGGAGTCATCACTAATTGCTGCTGTTATGTGATATATATCATATACCTGTTTTAATAATCATATCATAATAATTTAGAAATACCTGCCTCGAGAGGGCCGGTTACTGAAGGTGGGCTTGGCAATAGTTTCTTTTGCTTGTATGAGCAAGACGCGTTAGAATGATAGTATGGCTAGGAGGTATCGATATGAGAAAAGTCTATTTGGATAATGCCTCCGCTACTCCACTTCACCCTGAGGTTCGGCAGGCAATGACGCCATTCCTGGGTGAGACTTATGGCAACCCATCCTCACTTCATGACTGGGGTGATGCTGCGCGGGAAGCAGTGGAGGTTGCTCGAGCGCAGGTGGCTCAACTTATCGGCGCCGATGCCGAGGAGATAATCTTTACCGGCAGCGGCACTGAAAGCAACAATTTCGCCATTAAGGGACTGGCGCTGGCTCAACAAAATAAAGGTAAGCATGTGGTCGTATCGGCTATTGAGCATTTCTCAGTACTGCACTCAGCCAGAACTCTGGAGAAATGGGGCTTTGAGCTGAGCCTGGTGCCGGTGGATAAGCATGGCCTGGTTGACCCCGAGGATGTGCGAAAAAGCTTGAGGAAAGATACTATACTCGTATCAGTGATGCATGCCAATGGCGAGGCGGGCACCATAGAGCCAATACAGGAGATTGCCAGAATAACCAGAGAGAATAATGTGGTTTTCCATACTGATGCCGTGGCTACGGCTGGAACTATACCGGTAGATGTAAAGAGATTGGGGGTGGACAGCTTGAGCCTGGCCGGAAACCAGTTCTATGGTCCTACAGGAATAGGCGCCCTCTGGGTGCGGAAGGGAGTGCGCATTATGCCTCTTCTTGATGGTGGCGTGCAGGAGGGAGGGCGGCGTGCCGGCACAGAGAATGTCCCAGCTATTGTCGGTCTGGGTAAGGCTGCTGAACTGGCTACAACGAATGTGGCGGCTCAAGTAGAGCATCTCACTCCACTCCGTGACCGCTTGCTAACGGAATTGCCAGGTAAGATTGACCACGTAGTGGTTACCGGTCACCCGCAAAATCGCCTTCCCGGAAACGCCAGCTTCTGCGTGGAGTTTATCGAGGGCGAATCCACGCTTATGTTATTAAATAGCCAAGGGGTCGCCGTCTCCAGTGGCTCAGCCTGCACCTCAAGGGCTCTTAAAGCCTCACACGTGCTCATCGCCATGGGGATATCTCACGAGCTAGCCCAGGGCTCCCTCCTCTTTAGCCTGGGCATAGATAATACCGCTGAAGATATAGACTATGTCCTTGAGGTACTACCCCCCATCGCAGACAGACTGCGGCAGATGTCACCACTCTATTCTAAGTTCATCAAAACTGGTAAAGGAGACGAGTAAAAATGCCGGTCTATAGTGAAAAGGTAATGGAACACTTTATGAATCCCCGCAATGTAGGGGAGATCGAAAATCCAGACGGAGTTGGTGAGGAAGGCAACCCGGTATGCGGGGACATGATGACCTTCTACATAAAGGTTAAAGATGACCACCTGGAGGATGTTAAGTTCAAGACCTTCGGTTGTGGCGCAGCCATTGCTGTTTCCAGCATGGTCAGTGAAATGGCTAAGGGCAGGACACTGGAAGAAGCGATGAAAATCACTCCCCGCTCGGTGGCTAATGAACTTGAGGGATTGCCCAAAAACAAGTTTCACTGCTCCAATCTAGGTGCCCAAGCTTTGCATAAAGCTATACAAGATTACCTGAGCAAGAAGGCGAAAGGAGGAGGAAAGGAGTGATGACAGAGCAAAAAGAAAGAAGAAAGCCTATTTCCTGTCCCTACTGTGATGAGGAGATAATGGAGGCCAATTTCCCATACTGCCAGGCCTGCAGGGTAACCATATTTTACTGTCCTAAGTGCCGTGAACCGGTGCCCCGGGAGAATAAGGTATGCCCACATTGTGGGGCTGAGATTCGGGGCTGAGGTTGCCCCAAAGGGAGAGATAAATGGCAGAGAAGGAAAAATTAACCATAGCTGTCTTAAGCGGGGACTTGGAACGGGCATTGGCTGCTTTTATGCTGGCGGTAACTGGCGCCAGTATGGGAATGGAGGTGAGCATGTTCTTCACTTTCTGGGGACTGAACATTATTAAAAGAAATGAAGGTAGCATTAAGAGCAAAGGGCTGATGAGGAAGATGCTGAACTTTATGAACCGGGGCGGCTCCAGGCGGCTAAAGCTTTCCAGGTTTAATATGTTTGGCCTGGGCACCTGGATGATGAAACGGCTGATGAAG
>Ga0209978_10000235_pt1 | contig 19052 bp, 15 predicted proteins | sample BentaG_FD_182805 | JGI IMG/M metagenome (GOLD analysis project Ga0209978, IMG submission 182805) | Deep subsurface microbial communities from South Atlantic Ocean to uncover new lineages of life (NeLLi) - Benguela_00093 metaG (SPAdes)... | ecosystem: Environmental > Aquatic > Marine > Oceanic >... | reverse complement strand
TGTCCGATAGAGGTCACCCTAGCTCCTCTGTATTTGTCCCCCAGAGTTCTTTCGGTCTCAGCGGTAGCGAGACCCCAAAGGTTTTGTGCGTCGTGAATGCGTACCTTGCCATTTATTAGACTGACGTACTTTGGCTCCTCAGCCCGCCCTCTTACTATAATCCCATCGTAGCCGGATCTGCCCAGCTCGTGCCCCCAGAAGCCGCCAGCGTAAGCTTCATTCATCGTACCTGTCTTAGGGGATCGGGACATGACCAGATAACGACCTGCTCCAGCCACATTCGTTCCCTGAAGTGGTCCAGTGGCAAAGATTAGGATATTATCCTCCCCCAGAGGGTCCTCCTTTCCCTTCAGTTCCTTCAACATAATCCTTGCAGCAATCCCTCTACCTCCAAGGTGCTTCTCATACCAATCTGGAGGAATCTCGTAGTCACCAGTTTTGCCAGTCGTAAGATCCACATCCAGATACCTACCAAACACACCCTTTATCATCGTATGTCCTCCTTTCACTCCTAGATCCACCTTTTTGGTACCCACTTAATCTTTGACCATTATACACAACATGCCCACAGCGTCAATTTCCGGGAAGGCCGGTACTCCCAGCTTAGCTCTCTGAGCCAAAAAGGTAAGAGGGCCCTTGACTTTTTCTGGATTAGCTCATAGAATTGAATCAAGCCGAAGTGGTGGAATTGGTAGACGCGCAGCATTCACGATATGAATCTAGTAAACGTTGAGAAGAGCGACAGACGTAGAAAGTCGAAGTCCTGCCAACATTCTAGCCGTTTTTGTATTCATGCCTGTTAGTGTAAATGCACCCCTTTTTGTGCCAATTATAGACACCTATATGGACACCAAAATCTACGTCTGCGTGAATAGAAAATCGTGCTTGCCAATCCTAAGCAAGATATAGCCTTCTGTTGCGATCTGGAAGAAAAACCGATAATCTTTAGTAATGCTTCCTTCAAAGACACCCTTATATTTTTGAGCCCGCCTTACTCTCAATGAGGGATGAGATAAGTTTTGGACCAAGAGCTTTAGCTTCTCATCTGTTCTTTTCTGGATAGTGGGAGGAAGTCTCTTGTAGTCTCGCTCAAAGTGAGTAGTTTGAATTAACTGCATTTATTTGTGGAGGTCATCAATGAGTTCTTCCACATTTTTGAACTTCTTGACTTTGCCTTTCTTAACATCCTCTAAAGCTTCTTTGAGCATCTCCTCGCCCTTCTTGGATAGAGTAACAGCTTCGGCTTTATCAATTAGGACCTTGGGAATGAAAACTATCTTATTACCTTCTACTTCTGCTTCTAAATAATCACCTTCCTTAATACCTAAGGCTTTGCGGATTTTGCTGGGGAGTGTAATCTGTGCTTTTTCTCTGACCTGGACTAATGGCATTAGCTTTCCTCCTTTAGTTGTAAATAAATGATTCATATAGTTAGAAGTTCTTACTTTCTTAGTATAGCAAATACCAAGAGGGGATGTCAAGTTCTCGAATTGAATCACGTAAAATAGTAAATATTTCCAAATAAGACTGCACCCGATAGGGCAATCAATGCATTAACACGCGTTATCGCACTTTTTGCTCTTTCCAGCTCTTCTCTCGACTGTTCATCGATAATTTTCATAGATTGATCTAAAACATCCTCATTATTTGATTTAGTTTTTTCCAGTATTTCTTTGATTTTATGCGTCATAATTTAGTCAACCCTGAATAATTAATAATTGAAAAATACGTCGCTTCAAAACAGTTCCACCAAGAATAAGATATCTGGAGACTCAAGAAATACAGGCCCTCTTAAATGCATGCCCCTCTTATCTGAAACCGATCATTTTGACGGCAGTGAATACGGGTATGAGTTCTCTTGACAAGGCTGCCAGCAAAGCTAGAATCGAGGCAGTAGAAGTTCTAGCAAGACGAATGGACACCACGGAGAGACAAAATTGGAACTGGAAAAGTTAAATTTAGAGAGGGAATCATTGATTTATGTGGAAGAAGATAACATAACGATGAAACGCAGGATCGATAAGCTCATCTTCGCTGCCAAGTTGAATGAGGAGATTTCCGAGCTAAAACAAAAGATAACCGCAGGCAAAGATCGCATAAATGAGAAGAAGCTGTTTGCTTATCATAAATATGATATTGATTCTCCTTACCTTCCTTTGGGCATCGTTTCTTATAAAGCAAGACAACCCCTTAGTGGAGTCTTCTTTACATTATCAGAAGGATATCTTTTTTATTCCGGGATAAAGGATAAAGACGGGAATAAGATCGGTTTAGGCTGTATTCTTACCTTATTAGAACTTCTGCATAATCGGAAAGTAGCTTTTGAATATAACCAAGACCTTTCCCAAAAATTAGGGTTAAAATTAGGGAAAGATGGAATATGTCAAGGAACAGGAATATCTATTTGCGTGAAACTATCTAATTTTTGAGCCTTTTATAACTCTAGCCTTTAGCATGCTCTACGTAAGCAGTTTAGGCAAAAATCAACCGTGTGAGGGATTCTAATGTTTCCCTCTTTCAAATCCAAGAGATTTTTCCTTGCAGCCCTTGTAAGTTGCGCCCTATTGGTGGAGTTTGCAATCTTTTACTATTTTCTCATCTTAGTTCCCAAAAGACCCCCGATTAAACCTCCCAAAGAATACCTCATGGAAGTCCAAAAAGATAAAATCCCTCGATTTGCCTATTCTGACGAAGATTTTGATGAGTTGAAAAAAGCATTCCACAGAGAAGAGGAGTTTCTCTCACGAAAGATAGCTTACGAAAGAAAACTTCCCTTCGGTGAAAAGAAACTCTCGGCCTCGCTGATTAAAGAATCAGCCGAGCTTCTCCTGCAAACCCTCCAAGAGGTAAAAACAGAAAAGGAACTGAACAGGCTAATAACAAAGCGGTTCACCATCTATCAAGCTGCTGGAGAAAAAGGGGATGGGCAAGTTCTCTTCACTGGCTACTACAGCCCTATATATGAGGGGAGCTCAAAAAAACATGGCCCCTTTAAGTATCCTCTTTATTCGAAAGCAAAGGATTTGAAGCTGGCCAATTTAGGAGAATTTACCCCCGCTTTTGAAGGAGAAAGGATAGTGTACCGGATCGACCCTTCCAAAGGGGAAATTGTTCCTTACTGGAGCCGAGAAGATATTGTCAAAGGCAAGGTTCTGGAAGGACAAAATCTAGAGTTTGTATACTTAAAAGACAGAATAGACAGATTCTGCCTGATGATTGAAGGCTCAGGAAAGATAACCTTGGAGGATGGGAGGACCTTCTGGGCCAGGTACTCAGCAACTAACGGGAGACCTTACACCAGCCTGGGCAGGCTTTTATCCAAAGAAGGAAAGCTACCCGAAGATAAGCTTTCCATGCGATCAATTAGGGAATACTTCCAGCGTCATCCTGAAGAGATGGATCAGTATCTTAACCAAAATGAGCGTTTTATCTTTTTTGCCAAAGATGGGAAAAAGAAAGGAGCTATAGGAGCTGCCGGAGCCGAGCTTACCCCCCAAAGGTCTATAGCAATAGATGCGAAAGTATTTCCTCTGGGAGCTCTGGCCTACATCGAGTATCCCGAGCCCGAGACCAAAAGAGAGGGTGAGGCTATGGGTATAGAAAAGAGGGCTCGTTTTGTATTTTGCCAGGACACAGGAGGAGTTATTAAAGGTCCGGGGAGGGCGGATATCTACTTTGGAGAAGGAAAAAAGGCCTTGGCTAAGGCTAGGCACCTTAAAGGCGAGGGGAAGCTTTATTTTCTTATAAAAAAGAGTAACTAGCCTTTTCACTGCAGGAAACGGTGGCAAGCAAAATAATCACCATATCTTGTTTAAGAGGTGATATGATATGGGAGTAAAATGGAGTTCGTGGTCTCTATTGTCGCTTTAGTTATAGCTGTTGTCGGATGCGTGCTGGCTCAAAAAAGAATTCAGATTCATCTAGGTATGGTTCTCAATGGGAGGAACTCAACCTCGATCCTTTTCGAGGCGATCTTTCACCTGAGGAAGATCTGGGCGAGAAAAGGGAAGCTTAACTGTGTAGAGAATCATTTACAGATACTTTCCTACAGTGTTTCGAAACTGCTCCACCTTTCTATCAATTTCACTGTCGTCACTAGTTATAGTAATTCCAAATCCAGCACGGATTCCTCTGTCAGAGACACCAATGCTGATATTCATTGCCCGGTTAATTATTGAATCTGTTTGAGAGAGCATACCCTTAGAGTATTTTACCTTTCCTCCCTTGTTCGTGTAGTAGGGACACGTGAAGGGGCATCCTACAGTATCCACTACCTTCTTCTCCAATATGTGATCCATATTATTGTATACATGCCAACCAGAATCGGCTACTACACCGCATCCAAGCTCCTCTCCTACCTTGCGAGCAACCTCTTCACTGGGAAAGAGTACCGTGAGCAAGGTGCCAAGTTCGCCCTCCGGATCTGGTAGCGTTCGAAAACTTAGGCCTCTGATGTCCTTTATGTGCTCTTTGAAGCTTTTTTTCTTCTCTTTGAGCTCCTTCTTAATGAGGCTCACTTTCTTCAGTTGTGCCAACACAATAGCCGCAGCGATTTCTGTCATTCTGAAATCTAGTCCGATAATCGTTCTTCTTCTCTGCTCGACCCCCTGGTTCAGAGGCAAGTGTCCTTGATCGTGAATGGCAAATGCTCGTTCATATAGCTCTTTGCTCTTTGTTACGAGCATCCCACCATCACCGGCGGTGATGGTCTTATTCCAGTTGAAGCTATAAGCCCCAAAATCTCCATAACTGCCAACAAATCTACCCTTATAGGTTGCACCAAAGGCCTGAGCGCAATCCTCTATGACGTAGAGACCGTGCTCACGGGCAGTCTCCCTAATCTCGTCGATATAGCCAGGATTCCCGAGCATATGGACGAGTATGATCGCTTTTGTTCGTGGTGTTATCTTCTGCCTGACATCGTCTGGATCCAAGGTGAGCGATTCGTCGACCTCGGCCAAGATGGGTACGGCCCGTGCATAAATGATAGAGCTAATTGACGCTATGAAGGTGTATCCAGGAACGATGACCTCATCACCCGGTCCGATCCCCAGAGCGCCGAGCGCCGCCCACAGAGCTAATGTCCCAGAGGCGACCGCCACGATATGGGGAACTCCTAAGAGTCTTGATGCTTCTTGCTCGAGCTGGCACACTTTGGCAAGAAACCGAGGATTCGATTTGTCTCCATACCGGTAAAGATATCCTGCTTCTAACACCTCCATCAGAGCCTTTTTTTCCTCTTCACCAATTAAGTATGAGCCTGGACCTGGCATTGCACATCCTCCAACTCACGAGTAGTCTTGTGTCGTGAATTTCTTGGTCCTTCTCTTTCCAGGCAGTCGAGAAGAGCTACCTGAATGAGTGAGGTGACCTCGAGGGTTTAGTGTCGTGTCCTCCTATTTGCCTTTGTCATGGGATGGCCGTGTGAGCCGTACTGCAGCGGCAACAATGAAGATGAGATGGCCGCCTTGTCCTCTCGTCTGTGGAGTAGCATACATTATGGTGAAGTATATCAGAACTGGTCAGTTCTAACAAATACTCACTCTACTGTTCCTCACTCGCCGCGGGAGGCAACCTGGGCTCTTATCTGCCCTGTGATACGGAAAAACGCTGGGGAATATTCCACCATTTTTGGATTATTGGACCGGCCTGTGAGATATTGGACCGCCTTATGAGAGCTACCGGTCCGAGGGGACATAGCTTGTGGCCTTATTCACTACGCCAGGGTTTTATGCCATTATCGAAGATTCGTATGTCAAAACTTAGGCAGAGAACTGATAATTGGGGATTGAGTCCCGGCCAACCGAATGGAAGCTCTCGGCCAAGTAGGGCCATTCTTCTGCCTCAGAGATGCGAGGAAGAAGCGTCCCTACCTGAAAAGAGGCAGGCAAATTTTCGCCCGTGCGGGCTTCTCTTGACAAGGCTGCCAAGAAGGCTAGAATTGAGGCAGTAGAAGTTCTAGGGAGACGAATGGACACCACGGGGAGAAAAAGGGAAAGAGCAAAAAATCGACATCCCGGAATTCCTGCCAGCACAGTAACATAGACATGCCGAAGTGGTGGAATTGGTAGACACGCAGCATTCAGGATGCTGTGGGGTTATCCCCTTGGGGGTTCGACTCCCCCCTTCGGCACTCTGCAATCCGCTTCCTGCAAGTATTCCAGAAGCCAAAGGTCTGATCCTTCACTCCAACCCGATCTGGACAACGGGCAAATCCATACCCTCTATCCTGGTAGCACGCGGTCAAGCCCGCCTTAAGACTCCCGTGATCCAACCTGCAGTTGCGCTCGAAGTCGACATTCATCCCCACGTGGCATTGCGCAGAACGGTGGAGACGGGACGATGTTCGAACCTTTTTCGAGATGACCGAGGAAGATACCGAGATTCCAACCTATGAGATTCCCGCCTGAACACAAGCCACCAGTGAAGTGATCCTTTGCCCCCTCGCACCGTCTTCAAGAGCGGGCCCTTCCAGAGAAGACCAAGTCTATAGTCCGGCAATCGAGGAATGCATGAACGGCCGGGCCTTGGTGCATTGTTCGGAGACACGTGAGCACCGCTCACTATCGTGGCGTGGTTCGCTGTCGTATCAGTTGGGCACGTGGGTCTCCTTCGGCCCCAGATGGCCGATCTTAGGTGGTTGTCAATATTAAGTGAAAAGGCGAGAAAATGTCGTGAATCTGCAAATATGAACACAGATAGAATCCGGGTTCTGATCTAGAGAAAAGGGGGTCAATGTTGAGCTTCTGCGTGGAAGACGACTGACCTGCCCCCCAAAAACTGGTCCAAGTATAATGTTAGAATGTGGACCAAAGAAAGGGGAAATTTGGATGGTCAGGAGAAGCTATAGACCAGAGCAAATCATCAATAAACTGAGGGAAGCAGAAATTCTCCTCAAGGGAGGAATCTACCGTAGGTGAAGCGACAAGGAAGATAGGGGTCACCGACGAGACCTATTACCGGCTGGCTAAAGAGAATACGGTGGGATGAGGATTGATGAGGTTAAGCGGCTCAGAAGAACTCCGAGAAAGAGAATGTGTCCAGAGAGAGATTAGTGGCAGATCTCTCTCTGGATAACGCAATCCTGTAAAGAGGCTGATGAGAGAGGTCAGGATACTCACTATTATTGACGAGTACACCAGGGAATGCCTGGCGATTCTGACTGACCATCGCATCATTTCCCAAGATGTGATGGAGCAGCTCTTCTATCTGTTTGTATCAAGAGGTATCCCTGATGCACATTCTCATCTGACAATGGTCCTCAAGTTTACCGCCAGGGCTATACTAGAGCTGGCTGAACGATCTCGGAGTCACCACGCTCATCACTAGAGCGAGGAAGTCCCTGGGAGATGAGGATACATAGAGTCGTTCAATGGTAAGCTAGGAGATGAACTACTTAATCGGGAGGTATTTACCACACTCACTGAAGCGAAGATACTCATTGAAGAGTGGCGAAAAGAATACAATCAAATACGGCCGCACAGTGCTCTAAACTACCAACCTCCTGCTCCTGAGGCTATCGTTCCCGTGACTCTAACTTAGAAAGTAGTACAATTAATGGGGGCAGGTCACCCCGCACCCTTTACCGCATCCATCCATGAGTTCCCCATTCAAGATCTGATAGCCCCCGGAGAAGTCATCCTTTGGTCTAGAGCGGATTCTTTCTATCAGGGAAGGGGACAAGGCACAGGCCGCTTGGAAAGTCCGAGGGAAGGAGTCCCCGACTCGCCTCACGTCGCCACCCTTTTCTCCTCAATAAAGGCCAAGAACCTTTGGTCTCTCTTAGCCCAAAGCACGACAGTAAAGCTCTTTTGCTTCCTCTAGGGTTGGCTGCCGAATGTTATTCTTCATGGGGAGTTGGGTTATAGCATCCTCGGCTATTTCTTGAGCTTTGCCTATATCCGCTCCCAACTCGGATAAATTATCAGGAATATCAACGTCGCGAATGAGCTCTCTTACAGCCTGTACTGAGAGCAAGGCAGCTTCTCTTGTTGATAAACCTTCTATTTTCTGACCCATAAGAGAAGCAACATAAGCGTATTTTTCTGCTTGAGCTGGCATATTGAACTCCATGACATAAGGCAGCAGGATACCCACGGTAGTTCCATGATCGGTGTGAAAAAGAGCTCCCACGCTCTGACCCAGGCCGTGAGCAGCTCCAGCTCTAGCTAGCCTAACAGCCATCCCTCCCAAGGTGGCAGCCGAGCTCATTGCTGATCTGGCCTCAATATCATCTCCTTGCCGGACTGCTTTTCTAAGATAAGAGCTAACCAATCTAATTGTCTCTGCAGCAACGGCGTCAGAAAAAGGACTTGCTATAGGAGAGGCATAGGCCTCCAGGGCATGGCTCAAAGCATCCATCCCCGTACACGAGGTCAAGTAAGGAGATTGAGACATCGCAATCTCTGGGTCAACTATGCTTACCTTTGGAAGAATGAACTCACTGGACAGTGCGTCTTTTCGATTAGCTTCCTCGTCAGTGAGTACGGAATAGGGAGTAATCTCGCTTCCCGTCCCTGAAGTGGAGGGAATGGCTATAATGGGCAACGTAGGTCCGGGTATCTTGTCACGGCCGAAAAAGCTCCTAACATTATCCCCATGTGATATGGCTACCGCTATCGCCTTTGCGGCATCCAATGCGCTACCCCCTCCCAGCCCGATCACCAAGTCGCAGTCTTCTTTTTTGCCTAATTGAGCTCCTTTTCTTACAGTCTCAGTACCTGGATTAGATTCCACCTGATTGAAAAGAATCGATTCTATCCCCTCTTCCTCTAGGTATTTTCTCACCCGATCAGTGATGCCCGCTTTTGCCATCGATGTTTTCCCGGTTACTAACAATGCCTTTTTGCCCAGCTTCGCAGATCTATGCCCTATTTCAGAAAGCTGACCTCCACCAATTAAGATTCTGGTTGGAGCAAAAAACTCAAAGTTTCCTTGAAACATTGCACCCTCCTTTATGTAGGCGATTTTAGATGTACTCTTTCTCGATCTTGTATTATATGTTCTCTCAGAGCGTGTTCTTCGGCTAGAGCAAAATCTCGTCTGTGTCAGAATCAAATAAGTACAGATTTTTCTCCTTAAAGGTGACACAAACTTCGTTCCCAACTTGGAATTCTTCCGAAGGAGGGAATAATCCTGTCAGCTTCTTCCCATTCTTATCAAAATATACTTCTATCTCTCGGCCAAAATCTTCAATCACCTCGATAGTCATTTTCAAACTACCGATATATTCTTCGCTAGGTTTTCTGCCAGATTCTACGAGATGAACATCTTCTGGTCTTATCGCAATCGTTATGCTATTTAGTCCACTTTCTTGGATTTTTTGAGTTAGTCTGAGGGGCAAAGGAATTTCAAGATCTTCGCCTATAGTGACCACTGCTCTTCCTTCTTTAACTGTAAATTTACAGTCATCAAAGATGTTCATAGGAGGACTTCCGATAAATCCGGCAACAAGCCTATTTTTGGGCTTGAAATAAACTTCCATGGGTGTCCCTATCTGCTCAATCCTTCCCTCATTCATAACGACAATCCGATCAGCAATTGACATTGCCTCCCCTTGGTCATGAGTTACATGAATTATTGTCATTCCTAATTTCTGATTTAATCTCCGCAGTTCTGTTTGACACGTGAGCTTTAGTCGTGCGTCCAAATTGGCGAAAGGCTCATCCATCAAGAAAACTGCCGGATCTTGTACGAGGGCTCTGGCAATCGTCGCTCTCTGTTGTTGCCCGCCGCTTAGTTCATGCGGCATTCTTAGGACTAAGGACTCGATCTGGAGCAGGCTTGCAACCTTTCTCACCCTCCTGAAGATTTCGTCCTTAGAACATTGTTTTCGCATACGCAGGCCAAATGAGATATTCTCTTCAATAGACAGATGAGGAAATAAAGCAATGCTTTGAAGCACCATTGCCACATTACGATCTTTTGGGGGAAGGAGAGTAACGTCCTTCTTTCCTATAGAAACTTTCCCTTGATCGGGATGTTCCAAGCCTGCGATACAGTATAAAGTTGTAGATTTCCCACAGCCGCTTGGGCCTAAGAATACCACCAACTCTCCATCTTCCACCCCCAAATTGAAATCCTCAACCGCTATTACTTTTCCATATTTCTTGGTTATGCCTTCAAGCTTTATTTCCATTCTCTATACCGCGCCCCTCATCATCAATCCTTTCAGTACCTGCTTGTGGGCTAATATCATAACCAATAATATTGGGATCATACAGACTATCGACGCTGCTGTTACTAAATCCCAAGGTTGATAGTAGCCCAGTTCAAATCGCAAAACGGCAACCGGTGCAGGTTGAGAGGCTTTAGTCATGCTGAATAGGTTGGCAAAAAAGAACTCATTATAAACTAACGTAAACATCATTAATCCCACTGAGACAAAACCCGGCATAGACAGAGGAATAATCACTCGCCACAAGGCTCCCAATCTTGTACATCCATTGACTCGAGCTGCTCTTTCTAAATCTTGCGGGATTTGGCTATAGAATGCTCGAAGGGCCAAAACTCCAACTGGCAATAAATAAGCTGAATCGGGCAAGATCATGGCAATGTGGGTATCCAATAACTGATACCTAGAAAATGCCTCGAAAAGAGGAAGAAGGAATGAAACTTGAGGAAACATAGAAAGGGCTAGAATCAAAACCATTATAGCAGTTTTCCCTTTGATTTTTGTACGGCCGAGCACATACCCGGCCAGGCTCCCGATAAACAGAATAATGATAGTTGCAAAGCCAGATATAATAAAACTGTTAAGAAGGTTCTTTGAGAAGTCCATGAACGTCCAAATATTCATGTATCCAGAGAAATTCACACTGCCCGGTATCAATGCCTGGTCACGATCATATAGTTCCGAAATTGGCTTAATTGACGAGATGAATAGCCAGTATATTGGAAATAGAGCCTGGAGGACAAAAATCACTACAAGAAGCATGAAGACTATTTGATAAAGTCTGGAATGGTCGCCTTTGAAGATGAGATCTTTTGTTTGATTCCAAATTCTCTTCCACATATTACCGTCTTTTCCTTTGTACATATTGAAGCAAAGCGAGATAAAAGATTATGAAAACAAGCGTAAAGAGCATGGTCATAACAGCCATTGCCGTCCCTTTGCCCAGATCTCTACTAACAAAAAATGTCCTTATGGTCAATATTTGCAATGTCTCGGTGATCCTTCCCGGTCCTCCGGCTGTCATACTGTCAATAATGCCATAAATCCTCATTGCCGTGATCGCTCGCCACAGTACTACTATCGTTATGCCTGGCAGAATCAGCGGAAAAGTTACATGCCGAAAAATCTGCCAGCTATTTGCTCCATTGACTTTTGCCATCTTGTAGTAATCAGGAGGTATCGACTCTAAGGCAGCTAGTATCATCAGTATCGAAAAAGGGAGAGTTCGCCATACTGCCGCACTAATAATAGCATTCATGGCTGTCGACGAATACATCCAATCAAATACATGATCATAGGACATTAGCCATGGCACATATTCTTTTATGATCCCAATCGATTTAAGTAGATAATTGATAACTCCATACTCCCCGTTGTACATGAATTTGAAAGTCGTCCCTGCGACGGCTATAGGGACGGCCCAGGGCAGAAGAAGAATCGTTCTTACAGCTATTCGACCCCTGAACTCTCGGGAAACAAGGAGAGCTGCTGGTATGGCAAGAAGAAGCATAAGGATAATGTTGAGCACGGTAAAATAAAAGGAATGGATGAGGCTCTTCATGAAAGCTGGGTCTCTAAGGAGGGAGACATAGTTTACAAGCCCGATGAATTTGTATTCCATCCAGGGTCTTGCCGGCAGATATTGATGAAGACTTAGCCAAATAGTCCTAGCAATAGGAATACCAATTATAGCAATGAGAAAAATGATAAGGGGACTCAACAAGAGAACAGAAAATCTTCCCTCTGATAGATTCTCTACCCATAGATCAAAGCTGCCAAAAATCCCCCCGATCTTTTTCGGAAGCCTAAGCGGAAAAGCCGGAGGCCCCTCCGGCTTTTCCGGTCTTTCTCTCACTACCACGTTCCTTCTCTTTAATTCCTCTTCTTCACTTCTGTTTGTACTCCTGTTCCAGTTTCTCCATAGCCGCTTGGAGATCCTCAACACATTTGCGTACGTCATATTGCCCTAGCAACATTGGCTTGACGATATCCAGCAACTGAACCCGTAACTCGCCAAAAGTAGGACTAAACGGACGTTCATTACCATATTCAACAGCTGTGGCGATAGTTCTTGCATATGGAGCGAGAAGGGGCGAAACCTCTTTGAGTTTTTCAGGTGTGAAGAGTTCTGTATACGGAGGTAAGGCTCCCATTGCATTAATCAGGAACAGTAGCGAATTTGGCTCAGCTGCTGCTTGGATTACCTTCACTGCCGCTTCTTTGTTCTTCGAATTGGGGTTCACTCCCCACCACCAACCTCCCATCGAACTGTGACCATGCGGAGTCATCACAGAGTAAAGAGGTGTAGCTGACCATTTATCAGGAGAAATGCCGGTAACTGCTCCCAGCTGGGTAATTCCAAAATTCCAAAGCCTCATAAAGACCGCTTTTTCCGCTCCAAATATCCTTAACACATCGTTGTTGTCCCAGTTGAGTGCTTCTATTGGCATAACCTTTTCTTTTTGAACTAAGTCTTGCCACGCCTTCAAAGCCATAGCGACTTCAGGCGTATCAGCTGTAACGGGTCGATCTCCTACTGGTCCATACAGGTACTCTTTTCCTCCGTAAAGGTAACCATTGAAAGCTCTGACAATCTCATAGAAAAAGCCATCAAAGCTTCCTCTGTCATGTGGGCCAATAAAACCGTAGGGGACGTTTTCTGCCCCGGTGATTTTCTTCGCAGCCTCAACTAGATTACCCAAACTCGTATCGTCATCAAACTGCAGCGGAGTCACATTGTATCCATATTTTTTAAGCAAATCCTTTCGTACGTAAAGAAGTCCTATGCCAAACCTCCAGGGGACCGCATAGAACTTGTTGCCCCATGCCGCGCCATAAATCCCTTGGTGTACTGGAAAAAGGCGCTTCCAGAACTCAGCGGGCATATTCTTCATGAGGACTTCAGAGTCCAGCCAGCCTGCTGTAACATACTCTGCATAGTCCTCTACAGTAAGACAGATAATATCGGGAGTCGTTTGCCGCGTCATCATGATCGTAGCTACTTCTTGTCGTTCCTTGAGAACGTTAACATCCCCGTGGCCTGGAAGAAACTCAACATCTATGTCCTCTCCCATCATTACCAGATTATCCCGAACCAGGGTTTTCCATTTCTCCCAATTCTCATCTGCCATTCCCTTGACTGGTCTGAAGGTGACTTTAGGCTTAGCCAAAACTCCTGTTACTGCAAACGCGATAAATACTACTAACAATAGACAAATCCACCTTTTTTTACCACCCATCTTCCCCTCCTTTTTGGACATGGCTTATCCTTCCGTTGCACAAAACACGGTTAGCCCTCTCCTGAAAATTCCAAAAAGAGAAACTGGTCTCTATATACCTATCCCCTCTCCCAGCCAATGGTCTGTCTACTTTCTCACCTCCCCCTGGCCTCATTCTTAGCCTTCCCTTCAGGGAAAGGGTCTAACCCTGCTTACTCATTTTCTTGTCAGGAACTCCTTTTAGCAAGAGACCTCTGTTTCGAACTACTCATAGCCCCGGTACCTCATCAGAAGTCCCTGTTTTGACAAAGGACGTCCTGAGCAAATCATCTCCACCGAGATTCACAGGACGCCCGCCGCGTCGTTGAGCAAGTGTTTTTTGATGAGTGTACGCTTTCCGCGCCGAAGAGGTCATAGTATGGGGATCTCTTGCCTCAAAACGCACAATTTCTGGGTCTCGTACTTTCTCAAGCACCCTCTTATCAAGTCCTTCTGGCAAATTCCTTGCTTGATTTTCAGGTAGACATCCCTCATTTGCTGACTTCCTGAGCAGGCATTTTATTCTAGTCAGCCCCAGGAATTTGTCAACCCAGCACGCTCAGCTCCCATCCAGTGTCCTCTGACGCTCGTTGAGTAGCATATCAATGGTACTGATATCTCCTTTGGAGAGCACGAACTCCGCAGCACCAACAGTTTTCTCAATCTGACGTGGGTATCTCGCGCCAACAATGGCTGCAGTTACTTCAGAGCGCCTCAGTACCCATGCTATTGCTAACTGCGCCACGGTTCTACCGCTCTTTTCGGCAATAGAGCGCAGGCCTTCAACCAATTTAAGATTGGTACTAAGCTCCGGTTCCAGGAAGTGTGGGTCCCTACGTCGGTGATCATCTTTGGGCAAATTCTGCAAGCGCTCTCTGGTAACTTTTCCCGTTAGAAGGCCTTTTTGCATAGGACTGTATGCGACGACTCCGATATTATTTGCCGAACAGTAATTGAGGAGATCTTCTTCGATACCACGATTGAGCATGTTGTAAGGTGGCTGAAGAGAGGCAACGGGGTGAACGGGTTGCATACGCTTGATTTGTTCTACATTGAAATTGGAGACCCCGGCATAGCGAACTTTACCCTCCTTTATCAAATCTCCTATGACAGCCCATGCTTCCTCAATGTCTTCATCAGGTATTGGCCAGTGAATATGGTAGAGGTCAATCACATCTATTTTGAGTCTTCTGAGACTCGCCTCAGCCTGGGAACGGACACTCTCTCTTTTCAGGCAGCCAGATATATTCCCATCTTTATCCCATACCCGGCCGCACTTGGTAGAAATTACCGGTTTGTCCTTCAATTCCTTAATCGCGTTGCCCACAACTTCTTCAGAGTGGTAAAGCCCGTAGACTGGGGCTGTGTCTATCCAGTTGATTCCCAGCTCCAGAGCGCGTCGGATGGTAGAAATTGACTCTCTGTCATCCTGGGGACCCCAACTGCCTTTCCAACCCCCACCTCCAAGTGCGGCTGTACCTGATCCAATGGCCGACAACTTAAGACCTGTCCAACCTAACTTCCTTGTTTGCACTAATGTTACTCCTTTCATAGGGCATATATCACCTAACTTGTTTATATCCGAACCGGTTCACGTACATCCCGAATTGATGGTACATCCAAAATAGTATCCTTTATCATCCTGCTATTCTTCAGCAGCTTTGCTCCCCAGGATAGCTTTGGTTGGAAGTGCTATGCCAACAAACCAAAAGCACAAAACAGAGCGTATGGATTACCGTGCTCATTAGAGATCCTGACCTGGTGGTTTGATAGTTGCTGAGCCGCCTCTTGATAGACCCGCTTGTAGTACTGACAAGCCGGGTGAAGAAAGATGGTGCTCAAAACAGAAGCAGCTAACCTGTAAGAAGGACGTGTTTTTCCTTGAGCATTTTGCGTATAGGTAGATGATAGGGGCATTTTTCTTCACATTCTCCGCAGTCGGCGCAACTCTCAAAGTTGACCTTTTGCCTCATATAGATATCTCGGCTCAATTCTCTTACCCCAGGCACCTGCACTTTGTCTCCCAACTCTTGAATCACATAAATCGGGACTCCCTCCGGACAAGGCATGCAGTACATGCATCTTCGACAGAAGTTCTCCTCCAGAGGCTCACAAACTTTTTTTAGCGTTTGGCGTTCTTTTTCTGATAGAGCAAGCGGAGCCCTGCCTACGAGAGCGTTAGATTTAACCTCATCGGGTTGGATCATCCCGGGGATCGCCGTGGAAACGCCTTGCGAGAGGATCCACCGCAGGGAAAGCTCTGGTTCAGTTATCACGCCGCCGGCTAAGGGCTTCATACAGATCACTCCCACTTCCCGTTCCCTGGCAGCTCTAAGTAAAGCTCGCTCATCAGGACCATCCTCGATGATATTGAAGGGCACCTGAACCGTCTCAAAATCCTCATTTTCGATAGCCCTGAGTAATACATCAGGATTATGGCCAGTGATTCCAATGTGATTTATCTTACCCTCTTCTTTGGCTTTTTTAAGCCCCTGCAAGGAACCATTTGGTCCGATCACTTCATCCAGCATCTCTAAGTCATTCACCCTATGGACCTGGTAAAGGTCTATTACCTTCACCTGCATTCTTCTCAGAGCAGCACCCACATCTTCAAGAGCTTGTTGAAAGCTGCGACAGGGAGATTTAGTAGCCAAAAGACACTCTTTTCTTCTTCCCTTGACACCTTCACCAATTTTAGCTTCGCTGTCTCCATACACTTGGGCAGTATCGAAGAAGTTAATTTGATAGTCCAAGGCCAACCCGACCAGCTTCCGGGCCTGCTTCCTTCCCAGTTTCTGAAGAGGAATTCCACCAAAACCTATAGCTGATACTTCAAGACAGGTCTTGCCCAATCTTCTAAATTCCATCTTCCTAGCTTACTCAATTCAGTAGTTGTTTGAAAGTCCTAATTACTTGTACTCCTGGACTTTCTTGCGCAGCATATCAAACAGTCCGCTAATGTTATCATTCTTCTGGTAGTTCCTAATGGCTTCGCTATCTAAACTATCGGCAATGTCCTCCATACTCTTCAGCATCCGGATCGACAAACTGCAGGCTTCTACCGGGTCTTCTCTAAAGGGGAACTGATCCAGGATTAAATACCCATCGTAGTCGGTCTGTTTTAAATACCATAAATACTCAATGGTGCGCCAAACATTGACTGTACCAGCAATCAAATCATCATCAAACTCACCGTAGGCGTCGTTGATATGAACATTGAACAGTTTCCCTGCACGATTTAGGAAACACAGAGATTCCGCCGGGTTCTCCCTGGACAACAACGCGTGCCCAAAATCTAAAGTAATACCGAAGTTTTCGGCACCCACATCATGAGTCAGAATGAGAGCTTTACCCACATTGGACACCATCATGAACATCCTGGGTTCTTTCGACTTATACTCGTACGAAAACTTCATGTCAGGTGCATATTCAACAATCTCTTTTATTGCGGACACAGTACTGTTCCACATGTAATCGTAATTACCTTGGAAGCAGTAATCGTGTCCGTCCTGTCCCGGCCACATATCTATGAGAGCAAAGCCAATTTCCCTAGCAGCATCAACTCCTTTTTTGACCATATCAATCGCCTTCCGGTATATCTTTTCATTGGCATTAGTGAAAGCACCGTACTTGAAGTCGGCACTGTAAAGACTCATGTTCATCGCCTGCATTTTCAAGCCCTTATCTTTGATAATATTGGCTACTTCCTTGGTTTCAAGGCCCTCGAAATCGGATGGGTAATGTATCTGCACCGCCTCCGAATCTTTTATCCTCGCTGCTGCTTCGATCTGTTTCTCGAAAGATTCCAGTGGTCGATACCCCCCTGGTATGAATCGGTCCGCTGAAAAACCAATCGTCCATAGACCTGCTCCGAACTTTAGCTTTTTCATATTAGACCCCCGTTGCAATTTTTTTTGATTTCGTATTACTCCCAGGCTCTTCCAAATCTTCTACACCGTCCATACCGGATGCTAGGGTTCTTGGAAAATGAGAGCAGTTCTAACCAGACTGGACAAGCATAAACTGGAATGCAAACATCATGTCCAGTATTCTCCAAGAGATTGATGAAATCGTCGGTCTAGAATTCGACTTTTTGCCTACGCTGGCTGTCCTCCTAGTACAACTGAAACATCCCTGGCCATATCTCATAGGAATGTTCCCTCGGTAGGACACTCAGTAACCTAGGTCCTCGAGTCGAGAGCGAACTCGAGCTTTCTTTCCTTCCGCAGTCTCACTCTTTTCTGGAGTCACCCGTCCAAACTTGATAAGAACTGCACGTAGTCCCCTAAGTCCTTCATATTCCGGTCCGTAGCGGTAAGCTCTGGACATCATGTTAGTCCGACCAAAATCTGTAGTTTCATGGTAAAGAGGGTTGACGTATTCCCAGATTATCTCTCCATCATGAGTTATCTCAAAAATCCGTCCCGTCGTCGCGTCACAAACCAGGATATTGCCGAGTGCTCTTCCTTTGGGGCCAAAAGGATCGTAAGGATCAGGTAATGGCTGGCAACTACCCATGATAGAGGAAAAGAAAGAACACCACGGGGTACCCATGTAGTTCCACTCCATTTTGTCCGTTTTGGGGTTAACTTCCAGTAGCCGAGAGTAACCAATACTCAGGCCGGTGCAATGCCTTCCATTGTCTAACAACAAAATATTGCCATTACTCAATTTGGTTGGATGGTGTGGATGCCCCACTTCGCCTTGCCCCCATCGCCATTTGATAGCCCCCGTGTTCCTATCAATAATGGCAATAGTGTTGGTTTTCATGAAGCTGGTGAGTATGTTGCCATCAGGAAGAACCTCACAGGTATTGGCACCAGTCCATTCCTCCCGAGAGCATGCCGGGCAAATGGTATCTACCTCAGGCTTAAGGTGCTCGTAGGACAACCATTCCCAGACTATCTCACCATCCAGATTGATCTCCTGAAATGAGTCACCCCACATTATTCCTTCTCTCTCGCTCCCAGGTATACCTCCTTTGACCTTTTGAGCAATCTCTTTCGGCACCTTCACCCATTTAACTGCCATAGTGTTCCCGCTTTCCATACGGCAAAATGTGTGATGAAGATATGGATCTTCATATTTCCACACCAGCTTACCATTCCAATCTACTTCTAGCATCTCCCCTCCGGCACCGGTTAAGCTAGCCAGTGGTCCCTCTGGGAGGTGGCCAGCGTAAAGCAGGTTACCGTTAGCAAGAAGCTCTGCATGTAGTCCAGGCCGATGCCCCATCTTCCATTGGTGAGCAATTTGACCTTCCATATCGATGAGGAGCGTTTGTTTACCTCCTATTGGGGTAAACAAAGTGTAACCAGAATAGGTCTTCAAGGAGCTATTAATGGTAACCCCGGTTAATCTGGTGCGCGCAAAGCCCATTAGTAACCTCCTTTCACATCCTCATTGGGTATGCATCCTGTCAAGCCCATAGGATCGGCTAATCCAATCGAATTTCTTGGGATCCAGGATCCTTCCCTTCAGGCCATCGTAGCCGGGTCCGTAACGATATGCCTTGTAGATGACATTCCACCACCCTGGCGCCATGTAGTATCCATAGAAGGGGCTGACAAACTCCCAGGCTATCTCCCCATCAGGGGTTACCTCAAAGATACGCCCTCTGC
>Ga0209978_10000234_pt1 | contig 19065 bp, 22 predicted proteins | sample BentaG_FD_182805 | JGI IMG/M metagenome (GOLD analysis project Ga0209978, IMG submission 182805) | Deep subsurface microbial communities from South Atlantic Ocean to uncover new lineages of life (NeLLi) - Benguela_00093 metaG (SPAdes)... | ecosystem: Environmental > Aquatic > Marine > Oceanic >... | reverse complement strand
TCTCTTATGCTTAATTTCTCGATTGTGTTTGGGCCTCCGCTTAAATTCCTCTTGAACCAGATTAACCCTCCATAGGTTGCTGCGGTATTGTCAATGCCTGAGGGGGTTCCAGCATAAGCTTTCTCAGTCTCATAAGCAATTTCATTAATTTTTTCATCTGACAAAGCCATTTCAAATTCTTCTGCTATAGCTCTAGCAATCGCAACGCTACTTGCGGCAGAAGCACCAATTCCACTGAAAACAGGGAGGTTTCCGCCCAACCAAATCTCTAAAGAAGCTTTTTCCGGATCAATTCCCATTGTTTTAAGCATTCTGTCTATTGACTCTTTTTGTTGAACTCTTTTCTTTTTAGTGTAACCTTTTGCGCCTTTTCTTTCATCCTTTACAGTGATTCCTTCTCCAATTTTTTTCACTTCTGCGTCAGCTGTCGAATCAATTGCAGAAACAATTCCCGGCACGCCGTGAACAACGAAGTGTTCGCCGAACAAAATAACTTTTCCGAAGCCAGAACCTCTTTCCATTGGAACTACCCCGAAAAAACAATTATTGCCAAAAATATAAAATATTTTTTAAAGTGACAAAGCGCATTGGCGAGAAGTTGCTTCACTTAACTAACTTTTCATGAATGAGATGGATGCGTAGCCCACCACCGTGGAGAAGTCGCCGGTTATGTCACCGCTCGTTTTGTAGCACAACAGCTGAGCCTTTTTAGCGCCTAACGCCTTTGCCGCAGTAATCGCAGCAACGGTGGGACCGTAACCACAAGTAGATATGGCGTGAGCTTCTACAGTGGAATAATATTGTTCCTCGTTCATTTTGATGGCGGCGTCGATGGCCATTTTGTCTTTCTTTTCAGCCATTTCCTGAGGCTCATAATGGGTCATGTCCGTGGAGGCTATTACCAAAGCGTTTTTCCCTGACAAAGCTTTCGCCGTAGCCTGCCCTACCTCCCGGCTGGATTGCAGATCTTGCATTAGAAAACAGATGGGAACAAACTTGAAGGCTGAACCGTAGAGGTATTGAAGGAAGGGTAGCTGAAGCTCTATAGAATGCTCGTAAGCGTGGGCTCTGTCGTCCACGTCGATAATGCGAGATTCGCTCAAAATCTGATTAGCGGTTTTGGCGTCAATCTCTACGTCGCCTAAGGGGGTGCGCCAAACGCCCTCGTTCATGACAGCCAGCGCACTTCCGCGTCCGGTGTGGTTGGGACTGAAAATCACAATGACGTCCGGTTTGCCATCCTTAGCGAGTTCGTAATACGAGTGGGCAGCCACTGGACCGGAGTACATGTATCCTGCGTGGGGGCAAACGAGTCCAACTAGGTTTCTAGGGCCTTCCTGTACAAGTTTGGGAGGTTCACCGGGTCCTAGTTTGTGGGTGAAACATTTTTCTATCTGCGTTCGTAGGCCGGCGGAAGTGCCAGCGTACCATGAACCTGCAACGGCGGGGTGCCTAACTTTCAAACTTTCTCCTCCCATTCTTCCCTCGTCAGCTTTACTTCGAAATCGTTGATGGACTGACTTATGTCTCCGTCTGCGGGTATTTCACCTCTTTCGCGTAATATTTGTCTGGCGAGGAGCCAGTAAATCACTGCCAAGGCTCTCCTACCCTTATTGTTGGTGGGTATAACCAGGTCTACATGGGAAAAATCGTTGTCGGTGCTGCAAAGGGCTATCACCGGAATGCCAATGGTTGAAGCTTCCTTTACCGCTTGCACATCGGCCTTTGGGTCGGACACCATTATTACGCTTGGCTCGATACGGTTTGGGTAAAGGGGATTTGAAAGCAAACCGGGAATAAAACGTCCAATTATAGGAATCGCTCCAACTACTTCGCAGAATTTCTCTACAGGAGAACGTCCATACAATCTCGCCGCCACCGCCGCAATTTTCGACGGCTCAAACCGGGCGAGAAATTTCGCAGCGACTCGTATACGTTCATCTGTTTTTTGGACGTCTAAGACAAACAAGCCGTCGGCCCTAACGCGGTATATAAACGGGTCCATATCTTTTGTTTTCATCCTTGTGCCGATGTGGATTCCCGCGGATAGCATAGTGTCTTGAGGTAGCAAAAGTTCCTCCTCGCCGAGAGATTCGATTTTTTCTTCCTTTTCTGACAAAAACTTTCCTCCTACAAATCAAAACATGGACATTTTAGCTCTGTTTCCAAGAGTTTCTTCTATTCGAATAAGTTCGTTGATTTTCACCACCCGCTCTCCATGCAACACGCCAGTCTTGATAACCGGACAACCGAACGCTACGGCTAGGTGAGCTATATGTGCATCGTTTGTTTCTCCAGAACGATGGGACATGACCGGAGTGTATCGCGCTTTCTTAGCCACTTTCGTTGTTTCCCAAGCGTCGGTGAGGGTGCCCACCTGATTTGTTTTTATGATGATGGAGTTGGCAGCACAAACTTTTATTCCACGAATTAACCTCTCGCTGTTTGTGACAAACAAGTCGTCGCCGCAAATAAGACATTTCTTAACCTTTTTAGTGAGTTCTGCAAAGCTTTCATAGTCTTCTTCATGAAAGGGGTCTTCAACGTAGGCGAGGTTATAATTTTCAACAAGATGCAACACGAAATCCAGCTGCTCTCCAGAATCTCGCTTGGTTCCGTCTCGGGTGTAAACGTAACGTTTTTCTTTTTGCCTCCACAGGGTGGAAGCTGCCATATCAACGCCTACTCTGCATTCAACTCCCAGTTCCCTTGAAACTTCTTCGCAAGCCTTCGCCACAATTTCTAAGGCTTCTTCACTTTTCATGTTGGGAGCCCAGGCTCCCTCGTCTCCCCTTCCGCCAGTGAAGTTTTTATCCATTTTTTTGAGAGAAGAACCAACCTTTTGATGAACCAAAACATTGGCTTTCGCCGCATCCGAAAAGGTGGGTGCCCTAAGAGGGATAACTAAGTATTCTTGTATGTCTGGCGCCTTGCCGAGGGCGTGTTTTCCCCCACCTAAAACATTTCCAAGAGGATATGGAAGCTCGTTTGCAAGATAGCCGGCAAGATGCTGGAACAAGGGCATGCCGTAGGAGGTTGCGGCAGCTTCAGCTGTAGCTAGAGAGACAGCGAAAGCCGTGTTTCCTCCGACATTTCTAAAGTCTTTTGTTCCGTCAATTTCGTGAAGAAGAATGTCGATTTCCTCCTGTTCCTCGGCGTCCATGCCAATTAGTTCAGGGACAATTAATTCTTCTAGTTTCTTTATCGCTTCGTCTACTCCTCCTTTAGGATACGGAACTACCTCAGCCTTGCCCTTGCTGGCGCCAGCTGGGGCAGAGGCTCTTCCAAACCCCGCCGTGGTCACTATGTCAATTTCCAGCGTTTCCTCCCCTCGACTGTTGAAAATCTTTCGAGCCATGACGTCTTCGATGACTGATGACATGTTAACCGCCCATTAATATGGTTTGATCTGTTTCCTCCTTCCTTTCTCTTCATAAAACTTGAGAATTTCGTCTGCAATCTCTACGTGGGACAGCAACATGCGGCGACAACAATACCGTGTTACCCCTAAACTGTCTAGAACTCTCTTTGCGTCTTCTCCGGCCTTTACTCTTCTGGTGAAGTCTTCCCATTTATCTCCGATTAACTTACCGCACGTGAAGCAGCGTACTGGTATGATTATTTTAACTCGACCTCCGTTCCATCATTCTAACCTTTCAGATAATAAAGTGTTTTCGAGCATTTCCTCCCCACTTATACGTTTCAGCTTCATTTTAGTTTAAACTTCTTGCCACTTTTAGGCTAACCTAACACCATGCATCTGACGGCTTTCATCTGTAACTTTTTTGATCCCTTGCCCTTGCACCCGGACCTCCAAACTTTTTGGGTTCTTTTCGCCTAGGGTCACCAGCAATCATGGTTCGATCATAGTCGCGGAGGGTTGTTCGAAGGCGGGCGCTCTTTGTCCACTTTAATAGACATTTAGCTATAGCTATCCGTGCGGCTTCAGCTTGTCCCATGAAGCCTCCGCCGGCCACCTTAACGTTGATGTCAAGTTGTTTCCACACTTCGTCGTCAGTTAGGAGAAGGGGCTCCATTATTTTGTCGCGGGCGAGTTTTGGTTCAAAAATCTCTACAGGGATATTATTTACGCGGATTCTTCCTTTTCCAGCTCTGACAGTTGCTCGGGCTATAGCGGTTTTTCGCTTCCCGCTTAATACTAAAACTTTTTTGGCTTTTGACATTTTATTCACCTTCTGGGGTCCATCCGATCTCTTTAGCCAGTTCTCCAACGGTTATATATGGGCATCTTAGTCTTTCTGCGCTGGCTTCAGGTATTGTCTGGGCTTCGCTATTATTAAGTTCCGGAGGCGTGCTAAGGTAAACCTTAAGTCTTTTGTATGCTTGCTGTCCCTTAGGCTTCTTCCGAGGAAGCATGCCACGGACGGTTCTTCGAACAATTCTGTCAGGTCTCCTAGGGTGGTAAGGACCTTTTCGTGGATGACCAACCTCGAGGAACGTTTTAGCTTCCCTGACTCTGCTTAGCCTCTTGCCTGATATGGCTGCCTTTTCGGCGTTTACGATGATGATTGATTCGCCTTGGAGGAGGCGTTTGGCTACGATGCTGGCCATTCGACCAAGAATCAGCCCCTTCGCGTCGATAACCACAGCGTTTCCAGAAGACATTGCTGTCACCCGATTGCTTTCACCTTGGTGCCCTTTGGCTTTTTCTCCATTAAGGCTCTGATTGACAAACATTTTCCCTTAGCCTTTAGAATTTTTGATCGTGCTTTGTCGGAAAAGGCAAAGGCGGCTACGTTGATGGGATGGTCGACCACTCCGGCGCCCAACACTTTACCTGGGACCACTACGGTTTCTCCTTCTTTCGTGTGGCGGTTTAATCGACTTACGTTTACCGCTATGCGTCTTCTTCTTGAACTCAAGAGGCGATCGGCTATGTAACGCCATATCTCCACCTGATTTTCCCGGGATTTTTTTCTTAAAGATCGAATGAGCGCAACTAGCTCTGGATTGGTTGCTCTAACTTTCTTCACTTTTTCTTCCCTTTTTTAATTGATTTGGAGAAGTCCTTAATTTTTTTGTCAAGAATTTTGAGAGCTTCAAGCATAATTCGTTCAACCGGAAGAGCGCCAGTGGACTCGATTTTAAAAATGAAGGCTTCTTTATTCCAAGATATTTCTATGGCTGGCGGATCTTGTGGACAAGCGTCCACACAGTCCATGCAGAGGGTGCATTCAATTACTTCTTGAGTTTTTATTCCTTCTACCATGTCGATGAGAACCTTTTCGGGGCATAACTTTACGCATTCGACACATGTATTGCAGCGTTCTACATCGATTTTGATTTGCGGTAGATACATGTAGGTGCACATGGAGACGGGTTGCCATTTCGCGTGGTTTTTTCCCTTTCCCAGTCTGGCGTATGCTTCCAATTTTATTTTCTGTTCTAGAGCCAACTTTACTATTGGAATCTTGTCGCTAACTGGTGTGATGTCGGGGTTCTCTGACTTCAAATCTCTGGAATAAACCGTTATTGTTTTTTCCGTGGCTTCAATTTCTAGGGTCAAAGTTAGGCGACAGAGGTTACATCCAAACTCGCTTTTGCAGGTGCACTCTTCGGGGAGGTTGTAGGAATCTAGGTCTGTTTTAAGGGGGATGAATCCCATTCTGTGGGCGAGAATTTCGTCGTTGAGCATGGAAGAGTTTTCGAGGATAACCACTTCGTCTATGGCCATGGCAGGAACTTCAGTAAGCATGATTCTGCGTAACGCGTTCACGAAGGGCACATTAACTCCTTTAACAATAAACCGCATGTAATCATCGGTTTTTTCAAGGATTTCAATCTCTACCACAGTCAAACCTCTTATTTCAATCGCTCACGAACGCTTGTGCTTTTCAAAGGAGAAAAAGGCATTATTTCAATATTGTGGTTCTCTAGAGAAGAAGGTCACATATTTTAGCTGCTCATCCTCATGCTTTCCCAGTTATTTTTCGACGCCAGTTTACGTGTTAGACTCTGCGTCCTCTGCGTCCTCCCTTCCTTCTCGTTCCGTCATGCGGAATCGGTGTCACCTCTTCGATGCGGCCTATACGGAATCCCGTCCTTGCTAAGGCTCGTATAGCGGCTTGGGCTCCTGGACCAGGGGTTCTGGCACCTGATCCTCCAGGTGCTCGAACCTTCACATGTATGGCGGTTATTCCTTTATCTTTGGCGATGGAGGCGGCGTGGGCTGCGGCTCGCATGGCAGCGTAGGCCGACGATTCCAATCGATCTGCCTTGACGTGCATGCCTCCTGAAGCTCTTGATATGGTTTCTGCGCCCGATATGTCGGTGAAATGGATGATAGTATTATTATAGGAGCTATAAATGTGAACAACCGCCCATCTCTCAGCCTTCTTACTCACACTTCTTCCTCCTAAACCGCAGATTTTGCCTTGGCTGAAACGGCTATGGATTCTCGCAGAGGATGATCAAGGTTTGAAAGAGGACTCTTTGGGGCATAGGTTATTTTCGCCTCTTCATCCCTAAGAACCAAGTAGCTTGGAGAGGACACCCGCCTCCCTGCGATGGCAACATGTCCATGTGTGATAAGTTGACGAGCCTGATGTATGGACTTAGCCAATCCCTTCTGAAAAACAAGCGTCTGAAGTCTACGTTCAAGTATGTCCTCCAAAGATAAAACTAAAACATCATCCAGTGCAGCTGTCTCAGGCAGAATTCCGAAGCGATGAAGCTTGTCGAGGAGTTGTTTTTCCAGTTTTCTCCGTTCTTCAACGGGCATGCCTAAGACTGATCGAGCGATCCCCCGATACTTTGAGAGCAACGTTTTGTGGCGCCATACTTCCCTTTTGTTTCGCAACCCGTATTGACCGAGCAGCTTGAGTTCTGTTTCCAATACGTCGATTCGCCAAGGAAACCTTGGTGTTTCGAATTTTTTTCGTTGTTTCTTGGGATCACCCATTATTGTCTCCGCACCCGTTTTTTCCTGACGCCCATAGCCTTACCCTTCCTACCCGTTGTTCTCGTTCGCTGCCCCCGCACCTTCAACCCATAACTGTGACGAAAACCTCTCCACGACCTCATTTTTTTCATCTGATCTATATCGGTTTTTGTTTGAAGAACCAGGTCGGAGCCGATGAGATGACGGTTGCTGCCGGTTTCTCTGTCCTTTCGGCGGTTTAGAAGCCATTCGGATACGCCGTATTTCGCAGGTTTTTCTAAAATGTCTTCGATTTTTTTAACCTCGGCGTCGGAGAGGAAGCCCAGTCGAGTTTCTGAATTAATGCCAGCTCTTTCGATGATGGTGTTGGCTAACCTTATTCCTACCCCCTTAATATTTGTCAGCGCGTAAGCTGCCGGTTGCGTTCCGTAGAGGTCGGTGCCGGCAATCCGTATGATGTGTTGAAACTCTCTGGACATTTTAAATCTTCACGTCTCTTTTAGGCTAACTACGGAAGTGAATTGCATTTTATTAAGTGTTTCGAACTTGAAATCCTAAACATATAGGGAAGATGTCGAAAAAAGAGGGTTTAAACCTCAGTTTCTCCGATCAGCCAATCTTCAAGGATTTCAACGGCATCTTCAGAGATGCGCGCGCGAACTCAAGCCGAATGGCTAGGAAGGAAAGGATACCTAAAAACTTAAGATGAGAATTTTGGCGTTTATGATGCTTTGATTTTTTCTCCTAGACACCTTTAAATACGTTGATACGTAACCTTCTCTATCCTTAATTCGTAGAGAGGTCTAAAAGGAGGACTGTAGGTTTGTCTGAAGAATCAAACGTCGTTTACATTGGAAGAAAACCTCCAATGAGTTATGTAATGGCGATCATAACAAGTTTCACAGGATCCGACGCTAAAAACGTTACCTTAAAGGCAAGGGGACGATCAATAACAACGGCTGTTGATGCGGCTGAGATAACCCGACGCAGGTTCATGAAAGAATTGAATATAGGTGAAATTATCATAGGAACCGAAGAAATACAGCAAGAAGAAGGCGGAACAAGAAACGTTTCAACCATCGAAATCACTTTAACGCGGGGCTAGGAACGAGTCAAATGCGAATGAAAGTGTCAAGGGGGCGAGGTCGACCCCGTGGCAAGTGTCGTTCGCTCACTGATTTTAGGCTTCTTCAGTATCTTGCTCTGATTTCAATGAAGTATGGAATCGATTCGGACGATTTTTTTGACAGCTTCGTTGAAGCTTGGAAATGTCAGCAATCTACATGTGAAAGCCTTTTGATTGAATGCCGTAAGAGAACACGAAATTATGCAGTCTTTCTCATAACTGACAGTTGCAAAGTGGTCGCCCAATTCCCCATACCCAAACGCATCCTCGAAGAAACCAGTCCACTCAAAGAGTTTGCGCGCGCAATGGCGCTAAGGAAAACAATAGTCGAGAGGGCTAAAGTGAAACATTTGCAGATCAGAGATTTAAAGTCTGGAATGAAGCGAATTAACTTAAAGGCAAGGGTTCTTGAAATTCCAAAGCCTAGATCCGTCGTCACTAGGTTTGGAGGATTTGCCACGGTAACAAATGTAAGTGTCAAAGATGAAACTGGAATTATCCAGCTACCTTTGTGGAACAAACAAATAGATGCAGTTTCTGTTGGAGACATTATACAAGTTGAGAACGCACGTGTTGTAACCTTTAGAGGCGAACGCCAGTTGAGGGTCGGCAGAGGTGGACATTTGAGTGTCGTCGAAAAAATGTAACTTATCTATTAGGGTTTATTTTGATAAAAACTGGAAAGCTTCTAGAACCATTAATCACAATAGGCAGACAGCATATCTGTATGCATTCATGACTGTGTGAGATGAAGGGCGAGGCGATGTCTAGGGATCATGTTTGCGGCGTGGTTCTCGACGAAAAGACATCTAAATTTAAGATCACTTATGGCGGAGAAACATATTATTTCTGTAGTGTGAAATGCAAGAAGAAATTTAAAAGAAATCCGAGGAAATTTGTGAAGTAGACTGGATTCTTCCTGTGTGTTTAGTATCTTCTTCTTCCAAAAATCTATTATTTTTTTGATTGCTTGTTTAAGAGATAATAAAAAAGAAGGGTATAGCGGTTACTGTTGGTCTTTAAGCAACGTTTAATAGTTGTAGTATGTTATTGAAAAGGAGAAAATTACGTGCCATAAGTAGGCGTGATTGTTGTCTTGAAACCAACCATCACATGTTTAGGAGGGCATGCTGATAACTGAAATTAAAATTGGAGATAAGATGAAGATTCCAGCGGATAACGAGTTTCATCCAGAAGGGGGACACTTTGGCAAAGTCGTGTGGATAAGTGAAGACGGAAAAACTGTAGCGATACAATGTGAAAGGCGCCACAACGGCAAAAAAGTTGTTTTAATGGTGAAAATCAATTCTAAGAAATGAGCGATACAGGCAAAGAATTGTCTCTGCGCGTGTATTTCCACATCTAGGACAATGAACATAACATAGAGAAGATTCAGAGTCATAACCAGAAATAGTGACATCTTCTATAGCGCGCGGGAGGCTATTGGCATAGAAGAATTAAAATCTATAATGTTTGCTTTCTTGATGTCAGTTGCACAGCAAATATGGGGAGCGCGTGTTCCATGTCCATAAAAGCCTTTCCGATAATTCATCCAAACATCAAGCTTGAAATCAGGCTCGAAAAAGTAGAAAAGTTACACATTCATGAGGAAGTAATACCAGATATCCTTCGCAGGCTCACGGAAGACATCAGAGCAGACAGCTGCTTTAAGCATCCTGTAATAGTGGACTCGAAAACCCTTGTTGTGCTCGACGGAATGCATCGAGTGGCTGCCGCCGAAAAACTCGGATGCCGCTTCATACCAGTCTGTCTCGTTGAATACGACAACCCCCATATAAAGGTAGGCTGCTGGTGCCGCGTGGTAAATCACTCTTCGAACCTTGAAAAACTCGTAAGTTCAGTTAGAGAATTAGGCTTTACCGTCGAAGAATACCAGAGAGAGACCGCTCATAAACTGGTTAATGAAAGAAAAGCGGCGACTGCAATTGTGTCACGCTCAAGATGCTTTGTTGTGTATGGACCTCAAAAGAACATCAGGGAAATCTACGATGCAATAAAGCAAATAGAATCAAAACTCCGGTCTGAAGGCTATTCAATAGGCTACGACACGGAGAGCGACGCCCAAGATAAAGTGTCTTCGGGAAAAACTCTTTCGATGTTTATGACGCCTAAGGTTTCAAAAAAAGATGTAGTAACAGTAGCTTTAAGAGGGGAGGTTTTCGCCCACAAGACAACACGCCACGTAATCCCCGTACGCCCCCTCTTCGTGAATGTTCCCCTCGAATGGTTGCAAGGCACGCTAAGCCTCAAAAAAGCTAATAAAATCCTCGTAGAGCATCTGTCAAAAAAACAGATTACACGCCTTCCTCCAGGTCAAATTTTAGATCGACGCTATGAGGAGGAACTCTACATCTTCAAATAAATTGCATTTTCTAAGTTGGAGGTCCACTTGATGTCCATTCTGGAACGCGAGCCTCTGGAATGGAATCTGCTCGAGGAAGGTAGGGCTTAATGTCGATTATTGGAGAATTCTGAAGCGCGTCGAGTCCCTTTACAGTCAAGGTGCATTCTTCGATTTTCACGAGTTCCGTGACGCAGAGTCCAATAGGGTTTGGTCGACTTGGGCTTCTAGACGCGAAAACGCCGACCTGCGGCGCGCCTGGATGCCTTCTCGGAACAACTTTTAGGATGCTACGTTCCTTTTCGTTGTCTCGCAAGTGAAACCAGTAGAGGATGATGAGATGAGAAAAGTCATTGAGGCGTTGCAGGCCTGCGCAGAATCCTGGAAAGATTTTTACTTTCGACAACTCGCCAGCGTCCTCAACTATGCCAATAAATTTGAGTTTGCCTACTTTGATCACGTAAACCTCTCCGTAATATATTACCAAAGACGTTGAAAAAGGAGTTGCGCTTGCTACGAGACCGAGAAGCCTACTTTGAATCCTTTGAATCTTGACCAGACATACAAAACTGATAAAAACCCATGTCGCTTCATACTAAGGTTTATGCGCAAACCGATCTTTTCAGTGATAACAACGGGAAGGGGAGAAAAAGATAGAAAGGCCCTCGAAGAGACGTTCAGTAACTGGGAAATCGCAAAAAAGGTTTTTGAAGAAAAGAACGGGAAAAGCAAGGCAATTGAATTCATAATTGTTGATGCCGGAGAAAATGCGCAATTGCCAGAGATAGGAGATTCAAGAGTGATTTCTCCGAAGGAATATGATGAGTATAGGAGGGAACTTTGGAATTCTGGAATCATCAAATATTCGTGGTGGGATTCTCCTGCGATAGGAAGGAATTTAGGTTTTAAGCACGCCAAGGGACGAATAATCGTTTTTCACGACATCGACTCTCTTTTTTCCACAGGAACCGAAATTGACGACGCCTACTTATTTTCTGAAATGGATAAATATGATAACTATTTTAAAGTGATGTATTACGCCTTTAAGAGCAAAGACGTTGTCGCTACCGTTCCTTCCTTGAGACCAAGAGACCGTCTTAACTTGGGAAGAAGATTTGGAATCATGGGACTAAACTTTGTGACTCGTCTTTCCCTGAAATTTCCGACAATTAGAATACGCGGCATTCCGGTGATTGGAGCAAGCGTTCCCGGATGTAGCATAGCCTTGTTGTACAACGTTGCCTGCGAGATGTCTAAGAACGGAAATGGACCCTACGACCCTGAGTTAGGAGTCGCAGAAGATCATAAAATTTCTAGGTTAACGGCAATGTTTGGAAGGGTTTCCTATGAAAAGAAGGCTGGAGTTTTCACGAGAACTCAGAATAGAGTAAGTGACGGGTTTGATATTGCGAAGTCTCTGGGTTACGCGGTTAAGGGAGCGACCTATTACATGTTTCCCGATCTCTTCAAATATCGCAGACACTCCCTAACGATCTGAAGACGCTTCACATAAGCGGCACAGTTCATATCCTTTCTTGCATTTATTCCTTCAACCATATAGTGTGTTTTAAATACTCATCGAATCAAAATGACTTAGATGAGTTCAAGGTGAAAAGCATGCCTTATTGCCCAAAATGTGGTGCAGAAGTCAGTGAAGAAATAAATTTTTGTCCCAAGTGCGGTGCATCCCTTGGGCCTTTACCTCCACGAATGCGGATGGAAAAGGAGGAGAAGAGCGAAAAACGTGAGAAACGGGAAAAATCCGAGAAGGCGGAGAAATACGAAAAGAGAGAGTATGGTTACATTGGCCCGCTGATAGGCGGTTTAATCTTGATAGTTGTGGGCTTGATGGCTTATCTACATACAATCAGTCCCATGTCTGCTCGTAATTGGGGCCCTATCCTTTTGATAGCGGTTGGAGTAATTATCCTTGTCGTTGCGACTTACGCGGCGACGACGGCTGCCAAAAGGCATCCTAAGCCCCTATAGTTCTCGGTCCTAGAGAAACCACCGAAACAGAAGCCTGTACAACCTGTGTTCAAGGATGGTTAAGATTTTGGCTCTTCCAAAGACGCGGAAATAGTTCTTTCCCATGGCTTCAATCATGTCCCCAATGTCGTATCTAGGAAATAGACAAGACGAGATGATGAGTCTTCCCCATTCACCCCTCTTAAGTTCGTGGAGCATTTTCAAACCTTTACCTGTTTCAACCTCGAAATAGTATTTGTCATAGTTTGGAGTGACATAGGGTAAATCGTCAAGTTGCTGCGCAAAGACACCTTCAGTGGCACTATACATTTCTACTATTGGAACTTCGCCGAAGTATTTCCTAAGAACAGGCCCGTATTTGAACTGTATCTTTCGAACACTCGTGCAGACAAGGGCTCGAAGGTTCCACAAGTCTTTAGGTTTTCTTCCATGCCTCCGATTAACATATCTGCCGAAGGACAAGATAACTGGTGTAACGCCCATGGCGGCAACTACACGCTCATTCAACGCTCGCTCATAGGCTAATTCAAACCTTCTCTCCCAGTCTGGTTTCGCGATTCCAGGACCAAGGGCATCAATCTCTTCCTGTCGCGGCAAAAGACTAACTTGATTTAGCATAGGGTTGAGTTTTGCATAGGTTCCCGAACTGTATCCGTAGGTTATCTTTTGCCCACTTGCGTCCATTGTGGTTACCGTTGACGGAAAGTTGAGGTTCAATATCTTCCCGGTTAGAAGCTCAAAATCATCCTTTCTTAGGGCGTGGTTAACAAGCGCCCGTGCCCCGCAGATAAAAATCTGTTCAATATGCGTCTTCGTAACCGGAAAAACCTTGGCGGGACCCGTAGAGCCCCGCGTCATAACCCAGCATAAAGGTGGCTCAGATAGGATGATGGTATGGTTGCCTCTCTTAACTTCCTCAAAGTATGGACAAAGTTCTTTGTAGTTTACCTTCGGGAAGTTTGCTCGAAAGTCAGCGGCTCCTTTAACGTCGAGGGCATCGTGTTTTTTTCCGTATAGGGTTTTTGCGTATCCTTTAACTAGGTTCTTCAGAACTTGCTGTTGCGCTTCGGCGGGGTTCTGTAAAGCTTCATACCAAGGATTAACTATTTGCTGCAAGAAGTCTGCGCCAGTTTTCGCTGATAGGTGCATGAATCATCACGACACAGAGAGGTTGTTAAAATTTGATTTATCCTCTATACTTTAATCTTTGCACTCCTTTGCGTGCGTTTAGTGCCTTCTCTGCCTCTTCCTCATCTTCGAAGTGCGCCATTATCCAGAAGTCGCAGCTGTGGTTTGGGTTAATTCCCGGTAGGATTTTCATTCTTCACCCCAAAGTTTAAGGAATCAACAAATAAAATATCCAACATGACTCTATACGCATTCGATGTCGATGGAACCCTCGAAGTATCGGAAGGACCCATCAAACTTGGCGTTCTACGCAATCTTATCGCCCAAGGGCACCCCGTCTACATAGTTGGGAACTACGGAAAACTCTCTCAAACCACCTTGGAATTCCCAAATGGCAACCTTTTCTCGACAAAGGAAAGCTCCCTCAAAATTCTATCTGAGAGGCATCCAGAACAAACCCAAAAAATCTACATCGGTGATGTCGAGACGGACAAGACTTCTGCCGAAAGTGCTGGGTGGCAGTTCGTATTCGCTAAGGACTTTCACCCCGTATAAAAAGGGAGGGATGCGCGCAGATGATATTAAACCAATGCCCGCTAGGTGATATCCCTGCAATCTCCTTTTAATTTCGGAAAGAAGGCGTCTTCGCTCAAAGTTTCAACCGTGAAAACTGTGGAGATTAAAGACTTGAACAACGTTCATAGACTTAGCTTCAAAAGCAATCCTTAAAACGATTATGAAAAGCAATCAATAATAATGCCGATAGGAAGAACAAGACTTTGAGACTAGTTCGTTACCGTCACTCGGGTGTTGAATCATATGGTCTTCTAATTGATGACGAGATCATAAGTCTACCGACCCTAGAAGGTGCCCTAAAAACCCCTCTTCCCTCCACCATCGAAGAATTCATAGGTCTCGGTGAAGAAGGCATGCGAACCGTGAAGCAGTTGATGCTTGATTCAACAAAAACCGAGAAAAGGAAAGTAACCATCAAGATAGGCGATGCGACCTTTCTAGCCCCGGTATCTTCGCCTCCGAAGATCATCTGTTTAGGCCTAAACTACAGAGACCACGCCGAAGAGAGTGGAGCAGGCATACCCGACGAACCCATAATTTTCATGAAACCCCGAACAGCCATCATCGGCCCAGACGAACCTATAATCCGCCCAAGTTTCGTGAAAGAGTTAGACTACGAAGCGGAACTGGCAATTATAATAGGAAAAAAGGGCAGAAACATCCCGGTTTGGGAAGCCAAAAAATACATTTTTGGATACACAGCTTTTAATGACGTCTCTGCCCGTGAAATCCAATTTAAAGACAGACAGTGGACGAGAGGCAAGAGCTTCGACACCTTTGCACCCATGGGACCCTGCATCACAACTGCCGACCAGATTGGAAACCCAAGCAACCTGAACATTCGCACCAGAGTGAACGGAGAACTGAGGCAGAACTCTTCCACGAAAAACATGGTTTTTAACGTTTACGAAGTGATCCATCATATAAGCCGTGTCATGACGCTGGAGCCATGCGACGTAATTGCTACGGGAACGCCTGCAGGAGTGGCAGTTTTTATGAAGCCTGAGCCAAAGTTTCTTTCACCTGGTGATTTGGTTGAGGTGGAAATCGAGAATATTGGAACCCTCAGAAACAAGGTGGCAGAAGGCTTATAGTGTAAAAAACGAGTAGATTAACCTTTAATCCAGCGACAACGGCAATTAAGGAAAGCCTTTTTCTCAAAATTTCCCGCGCGCGTATACTCCAAGAGTAATGTGTAGTCTAGAGGATGTGACGCTTCAAAAGCGGCTTGCGCACGATGAAACGCTTGTCGACCTCGCGGAAGATGGTAAATCCTGCAGCAAGATACATCTTGAGCGGGCCTGGGTAGTTATCAGCCTCTGACTCGGCGTGTTTGCGCGGATAGGCTTCTGCGAATGCAAATCCGCGACGGGCTAAAACATCACATGCAGCGTCTAGAAGACGACGGGCTATCCCGCGGCCACGGTAGGGTTTGGAGATAACGAAGCAGACTATGGAGCCGACTCGGTCGGCATCGTCGACTTGTAAATCTTTGTGAAGATTGAGTTTTGGTAGAGCAAGACGGGGCGCGGCTTTGCACCAGCCAACAGGTTTACCGTCTACGTAGGCTAGCAACCCGTGGGCTTGGCCGTTACGGATGAGGTTGCTGATTGTGGCGCGGTTCTCAGACGCCGTGCGCACGTCCCATTCTTCATCCGTCCCTGAGAAGTGGTAGTACATGCAGTAGCAACCAGCCCAAGCGGGGTTATCCGCGAACGCGTCGTTGTCGAAAAATTTGAGGTAATCGTCAAGGAGTTCCGGAGTAAGCTCCCGGATGACAGGTTCCCTCATGCTATTAGCCACCGGAGTTGGTGTCGTTTGATTTCGCTTTTCCATGGTGCCTTCCCTTCATGTATCGGTTAAATCTTTTTGGATGCTACAAGATTTATAGTTTCAGGTTTATCCCATACCGATTTTTAGAGGCCGACATTCTCTCTCGCGCGCGCAAATCTTGTGCAAATATGGTGCGGGGGGTGGGATTCGAACCCACGAACCCCTACGGGACAGCCGCCTCAGGGCTGCGCCTTTGACCTGGCTTGGCAACCCCCGCCATCTCAAACCAGCAAGAATAAACTAACCAGTAAGCCTTAAATTAAATCTTGTCCAGCTATGCGTCTACTTAAATTACTCTAAAATCTTCCTTCATGGTGGTCAGAACAATGTGCGTGTTGGTTCTCTCTACATAGGGTAAGGAAAGCAGATATTTCGTGAAGCTGCTTAACTCTTCCCTCTTCTTAAACTTGGCGATAACCATAGCGTCTGTCAAACCTGTTACGTTGTAAACGCAACAAACGTTAGGCACCTTAGCAATCTCCTTGGCTACTTCCAAAAGTCTGCCCTTAGAAATGGTCAACTCAATCACAACAGTCAATTCGTAGCCAAGTTTTTCATGGTCAATAATCGCAGAATATTCCTTTATTATTCCCGCCTGCTTCATCTTTTTCATCCTTGAAAGTACTGTTCCTATGGAGACGCCGGTCTTTCTCGCTATTTGTCTGCTTGAAAGCCTAGCATCCGAAAGTAGCATTCTAAGGATTTTAACATCTGTTCCATCCAGCTCCATATTCTCTCCGTCCTTGCTATACATTTATTTGATTTTGACGCTATTTCGTTTACATTCGTATAACATAAACTGGACAATATTTATATTTTTACATAGAAATAAAGGTGTACGTAAACCAAAACAAGAAGTATCTCTATGCCCAACGCAAACTCCGGGAAAGAACCTAGGAACAGCAGAAAAATCTACGAAAACCTAGTCAAAAAGAGTTTAGATTCTCCCTCTTACGATAGGTGGGTCTTCGAAAACTATACAAAGGAGCGCCTAAAAGCGCTTGGCGTCATAAGCTGAAAACCCCAAACAAACCTCGCCTATTCATTCTGTTCAAAAACATAAAATTCTCCTAGACTCTATATTTTTCTCGACGTGTTACACCTTGAAAACGCCTAAGGAATATCCTCGTTTCGTCACACCAGACTTCAAGCCCTTCGACCCCGTGGAGTTGGCCAAAGAAACGGAAAAAATTGTCACCAGAAGAGGACCTCAAGGACTGGAGCGCAAATACGAGAATTTCTACGCAACAGGCGTCTACGGCGGCATAGCAACCGGATACTGCGTCGGATGCTGTCTTCGATGCGTCTTTTGCTGGGTTAGTTGGGCTCGCGACTTTCCAGAGAAATTCGGTCGTTTTCACTCACCGGAAAAGGCTTTTAATCAGCTTAGAAACGCAGCTCACAGATATAAGGTCAACAAATTGCGCATCTCAGGAGCTGAGCCAACATTAGGCAAGGATCATCTTCTCAGTTTGTTAGAATACGTGGAGGAGTCCGAGTTTCCCTTCTTCATTCTAGAGACAAACGGAATTCTTTTTGGTGTTGACAAGGGTTACGTTAAGGAGATCGCAAGGTTCACCAAGCCGCATGTAAGAGTTTCCTTAAAAGCGGGAACCCCAGAAGACTTCACAAAGAAAACCGGCGCTAAACCAGAGGCCTTTGAAATTCCCTTCCAAGCCATCAGAAACCTTCTAGATCACAACGTAAGCTTTCACGTTGCTTCCATGAGCGCAGATCCCCGCATAATGACTCCGGAAGAGCGAAATAATTTGATACAGAAACTGGCTGAGATTGACCCTCACTTGTTGTTAAACCTCGAAGAAGAAGTGATGGACGGTTACAACACAACCCTTGCAAGGTTAAAGTCTGCTGGTTTAAAGGTGAAGTGGCCCTTGAAACAGGTTTATGCGCCAGTTAAGGAACTGCTGGGGAAAAGCAGGAGCTACTCTGGCACCTCCTAGTTTTGATGCGCACGGAATTTTGGGCTCGAGTGTTCGAATCACCGACGGAAACGTGTATCTGTGTTTCAAAGGAGATATGACAGCCCTCTTTTCGCTAGCTTCTTATTTTCAATTTTTCATAAGATTTTTACTCGCGCACTTAATACAACTACTCATTTAGGAATGAGCCGAATTGAAAGCGTTAATTTTAGCCGGAGGCGTAGGAACTAGGTTACGGCCGCTTAGTTGCACGAGGCCGAAGCTTCTTTTTCCGGTCTTAAACAAGCCTCTGTTAGATTGGACGCTGGAAAGGTTAGCAGAAAGTAGAGTTAAAGAAGCTATATTGGCTGTAAACTACATGGCCGAAGCCTTCATTCAACGTTACGGCAAATCGAAGTATGGAATGAAAATCTCCTATTCCAGAGAAGAAAAGCCTCTACGTACAGGGGGGCCCATCAAAAAGGCTGAGGAATTGATCGGACGCAAAAAGCCCTTTTTCGTCTTAAACGGAGACATCCTCACCAAAATTGATTACGCGGAACTTCTGGAGAAGCATGAAGAAAAAGACGCAATTGCAACAATAGCTCTCTATAAAGTTGAGGACCCTAGTAGATACGGAACCGTAAAACTAACTGAAAACAATCGTGTGATACGATTCGAAGAAAAGGCCCCCCGTGAGAAAGCACCCAGCAATCTCATAAACGCTGGCACCTACGTTCTCGACCCCAAGATTTTCGATTACATTCCGAGCGGTCGACCAGTTTCAATCGAACACGAAATATTCCCGAGGCTGGCGAATGAAGGAAAACTCTACGGCCACGAATTCAAGGAATTTTGGATCGACATTGGAAAACCAGGAGATTACCTGAAAGCAAACTGGCTTTTGCTTGACGCAGAAATAAAAAAGAGCTATCTGGGAATGGATGTCAGCCTGGAGATGGGGGTGAAGATTAAAGAACCTGCGGTAGTTGACAAGGGGGTGAACATCGGACAGAAATCAAAAGTCGGTCCTTACGCAGTTATTGGAAGAGATGTGGTTTTAGGCAAGGGAGTTTGTGTCGAAAATTCGGTAGTCTTTCCTAGAACCATAATTTCAGATTTTGCGTCGATAAAAGGCGCCATCATCGGTGAAGAAGCCATCATAGGTAGACGGGTAAAGATTAAAGAGGATTGTATTATCGGCGACCACGCTACAATTCGAGACAACGTT
>Ga0209978_10000233_pt1 | contig 19136 bp, 16 predicted proteins | sample BentaG_FD_182805 | JGI IMG/M metagenome (GOLD analysis project Ga0209978, IMG submission 182805) | Deep subsurface microbial communities from South Atlantic Ocean to uncover new lineages of life (NeLLi) - Benguela_00093 metaG (SPAdes)... | ecosystem: Environmental > Aquatic > Marine > Oceanic >... | reverse complement strand
TTTCCCATTTAACTAGCTTCCAGGCAATTATTTCACAAAGCACAGTTATATCCTCAGTGGACAGGTAATCGGAAATAGTGCTGTCAAATATTATACTCCCTTCGGGGGCAAGCTCAGCATCACCTTGCCATAGGACTAGGGTTATAGGTACCTGGCGGAAAGCGTTAATGGTTACCGCCACATCACCATAATCCACCTTATGACCGCCTAGCTTTTCGGCGGCACCTACTAACCGGCGAGGCTCCTTGCCGAAGTGGTCTAAAAGGACCCTTATCGTTCTCTTGGAAAATGTCGGGAAGTAATTGGCACCTTCCGGCAGTTCCCGGTAGGTAATCAATTTATTGGCGGCAGGGCTACCTTTTGCCGAGGTTAAATAGTGAAGTATCAGAACCTTGTCTCTTATCGGCACCTTCTCCTCACTATCGGTTAACGAAATCTCAATATCAGGCAGGGTGACTTGATACGATTGGTTTAAGTATTCAATGATGATTACTTTTTGGGAATCTATTTCTTGATATCGGGCGCCACTTTTGCCACATTGCTGCTCTATATTATCAATTTTGGCTAGTTGTTCACAAGCCAGCTTATAAGCCAGCTCATAGCCATATTCATAATTCTTCTGATTGGGTATTGGCAAATATCTTTTTTCCATCCTGTAACTAGGTTTATTTATATCTCTTGACTGGTGACTTTTACAGTCCAGCGGCGTCTAACACCTCTGGCACCTTTTTCTCCCAGCCGATAGCCATAATATGCACCCCCTGACACATCCCCTTCAGCTCTTTAATTAGGTTAGCGGCGATTTCTATCCCTGTCTGAGCTTTATCTTCAGCCTCAGCCATTTTATTAATCAGTTCTTCAGGAACAAAGACACCGGCTACATTCTTATTCATAAATCGGGCCATACCAGCCGATTTCAGGGGTATTATTCCGGCTAGTACCGGAATTCTAAATCCCTCTACTCTTTTCATAAATTTGGTGAAGGTATCAATATCATAGATAGCCTGGGTTTGAAAGAATCTGGCCCCGGCGGCAATCTTTTTCTCCATCTTGATAAGCTGTAGTTCAAAGGCGGCCTCGGTATCAGCCCCCGGGTTCACCACTGCCCCGGGGAAGAAATCGGGTTTCCCCTTAAGCTCATTGCCAACCATATCATAGCCTTCGTTCAGCTTGCTTATTACCCACAGTAGCTGCACCGAATCCAAATCATAGACTAGCTTGGCTTGGGGGTGGTCGCCGAGTTCCGGCAAATCCCCGGTAAGAGCCAAGACATTCTCAATTCCTAAGACCCAGGCACTCAACAGGTCTGATTGTAACGCTATTCGGTTTCTATCTCGGCAGGTCAATTGAAATACCGGGTCAAGCCCTTTTTCCTTCAACAAATGAGAGACAGCCAGTGAGCCCAGCCGCATCACCGAGCTTTGTTGGTCGGTAACATTGGCAGCGTCCACCCTTCCCCGCAAAAGCTCAGCCACTTCCTCGATATCAGTAATGTCAGTCCCCTTTAACGGACCAACCTCAGTCGTCACGACAAACTTTCCTGCCTCCAGGAGTGCCTTTAGACTCATTTTATTCTCTCTCCTTTTTGGTTATTCTGAATCGGTAGCTTCAGCGCGGAGCGATTTCTATCTGGCGTTGTCTTTTCATCTTGCTGTAATCCTTGGGAGGAGTGAACTCCTTTATCCTGTCCAGCTCGCCCAACCTTTTCAGCCGTTCATATATTAGAATCCAAGCACAGTCGTGCTCAGGCTCTTGTTCACACTTACCCTCCCTTGAACCTCCGCACGGACCACTCAGTAGCCCTTTGGCACACTGGGTCATGGGGCAAATACCAGCATACTGACCGAGCACACAATCACCACATTGCAGGCAAATCTCGGCAAAATAGCCTGGCCTTTCCTCCTTGCCAATAAATAAGGTATTGAGTGCTGGATAGACAGGCTTGTCGGTATAGAGGCTAACCGTTTGTACCCCAAAGGCACAGGACATTACCAAAATACAGTCAGCTGTCTTAACATCCGTGGCCTTCTCTGCCAATGCTTCCCTGGTGAGCGAGTCACAAGCTGTAGGGATTACCATCCACCCGGTAACTTCTTTACCGGCAGCTTCAAGTTTGTCTTTCATCTCAAGAACCTCAGTTTTACCACCAGTGTGCTGCATGGTAGTACAGGTGCCACAACCAATTAGATATACCCTATGGCAGCGGTCAAGGTATTGCGTAACCTCTGCTAACGGCTTTTGCTCTGTAATCGCAATCATCTTACTGTCCCACCTTGTTTTTGTTTGATTCGGCTTTCGTAATCATCCCTGAAGTACTGCAGGCTATCCGTTACCGGAGTAGGAGCTGCCTGCCCCAGACCGCACAATGAGGAAAGCATCATAGCCTGGGATAACTGCTCCAAAGTTATGATATCCCTCTCCGTACCCTCCCCTTTGGAGAATCTTTCCAGGGTTTCAGCCATTACCTCAGTTCCTTCACGGCAGGGAGAACATTTACCGCATGATTCTTCAGCCAGAAACTCCATGGTTCTATAGACCACATCTATTACGTCCCGGCTCTCATCAAATACAGTTACCGCCCCAGCACCGAGAATATTTTCAAAAGCGAGAGGAGTATCAATCATTTCATAAGGTATAATTCTTCCCGTAGCACCACCTACCTGAACCATCTTGACCTTTTCGGCTAAGGCTAACCCCTCGACTAATTCTTTCAAGTGACTTCCTAGAACTAGTTCATAGACGCCGGGCTTTTTTACATCGCCACTTACGGAGAAGACCTTGGTCCCCTTGCTCCGCTCTGTTCCTATTTGATTGAACCAGCGGGCCCCATTGAGGATGATTTGGGGGATATTCATCAGGGTTTCTACATTGTTAATAATGGTTGGTTTTCCCCGCAGCCCTTGAGTTGGTGGAAATGGCGGTCGATAACGGACCTCTCCACGTTTACCCTCAATGGAATCCATTAGCGCCGACTCTTCACCACACACATAGGCGCCAGCGCCTTCATACATGTCAATATCCAGGTGATGTAAGAATCCTCTTTCTCTGGTTTGACCAATTGCCTTCGTCAATAAATCAAGCAGGTAATGGTATTCGGCCCGTAAATAAATGTAGCCCTGCTTAGCCCCAACGGCATACGCCGCGATGGCTATCCCTTCAATGAGGGTGAATGGGTCATTTTCCAGGACATACCTGTCCTTAAATGTCCCTACCTCACCTTCATCGGCATTGCAGATGACATATTTCTCATCTCCCGGGGCTTTTCTAGCCAAGTCCCATTTCAGCCCACAGGGAAATCCAGCCCCTCCCCGACCACGCAGCCCCGACGCCTTTATTTCCTCTATTACTTCTTCCTGAGTCATCTCATCCCAAGCTTTCTTCAAAGCCTTAAAACCATCCGTAGCCAAAAAGGTGGTTATACGCTTAGGGTCGATAACCTCGCAATTTCTCAAGACAATCCGCTTCTGCGGCACTTGATAGCCTCCTTACTAAATTGTACCCAGAGCTTTATTCACATGCCTTCAAAATCTGTGATATTTTCCTCGGGGTCAAATCACCATAAACATCATTATTACTCATCATTGCGGGTGCTTTATCACAAGCACCAATGCAATTAGTTAACTCAAAGGAAAATTTACCATCGGGTGTGGTCTCACTGGGCTTAATCCCGATTTCCCTCTCTATACTTTCAATGATAGTCTGAGAGTTCTTGAGAAAGCAGGGCAGGCTTCTACAAACCCTGATTACATTCCTACCCCGTGGCTTGGTGGCGAGAAAAGAGTAGAAGGTGGCTACCCCGTATACATCGCTGACGGACATATCCAGTGATTTAGCCAGCTCAGTCATAAATTCTTTGGGCAAATAACCAAGTTTGTTTTGTGCTTCCTCTAGCAGTATTAATAGGTCTTCTTGTCTTTTACCCTGGGCAGAAATCATCTTACTCATTATTCTCTCAATCAGTAACCAGTGGTTAGCTGCTTATAACCAGGACTTTTCCTTTCTTCTCTTCCCCTAGCTGCCTTACCTTGCCCAACGCCCCTGTTGGGCAAAAGGAAATGCAGATATCACAATCCCGGCAAACTTCCTTATCTAGTGGCTGGTCACAATCAACCACAATCTTGGAATCAAAACCTCGATAAGCGATACCAAATACCTTCGCCTTCTTTATTTTATTACACGCCTCCACACATCTCCGACATAAGACACATTTTGATAAATCACGGACAATATAGGGGCTTATATCTTCCACAGGATAATAACGCTTCCTCACCTGAAATCTGGGAAGCCCAACTTCCAAGTCAGCGACAATCTTGCGTAACTCACACATATTAGCCTTGTCACATATATAGCAAGAACCGCAGTGGCTGGCCAGCAAAAGTTCTACTATCACCTGGCGAGTTTCTAGAACTTTTGGGGAATGAGTATAGATAACCATACCCTCAGTGATTGGAGTATGGCAGGAGCCAACCAAAGTCCTGGAGCCCTCTACCTCAACTACACAAATACGACAGGCTCCAAGGGGTGGCAACTCCGGTATATAACACAGGCAGGGAATATCTATCCCATTTTCCTGGGCGAGCTCAAGGATAGTCATCCCTTCACGACCGCTCAGTTGAGAACCGTTTATTGTTACTGCTATCTTCTCCGTTTTCTTACCCCCATTACTATATCTCAAGCCAGGAATGGGAATAGAGTGATTCACCGTTAAGGACCCTGACCGTTTTCACATATTCCACCTCTTTTTGACTTAAAGAAGAAAGGTCAGGTTTCTCGCCATCCATTACCCGATACACCAGCTCGACGATTTCCGGCATTTCGCCTCTGGCTATCCGTACCAACTCAGCGTCAAAGGCATCAACTATAGCTGAATAAAGTCCATACCTCATCAGCATTATCATACAAGTCCGATTAAGATAAGGTCTGAGGTGGGTAGGGGTGCCATTGGAGATATTGGATAGACCTAAGGTAGATTTACATTCGGGAGCAATATCATTCAGCATGCTCATAAACTCAAAACAGGCTTTCACCTGGTTTATCTCTACACTCACCGGGGTAAGAATAGGGTCAATCCAGATATCCTGACTAGGGATGCCCAATTGATTGGCTTTATAGATAAGGTCAACGGCCAGAACACACCTTTCGGCGGCATCTCGCGGCATTCCTTCCTTGCCCCACAAAAGTCCTATCATGGCAGCATTGTATTTTTTGACCAGGGGTAGTTCCTGCTCCAACCTGTCGGGTTGAAGGGAGATGGAGTTAATTAGCGCCTTGCCTTGGTGCACCTTCAACCCAGCCTCCATAGCCACCGGATTTGTTGTATCCAGAGATAGTGGCAAATTAGTAACCTCCTGCACCGTGTTAACCGCCCATGCCATCAACTCATCCCCTGCCTTTCGGGCAGGACCAATGTTGAGGTCAAGATAATCAACCCCAGCCTCAGCCTCAGCCTTGGCTAGTTCCTGAATAGGCTTGGGGTTTCTCTCCCTCAGTGCCGGACCAATAGTCATTGACATAATATTGATATTTTCCCCGATAAGGAACATCATTCTCCTCCTTACGCTTTCCATGTCCTGAGGTAGGCTGGGATGTGAGCCCCCTCCCTGGGACCAACCAGAATCTCCCAGCTAGGCAGCTCCTCTTCCAAACCACCCCTTTCGGCGGCAGCATACCCAGGGATTACCAATTTGTGGTGTTTAACCATATCACCAATGCCACACTTCTTAACAAACGGGGCAATAGTATCAGCCACAAATTTCCCGGCTGCCCATGAGGTCATAACCGAAAGCCCCTCGGTATCCTTGACCAGAAGATAGCTGGGAACCTTGCTGGCTTCTATTTCGCCGGAGACAATGAAGTAGGTAAGGGAAAAGTTAGAGGTGATAAGCACCGGCGAGTTTTCACCAGGACCACCGATTTCATAGATTCCCTCAGTAGTAGCTAGTGGTCGCTGGGGGTCGGTATAGATATTCAGCCGTTCCACAAGCAGGGGAAAAAGGCTTTCTCCCTGAAAATCGGAGAGAACGATAATACCACCATATTTAGCCACAAAAACGGAGGCAATTACTGCCTCCTTCATCGGGTCATCGGTCATCTCACCCGGGAAAACGATGGTGGGGAAGCCTAACGGGCGAAATTTCTTATTTAAGGCAGCGCTCCTGATGATTACCTGGTCCTCAAGTGCCTGGCGAACCGTTCTTGCCCCAGAATCGAGAACGATATCTTTAACCCCGGCCTCGGTTAATTTAGTAGTCAGTTGACCAAGCTCTTCCAGGCTGGAGGCTTTTACTGCTACTGGACACGAATTCGCCTTAGCCAAATCTGCCAAGCGCTCCAGGTTATCTTTGGTGGCAGCATATATCAGTGGTTTCTGGTCAGCACAGACCTTTAAGCCAGCCGCCAGGATATCAGGATTGCTGCTCATCAGGATAATGCTGCACTGGTTATTTTGCTTGACTTTATTAACCAAGGACTCAAATTTGCTCACGTCGCCTGAATCATCCCTTACCGCTACCAGCTCGGGACGAAGGGTGAGCCCTACCCTCTCATATTGGAGCTGTCTGAACCTCTCCAGCCGAGAGTTAATCTCAGCCTCCTCCATAGCATCGCTGATAACGATGGCAAAGCCGGGAGGGTTCTCAAACCTTTTTTCATGGCGAAACATAACTGTCTCGCCGCCAACCTTTAGTGCCCTGTCGCCGACACCGATGGTAACTGGTCTAATCGGGGGTGCTGCCGCCTCCTCTAGTTTGGCTTTTGCCTCCTCGGAGACGTAGGGGCAAGCGGCTAATTCCGCCTTACCCGCAGCTAGATTCATGGCGAAGGCAAGGCAGGTAGGCACCCTGCATTCGCCGCAGTTTGTCTTGGGCAGTAATTTGAATATCTCTATCCCGGTAAGTGGCATTGACTAAGCTCCTTTCCTACATGAGACCGTTTAGCAACTCAAACTGTCATTGTAAGCCCTTCGCTTTTTGTCATTCTGAGCGTAGCGAAGAATCCCATGGCGCTCAGGGCAGGCTCCGCGAAGCAATCTCACTATTGCTTTCAGAGATTGCTTCGGCACCTTGTGCCTCGCAATGACAACTAAAGAACCTCTACATTATTGGCTCCATAGTAAGGGCTGGGTGCCCCTTCTCCTCTAGGAAGGGAAGAATCTCCTCCTCAGTGGTGCCTACCGTCTCATCGGCAATCATCTCAGGCAGGTTGGGCACGCCAACCTCCTCAGCCCTGGCTTTGAGCCGGTCAGCAATCTCCTCCTTTAGCATCTTGGGCATCCAGACTATTCTTTTTATACCACCATCACCGACCAGGAATTTTCTCTGGCAGATGTTGTATTTGCCATGACCAACAAATCCCGGGGTGCTCAAGCCACCGCCGATAGTCCCCGCCAGCGTAGTGAACTTCATCCCGCACGGGGTCATTTCCATATATTCCCGATTTACCGTCATTACCCCATTACACAGCGGAAGGACAGCGGCAATACACTCACAGCAGCCGCAGGTGGTCATCGGGTCATTTATTATGCTGTAGAAGTTATAATGGTCTATCTTTTGCCGAGAAGCCTTAAACACAAACTCGTTTACCCCCTTCCACTGCCCATATCTGGCATCGAGGCACTCTCCCTTGTCCACCGGTTGATTAGAGCCGGTAGGATTAATCTCGTAAGCGGCTTTACAGTCCATCCAGTTATAGGAACCACAAAGACCAGTTCTTTCCGGACTAATCATACAAACATGGCTCGGGGCAAACGACTGGCACAGGGTGCATGAGTAATAGGTCTCGACACCTTCGTCAGTCATCCCTTCAATTCTGGCATCTCGCGCCCCATATACTGATTTTGCCCTGCCCACTATCTCCCTTACTTTATCCTCCTCGGTATAAAGTTTTACCTGCATCTTATCAAATATCCGACCAAAGTCTTGATGCAGTTTGGCATGAAGCAGAGCACCAATATGATATAGTTTGAAGCCTTTGTCCACAGCCGGTATGCCAATTCGTAACCAGGCGATGTCTCTCTGCCCGATATGCATTAGCCCTTGAGTGTAGTTTATAAAGTGGTGAATTTGTCGCTCTAAGATAGGTTCATAGTCCTCCTCCATCGCTCTTCCGGCGACCTCAACAGTTATGGCTAAGGGTAATTTGGAACCAGCCGAAACATCAGTTAGCTCAGGACCAATCACTTCAATCTTTCCATCCTCTACCTCCTCCATCCGCTTGCTGGTAACCCACTCAACCATAGGTGTTCTGCCGCCACCACACTCCAGATAGATATCCTCTCCCCGAACCCTCTCCCCCTCGAAGGCAGGACCATAGGCTACTGGAACCGGTACCTCAGCCACGGTAACCTTCAGCCCTCTCACCTCTATCGCTTTAGCCACTATTTTATCGTGGGGAACATTGGAGACAACATGCTCATAGGTGCAAACCCCGGTGGGCAAAATCTCAGGTATCGGGGTATCAGCAATGACCGGGAAGCCATAGTTGACAACACCCAGAGCGTTGGCATACCACTCATCAGTAACATAGCCCAGGGGCATGGCAAAGGCAAAGATGCGGTCTTTATTATAGATAAGGATTTTTCTGAAATTGCCAGGCTCAATGCCACCGAAGGAAAGAGCTGCCCTGGTGGCGAAGCCAGCGGCAAATACAGCGGCGCTAATTTCAGGACCGAACGAGACCAGACGGACTGGCCACCCAATCTGTATTCCTGCCTCCACAAGTTGCTCAGAGAACTTCTTCCCGTTATGCTCGGCGCACATAAAGACGTAAAGGTTCTTCTGTTGGAGTTCATGGGCAATATTCACCGCTATCTCATTGGTGGGAGCCGCGCCAAGGACGGCAGCAAAGCCAGGGGCAGTGCCATCAACAAACTCAATCCCTCGCTTTCGCAGAATTACATCATCGGCAGCGCCCAACCAAATGTTACCATCGGTAGGTTCTTCCTGCTTGGTATAAAAATTGGGCTCCTCCACATACCTTATGGCTTCAATGATTTCCTCGGCAAAGAAGGTTGCCATTCCAGCATCAAGGGCTGGCCCCAGATAAGGCAAAGGGCAAGTCTCCCTTACCGGGGGTGGCAGCAGGGATTTACACCGCTTTAGTACCGGCTCCATATCACCCAGCTTTTCCACCTTAATGCCTAAAATTCCATAAATTACCGGCAAATAATAGGCAGTATTAGGGAAGCCCACCGGTTCGTTTGCTCCCCATCTGTCCATTGCCTGTTGCCACTTCTTGTCGGCACGGTCTATAATCTTGTAAGCCCCTCTAATACCTGCTGATGCAATAATTTTAGACATGTCTTACTGCCTCCCATTATATTTGTACTGCTTTAGCGGTTAAACTTCAGCCAGCTCCCGTCTCATCGCCATATCATAAAGAACCCTTTCTCTAGCCTTGTCAATACCTAAGGCTTTACGCTTCTTGTCAATGTGCTCAATCATCAGTTTGGCCATTTTAATCGGGTCCCGCTCAAACGCCCACATTCCGCCATACATATCCTCCATACCCTTGAACAGATGGTCGGTTACCTCTTTGCTTCCCAGGGTAGGCCACGTAACTCCAAATACGGTGAATACCCCAGAAGCAACGAAGTATTGACCGATGGCAATTGCCTTCTCACTCATCCACTCCGGGGCAGCCCCGGCTGCCGGTAGGTCACTAATATCATCACCCAAGCCACCATCTTTTACCATAGCCGTAGCTGCCATCAGGATTCGGCTGTTGTCAATACAGGCACCCATGTGTAATACCGGGGGAATACCTACCGTTTCGCATACCGAAGCCAGTCCCTCACCAGCATATTCGGCGGCTGCCTCTGGAACCATCAGTCCGGCTTTGGCACAAGCCATAGCAGCACAGCCGGTTTGAAGTACCAGCACATCATTCTTGATAAGTTCCTTGGTTAGAGTAACATGAGCCTTATCATGGGTGACCCGCGGATTATTGCAGCCGACAACGCCAGCCACCCCCCTTATTCTGCCATTTATGATATTGTCGTTTAGTGGTCGGTAGGAAGCCCGAAACAGACCACCCAATAGGTAGTTAATGGTCTCATGACTGAAGCCAGCGATTAGGTCAGTTTTCTCCCCCGGAATACGAACGTTACTCCCTCTATTGGGGAAGTTATCAATAGCGGCTCTGAGTATAGTCTTAGCTGACTCCACAGCGTTATGCTCGTCGAACTCAATATGAGTAGCGCCTTGGATCTTGGCTTTGGCATCAGTGGTGATAATCTTGGTATGGTAGCACTGGGCAACATCGGCCAGTCCCTGCATGATGCACTGGACATCTACCACCATAGCCTCCACTGCTCCAGTAACCAGGACCAGCTCCTGTTGCAGGAAATTCCCAGCTATAGGTACCCCGTGGCGCATCAATATCTCGTTGGCGGTGCAGCACATACCAGCCAGGTTTATCCCGTTAGCCCCTTTGGACTTAGCATATTCAATCATCTCCGGGTTCTGAGAAACAACGGCAAGCATCTCAGCAAGCTGGGGCTCGTGACCGTGAATGATGATATTTACCTCGTCTTCTTTGAGCACCCCGAGGTTTATTTGGCTAAGCACTGGTGCTGGAGTACCAAAGAGGATATCCTGGAGTTCGGTGGCAATCATGCTACCCCCCCAGCCATCGGCTAAGGAGGTCCTGACCCCTTGACGAAGTAAGTTTTGGTAATCCTGGTCGACCCCCATATGGGTACGGTGCATCATCTCCACCACTTCCCTATCTATGCCCCGTGGGGCAACACCGAGCTTTCGCCATAGCTCCTGGCGCTTTAGCGGCGCCCTCTTCAAGAACAAGAGCTCCCCCTCTTGCTTGCTAAACTCGTTTAGGGCGATTTCGCCAATATCAATAGCTATCTCCTCATTGCTGCGGTCACCAATCTCCACACCCCAATCGAGAGCCAGTTGCAGTAGTTTCTGTTCATCTTTAATCTGATAGCCTGGCGCTTGCCCCCTGGCCGTCGCCAGAAAGATCTCGGTCACCTTACGTCCGTGGTCACCGTGGGCGGCGGTTCCAGCGGCTATCATCCGGACAAAATTACGGGCAGCGATGGTCTCGGCAGTAGCCCCGCAGACACCGACTCTCCTTCGCTTTTCCTCCGCAGTTTCCACCTTACCTCTAGGTAATGGAACTCGACATGGTCCCATTCCACAGTTGCTACAGCAACTGCCAACAGCCCCTATGGGGCAAGGTCTTGTTGCCTCTGCGCGCTCAAAAACAACCCGCGCTCCATCCTGGGCTGCCTTATCTATCATCTCAATAGTAGCCTGGTCAATACTCTTGGTTTCTGCTTCCGCCATTTTGCTCGCCCACCTTTCTTTAATTATTTGACGAAGCTGTAAGTTCAGCAATCATGTCTCGAATTAGTTTTATTGCTTCTGGGTGTCTCATGATTAACACATCAGCCCCAGCCAGAAGCAAAACCATAGCCGATATAGCCTCCATCAAGATACCCCTGTTTCTGGTATCCCCAAGCTTGGGCTCTTCCTCAGTTTTTGCTTCCTTGGTCTTCCACACCTCTCTGGCTATATTGCAAATGAGAGGGAACTGGAGCTTTTCATCCTGCTGGGTTAAGGCTGCCATCCTGTCCCTCTCCATTACTGAGTAAGCGTACTCAATGCCATAGCCTATGCCGCTGACAGTAGGGTTCATCACAATCTGCTCATCGGGAACGCCAAGATTGCCCAGCAGAATATTAAGTTGCTTAGCCAGGTTTATATCTATGGGTGTTGATGAAATCACGGTATGGTGATAACCAATAGCTGAGGCGCCAATCTTTTTATGGTTGCCTTCAGCCACCGGTCCAATAATCAGGTTCTTCCCCTCACAAACCTCGCACACCTGTCTTAGCACCTCGCTGTCTTTCTCCTCATTACCACAACCCCAGACGATTAAGGGAACATCAATAGCCTCGGCTACCCTCTTGACGACCTCGGCAGCTTCATCAGCCCCCCGGTTAAGTCCATTGGGGTCAGTGCTCATCAATTGGAGAGCAATCATTTCAGCCCCATAGTCATCGACACATTTCTTCGCCCAGGCAACAGGGTCATCGCTTACCCCCAAAAAAGGCTCTAAGGCAGCTTGTGCCCACTCCTCAGGTGGTGAGTCATAAACCTCCATGGCTATTTTGGGCAGGTTTGGTATCCCACCTTCAAAAAGATAAAAGGGATAAGCTGTCTCTCCGCCAACGGTTACACTCTTATCCCCTTTACCCAGTTTTATCTCCCTAATTTTGCCGCTATACGATGTTTTAGGAATTTCAAACGTCATTTTTGCCTCCCTTACTCAAGCCGGGGTTTTCCTCTTTTCACTGCCATACCATTCTTTTCCGTACCAATACCTCTCGCCGGTTTGTAGATATTTGAGCTTCTCCTCTCTGCTGCCTAGTTTCTGTCGCCATTTCCCGGCATCCTCACCCTCGGGTTTACCCTCCTCAAAGGTTGCTCCCAATACCTCTACTTCCTCCCTGCCTGAAGCACTCTTTTTCTCAACTTGGTGTTCCATCGTTTTCTCCTTTCCTCATCGTTTATCAAGGGTAGATTGAAGGGGCGAAGCCCCTTCAAAACCTATACCTCCCCCTCATGCTAAGAATACATCTCCATATTATGGAGAGGGGGATAAAGGGGGTGAGGTTGATAAACAATCTCTAAGCTAGACCAGCAGCCAGTTTTGCCGCTCTTACTGTATTTAGCATAAGCATGGTTATAGTCATAGGTCCCACTCCACCGGGGACGGGGCTAATGGCTTTAGCCTTTTCCTTAACCGCATCAAAGTCAACATCTCCGCATAAAATAGCTTTACCCTCTGCGGTTTTTCCTATTCGGTTAACGCCGACATCAATCACCACCACCCCTTCCTTAACCATGTCAGCGGTGATAGCCTTGGGTTTTCCTGCGGCAACAATCAGTATATCGGCTCGCTTAGTATGAAAAGCCATGTCCTTGGTTCGGGTGTGGCATATAGTCACCGTAGCATTAGCCCCCTCTTTTTTCTGGAGAAGGATATTGGCTATAGGTTTGCCCACAATATTACTTCTACCCACCACCACTACCTCCGCCCCTTCAATCTTAACCCCTGACCTGATTAGAAGCTCCTGAATTCCGTGTGGGGTGCAGGGCAGGTAATCTGGCTCGCCAATCATCAGTTTGCCCACATTCACCGGATGAAAGCCATCGACATCCTTTTTGGGGTCAATGGCATAAAGAGCCTTGGTGGTATTAATATGCTTGGGCAGGGGTAATTGAACTAGAATCCCATGAATCTTGGGGTCTTTATTTAACTTGTCAACAAGAGCCAGCAATTCTTCTTCACTGGTGTCAGCCGGCAGGTCGTGTCTTTCCGAGTAAACGCCCAGGGCATGACATGTCTTCACCTTCGCCCCAACATAAACCTGGGATGCCGGGTCTTCACCTACCAGAACAGTAACTAATCCCGGTGTGAGATTATGCTTCTCTTTGAGCTCGGCGATTTCCTGTTTTAACTCTTCACGAATCTGTTTGGCAATCTCGGTGCCACTAATAATCTGTGCTGGCATTTTCACCCCCTTTATATAAAGTTTTAGTGAGCTAAATTTCCTCAGTTTCTATTAAGAAGCTCAGCCATCAAATCACTAACTGCCGTCACTGCCTTGGAGGTATCGGGCAGGTCAAGCAGTGGCTTTAGCTTAAGGTCATACTCATATACTTCCTCATCTAAAGGTATGGTAGCTATGGGGTCGATTCCCAGCTTGGCTAGTTCGTCAGTGATGAGCCGGTCTAGCTGGTTAGGGACAAAATTGATTATCACCGATTGCCTTTTTACCACCAGTTTGAGCTCAGAGACCAAGTCCCTTATCCGGGCAACAGTTCGGACACCCTTTACCGAATGGTCGGAGATTATTAGCAGCTCATCAACATTCTGAGTAGTCCTTCGGCTTAGATGCTCCATCCCTGCCTCGTTATCCATAACGATGTAGGCGTAGTTTCCAGCCAGGGTGTCTACAAATTTCCTCAGAATAAGATTGGGGTAGCAGTAGCAATGGGCACCCTCGCCCCTGCCCATTACTAAAAGGTCGAGCCCCTTACTTTCAATGATAACCTCGTTTAATTTATACTCCAGATAAGCCTCCTTGGTCATTCCGGGAGGGATGTTTATTTTTTCCTTTTGAAAATCATCAAGCATCAAGCCAACCGTCTGTTTTACACCAAGCCCCAGACTCTCCCCCAGGTTGGCATTAGGGTCGGCATCAACCGCTAGAATTGGTCCCACCCGGTTCTTTTTCAGGTAGCGAATGATGAGACTTGCCAGCGACGTCTTCCCGCTACCACCCTTTCCAGCTACAGCGATAGAAAAGCTCAAACTGTTATCCTCGGCTTTAATTTACTTTTTGGCAGTTTAGCCAGCCTTTTAGTCACTGATGGGAATTCATCGAGATTGGTGTGTGGTAAAAATAGAGCCGCTATATAATTATTCATAAAAGCGGCATTTTCGCTCAATTCAAAATTGGTCATCATCCTGGTAACCCTCCCCCCATCATTGAGCATATCGGTAGAGAAAGAGGTCAATCTTGCTCCCAAAAGAGAGCCATTGCCGATGAAGATAAATTTATCCCGAGGCAGGTCAGGAAGAAGACCAATAGTAATAGCCTTTTCAATGTCGATATTACTACCGAAGGCACCGGCGATAATCACCTGCTCTAAACTAGAGCAGGTAAGCGCCACGCTTTTGATTAATGTCTGGCACCCAGCATACATGGCTGCCTTGGCTCTAATGAGATTATCAATATCTACCTCGGTGATAACAATATCTTTGCCAATTTGGGTTTCGGGTGACCAACATAGGACATACTCATAGCCATCGCTACCCTGTCTAATCCTTTTTGTGGGGAGGTCAGTGTTAAATTTGCCATTCTGGGCCATGACCCCGGCTTCAAGTAGTCCAGCGACGATGTTTATCAAGCCTGAACCGCAGATTCCCTTTGGTTTTACCTCGCCGATGGTGCCAATCACTGGCTCAAAATTTGATGGATTGATGTCAAAGCCTTCAATAGCGCCGTAGGTGGCTATCATGCCATGCTTGACCCCACCACCTTCAAAGGCGGGACCAGCCGAGCAAGAGGCAGTTACCATCCAATCTGAGTTTCCAATCACTATCTCGCCATTAGTCCCGATATCTATGTAGAGCGTCAGTTTTTTCCGCTGATACACCCCTGCCCCCAGAATCCCGGAAACAATATCAGCGCCGACATAGCTCGCCACCGAGGGCAGGGTGTGGAGGTAGACATGTTCTCCTAGCTCGATGCCTAAATAATTTGCCCTTACCTGGGGGATAAAATTGGCTATGGGGGTATAAGGGGCTAACCTTATATATTTAGGCTCAAGACCGAGAAGGAGCTGGAGCATTGTTGTGTTGCCGGCAACAACTATATGACCAATATGCTTCACCTCAACCCCAGCTTGGGCTAGTAGCTGGTTAATAATCCCATTAATGGTGGCTACAACCACCCGCTGTAACTTTTTAAGACCGCCTGGTTTCTGGCAGTAGGCGATACGGGTAATAACGTCTTCACCGTAGCTAATCTGTCCGTTGTAATCGACGCTTTGGGCTAGAGCTTTACCCCGGTTTAGATCAAGCAACTGCCCGCGGACAGCAGTGGTTCCGATGTCGAAAGCTAGGGAGTAATGCCTTCGTCTGGTATCTCCCGGCTCAATATTTATTATTGTTTGCCGTCGCCTACCATTCAATTGGGTTTCACTTCCATTCAAGAGGGTGGTAACCGTGACCTTCCAATCACCATCTCGCAAAACCTTAGCCAGCTTCTTTACCAGGCTAAAGTCTACCGAGATGTTATCAAGGTTATACTGCTGCTTTAAGCCTCTTAGCAGCCGGGAGAGGTCACTGGTATTATCGTCTAAGGTTGGCGGTGGCAGCTCGATAAAAAGTTTGCTTAAGGGGGGAACAAATCTCCAGCCAGTAGCTAAAGCCTCCAGTTGCTGCACGCCAGCCGCCAGTTCCTTTCTCTCCCGGGCAAGGATAGCTGTCTCCAGCCTTGATTCTACCGGAATGTGAACCATTAAATCAGTGATTATACTGCTTTGACAGGCTTGCCTGAGACCCAGCTCATACTCCTCTTCGGAAAGCTTCTCAGTCGTGGTGCTGTCTACTGCTCCGTTTTCAATCAAGACCTTGCAGGTGCCACAAACACCACTACCCCCGCAGGAGGCATTAATATGTACCCCGGCAGCAATAGCCGCTTCCAGGAGGTTATCACCTTGTTCCACGACAATGTCAACATTATCGGGGTCGAAGTGAACCCTTCTATTTTTATTTGGCGAACCCTTCGTCATCTAACCCCCTATGTCACCAAACACTACGGAGGAATGGCTAAAACAGCCCGGTGACCTTTCCCGTTTTTACGTCTACATCAACCCGTCTAAAGGCAGGGTCAGATGAGGTTCCTGGCATCAGGCTGATGGTTCCGGCGCAAGGACAGAGGAACTTCGCCCCGGAATAAATCAATACGTCGCGGATGGGTAGAGCCCAGCCCTTGGGCACACCCTTAACTGCCGGATCGTGGGTTAGGCTCAGGTGGGTCTTTACCATCATAGTGGTGTAACCATCATATTTAGAGTCAGACTCAAACTTCTTAGCTTTAGTCTCAGCATCGGGTGTCCAGGAGACGCCATTAGCCCCGTAGACTACTTTGGCAATCCTTTCCACCCGCTCCCGCAGTTTCATTTCCATGGGATACAGGTGGGTGAACTCGTTCACCTCTTCACAGGCTTCCTTGACCACATCGGCCAGCTCTAGGGCACCATCACCACCGTCAGCCCAATGAGTAGAGACGGCGCAACGCGCCCCGGCTGCCTCGGCAGCCTTTCTGACCATAGCGACCTCATTATCGGTATCTGTGTGGAAGCGATTGATGCACACCACTGGCTTGATACCGGAAGTTCTGATGATGTTGATGTGGTGCACCATATTGGGGATACCCTTCTCCAGGAGTCCCAGATCCTCTTTAGCGTAGGCATCAGGTAAGGGCAGACCGGCCACCACCCTGGGACCGCCACCGTGCATCTTCAGCGCCCGGATGGTGGTGGTGAGTACCGATACATGCGGCTTGAGACCACTATAGCGGCACTTGACATTCCAGAACTTCTCGAAGCCGATGTCGGCGCCGAAGCCGCTCTCAGTGACATGGTAGTCAAACATCTTCAATCCAATGCGGTCGGCAATGATGGATGACTGACCTACGGCGATATTGGCAAATGGACCGGCATGCACCATTACCGGTTGGTACTCTACAGTGCACATCAGGGTGGGGTTGGTGGTGTTGCGCATCCAGGCGGTCATCGCCCCTCCTACTTCTAAATCACCTGTAGTAACGGCATCGCCCCTCTTATCGTAGGCGACAGTAATATTATCCAGCCTTTCCCGCAGGTCAGCCAAATCCCTGACAATAGACAGGATGGCCATTAGCTCGGAGCTCACCGCGATGCTGAATTTGGACTGCATGGCGAAGCCATCCATACGTCCGCCGAGACCGATAACAATATTGCGCAGGCTCTGGGCACAAAAATCCATAATCCAGCCCATCTCCACCTTGGTGGGGTCAATGTCCAGGCGGCGCATCCTGGTGAGCCTAGCCAGTTGTTCGTCATTATAGTTGCGCTCGTGCTGCATCCTGGAGGTAAGGGCAACCATAGCCAGGTTGTGGGCATTCATGATGTCGTTGATGTCGCCGGTAAGACCCATAGAAAACTCGGTCATGGGAATAGCCAAAGCATTACCACCACCGGCAGCGGTTCCCTTGATATTCATGGTGGGACCACCTGAGGGCTGGCGGATAGCACCGCCCACATTCAGACCCCGCTTGCCCATACCTTCCAAAAGACCCATTGTGGTTGTAGTTTTCCCTTCACCCAGCGGTGTGGGGGTTATGGCGGTCACCTCAATGTACTTGCCGTCTGGCTTATCCTTGAGGCGCTCCATGATTTTCATGAAATCGAGCCGGCATAGCCTCCCGAAAGGAATGCTCTCATCCTTTTGCAGGTTCAGTCTGTCTCGCCACTCATCGGGGGTTGGCATGTTTGCTTCAGCCGCTTCTGAAATCTCCCAATCCTTCATTTTTACCGCATCATAGGCCATAAAAACCTCCTTATTTAAGCTCTTAATGAGACTGTTTCTAGCCCACTTCGTTCCAATATACCTAAATTTTTCAAAAAGGGTAACTAACTCTACCTTCTTTTATTTTACTATTTGTACCCCTTTCTAGTTTGTCGTGCTTGGTGCTTTGGCGATGGGTAACAAAGCCTGATAAATATTTCTCACTTCATTGATAATCTGCTGGCTGGACTCAAGCAGGGGAAGATTAGCCAGGTCAGCAGCTACTAAGGCTTGGTCATAGGGAATAAAGCCGAGGAATTCAAAGCCGGGCAGAGTAGAAATTAGGAATTCCCTGTCTGATTGGCTTCGGAGCTTGTTACCTACTATAGCGATATTCGGCAAACCTATATCCTGTGCCAGTTTATCAATTCTATAGGCGGTCTCAACGCTTCGTCTGCCTGGTTCAACTACTACAATCAGTTTATCTACTGCCTTGGCTGTTGCCCGTCCTAGATGTTCTATTCCAGCCTCCATATCTAGAATAACCACCTCATCCCTTGCCAGGAGCAGATGGCTAACCAGGGCTTGTAACAAAACATTTTCCGGGCAATAACAACCACTACCCCCCTGTTTAGTTCGCCCCATTACCATTAGCTTGATTCCGTTATGTTCTCGCCAGTATTTTTCTGGCAGGTCATCAACCTTAGGGTTTAACTTAAAATAGACCTCACCTCGACCCGGTCGTGCCCCGGTCCTTTCTTCGATAAGGTCTTTCATCTCAGATATGGGGACTATCTTCTCAGGATGAGGAAAGCCAAGAGTGGCTGCCAGATTGGCATCAGGGTCAGCATCTATGGTTAAAACAGAATAGCCAGACTCAGCGAATACCCTGGAAAGGAGAGCCACTAATACGGTCTTGCCTACTCCCCCTTTGCCACTAACAGCAATCTTCATCGACATCTTGTTTTTGGCACAATTAAAGCCGAGACTTCTTCGGGAAAGCACTCAGCCTTACCTAAATCTATTACCTGCTTACCCTGTATAATTTA
>Ga0209978_10000232_pt1 | contig 19235 bp, 16 predicted proteins | sample BentaG_FD_182805 | JGI IMG/M metagenome (GOLD analysis project Ga0209978, IMG submission 182805) | Deep subsurface microbial communities from South Atlantic Ocean to uncover new lineages of life (NeLLi) - Benguela_00093 metaG (SPAdes)... | ecosystem: Environmental > Aquatic > Marine > Oceanic >... | reverse complement strand
GCTCGAATCATATGGTTCCGTGTGTGCCTTATACTTAACCCAATAAATGCACCCTTAGCAGACGGATTCCAATATGGACTCCTTTCTCCCATCAAATAAGGCAAATAGAGCAAATTACTTGACCCGACAGGAATTTTTGCTGCCTTCTTATCCATAATCTGATAGGGACTAATACCTTTTTCTTCTGCTTCTTTAGTCTCCATTGGACAAAGTATATCCTTCATCCACTGATATGAAGCACCGGCAGCCTGCATCGTCCCCGTCGGACTGTATAATCCAGGCACTACATGAACCCAATTAAAAGTACGCATCTGGGGATCTATGATCGGTTTTTCTGTAGCTAGTCCAATCCAGGAAGATGAACCGAGATAATGGTAGGTAGTCCCCGGGGCAATCACTCCAGCACCTGCCGCAGCACAACAACCGTCCCCACCACCAATTACAATAGGAATCCCATCGATTAAATCTAGTTCTGAGGCTGCTGATTTCTTTAATTTTCCTACAACTTTAGTCGAAGGGACGGCTTCTGGTAAAATATCCTTTAATAGTCCTGCTGCCTCAATAATTTCATCAGACCAAGTCAAATTATTTAGGTTAAATAAATTCGTACCTGAAGCATCAGAATAATCGGTATAGAAATTACCTGTCATTCTGGCAGCTATAAAATCTTTTGCATGTAAAACCTTATATATTCTCTTAAATCTATCCGGATCATTATCCTTTATCCACATTATCTTTGCTGCAGAGTAAGATGCACTGGGGCGATGACCGACGGTTCGATAAATATATTCTTTCCCCAATCTAGAAATTAACCGCTCTGCCTGTCTTATTCCCCTTTGGTCAGCCCAGATTAAAGCGCGGCCTAGTGATTCACCATTTTTATCTACCGGTACACAGCCCATCATCTGACCACTGAAAGTTAAACATGCCAACATAGATTTATTGATCTTGCTTTTTTCTAATAATTCCTTAGTGGCATTACAAACTGCATTCCACCAATCTTCTGGATTTTGTTCAACACTTAAATTTCCTGGATAATATGTCTGATAACTTTTAAAAGCACTTGCTACAAGATTACCTTCGTTATCAAATATAGTAGCCTTATTTCCTGTTGTACCTAAATCATAGGAAATTATATATCTTTTATTAGCCAAAAAATTCACCACCATTCATTCAGCCAACTTAATCATTACTTTCATCACTTTATCTTTTCTTTCTTCTATATGTTTATAAGCTAGATCATAATCCTTAAATTCAAAGTAATCGGTTATCAGCTTATCAGCTTTTACTTTTTTATTTGCAATTAAATCAATGGCATCAAGATAATCTTCTTCTCTATACATCAGAGTACCTATTAATCTTAACTCCCTGTCCTGGATAAACCCCATATTGACTCCAACCTCCTCCGGGTACACACCAACAACAATAATATCCGAACCCTTTCGAGCATTATTAATTGCATTGTTAATCGTTGCCTGAAAGCCAATACACTCCAATATTAAATCTGCCCTTTCAGCACCATATTCTTTAACTATTTCTTCATTAAGATCATATTTTGAAACATCTAAAACTATATCTATTCCACATTCTTTAGCTAAACTAAGCCTAAATTTACTTATATCGGTAATCATAACTTTAGCAGTACCTTTTGCCTTAGCTGCTTGAGCAACTAGATTACCAATTGTACCTGCACCCAAAATAATAATTTTCTTATCTTTTAACTCTATCTCGCTTCTTCTTAGTGCATGGCAGGCTACGGCTAACGGTTCTACAAGTGCCCCTTCATCATAACTCATACTTTCAGGGATTTTTATTACCTTTGCTTCTTCTATCTTAAAATACTCTTTAGCACAGCCTTCAGTTTGAAAACCCATAACCTTCAGGTTATCACATACATTATATCTACCATGTTTACAGGGATAACATTCACCACAAACTACCTGTGGCTGAACAACAACTTTATCTCCTTCTTTTATTTTCTTGATATTTTTTCCTATTTTTACAACCTTACCCGAAAATTCATGTCCCTGAATTACAGGATAAGGTGTATAAGGATGTTTTCCATGGTATACATGGATATCAGAACCGCAAATCCCTATTCTTATCACTTTAATTAAAACTTCATCCCCTTTAATATCAGGTATTGGAACATCCTCAAATACTATTTGACCCGGTCTTAACATTTTAGCCTGTAGCAAATCTAACCACTCTCCTTTACTTAAATTTTTTCAGTGTTTATTTTATTATTCACCTTCGATAATTAAACCCTCCTCCAAATTAGTAAGCAGGATTATTCTTTATTACCGGTTTACCTTTTTCTTCAACAATAATTATAGCCATCCCCTTCTTTTCAATAGTTCCATAATTATGCCCGGCATCCCCCCGGTATACACCAAAAAATATTAATGGTTCATTCCCAATATTAACAGTTTTATGAGCCCAATAAGGAGGGATATAAGAAATACTCCCTTCCTCCATATCTAAAATTCTTGATTTTTGATCGGGTGTTTGCATAATTAATTTACCCCTGCCTTTTAAAGTCAGATATATCTCAGCTGTATCCTTTATTTTATGAAAATGTCCTTTTGTCATATAATACTCGTTACCTATTCTCCCGGGGGAAATTATACTAATACAATGTTGTAAATGCCCGTTTTCTTCGGGAATCTGAACATTGTAAAACTTATAGATAAGAGGATTTTCCTTCAAAGCTTCTTTCACTGCCTCTTTATCTTGAAACACATCTACCATATCACTTAATTTCCTGATAATTAGCTCTCCCTCAGGGTTTAACTTCATTTCTTCCAAATCTATATAACTATTAAATGGCTCAAAATAATTCAATTTCAATTTCTCCTTTTTTAACTATCTTTAAGGCACTATTGAGATTTTTAACCCTTCCCCAGAAATTGCTTTTCCGAAAGCGTCTTCAATTTCTTCCAGACCAAAAGTATGAGTAATTAACCCTCGGATATCAAATTTTTTATTGCTCAAAATCTCCATTGATTTTGTAAATTGTGAAATAGTAGATCCTGTGGTTGCTGTTATCTTTAACTGCCTGTAGTGAACAACATTAGACTTAAACATAATACTATCTTTCCCTTCGGGTAATCCTCCGAAAAAATTAATTCTTCCCAGCTTGGCAGCTAAATCCAGGGCTTCCTCTTGAACAGATGGAACCGAACAAGCAGTTATTATAACATCAGCTCCTTTTCCTCCAGTATTAATAAATACTTTCTCCTTTAAATTGACTTTCGAAGGATTTAAGGTAATATCTGCTCCATATTTTTTAGCCAATTTTAACCTATTATCACTAATATCTGAAACAATTATCTTTTTTGCCCCGGCAATTTTCGAAAGAATTAGGTGAAGCAAACCAATAGCGCCAGCACCTACAATCAAGACATTATCGATTGGGTCAGTTTTCAGGGATTCATAAGCATTATACACACATGATAAGGGTTCATTTATTGAAGCCTCAAGAAAGCTGAGATTCTCAGGAATTTTAATTAGATTTCCACTAATAATCGCCTTATTTGTAATCTTCATATACTCAGCAAATCCACCATCCAGACTGATTCCAAATGCCTCATAATCGTCGCATAGGTTGTTATATCCTGCTAGACACAAATAACAATGACCGCATCCAATATTGGGGGCTATAGCAACCCTATCACCCAAATTAAGTGTAGATATATTTTTTCCTTTTTTGATAACCTCTCCTGCAACCTCGTGTCCTAAGATTCTATGTTCTCCTTCTTTAATTTTGCGATACCCATATTTTAATATCTTAATGTCGGTACCACAAATATTACAGGCCTTAACCTTTATTAGTAATTCATTTTCATTGATTTCCGGTACTGGAACTTCTTCCACATCAATTTTGTTTTTTCCTTTATAAATTGCTGCTAATATTTTTTTCGCCTCCTTTTAGACAGATAAATAATAAAATGATAATTTGAAAACTCTCTATATTGAAACTTAAAAATATCAAAATCTTAAAAAGTAAAAACGATTATGGCTCAAATTACATTATCTCCACGCAAATGTAGTTATTGCTCTAAATCAATTAGTGAAATCCTTCTTTATTTATATATAGCTCAACCTGAACCTTTCCCTTATCTCCTTTAAAATGTGATTCAAAATACTCCATTACTATATTTTCTTTAGTATTAGTATAAGTGATATTCTTCATTGGGTATATTGGAGCTCCCTCTTTTATATCTTAGTTCTCTTTAAGTAAAGTTATTATATAGTGAATCATATATAGCCATTTGTTAACCACAGTTTAGGTGAAATTACATTGGCGGTCTCCATATATATTATTTTTTATAATTAATTATGCCTAAAACACTAATAAATAAAGTATTCCAGCTATCTTTACTGCTTAAGTTTTCAAGGTACATAGAGTAAATAATTAGATATGTTTTTTGATTTTATTTGTAAAGTTTGGTTACTTTTTGAGCAGTAATTATTACATTAATTGTTTTATTTAAATGAACATCTTGGCTTATCGATATCTTTCTTTAATTAATTTTTTAGGGAATTAATAAACAATAGATAATTGATAATTAAAATATAATTATAGTACTAAGTTAATATCTTCTTTAAATTCAATGAATTCTAAATCATCATCAGGTGTTTTAGACCGAAATACAACAGCATAAATTGCTTCATCCTCCAGCGGAAAAGGCACGAAATGCAAAATATCGACATTTAAAATAATTATCTGGTTACTAGTCAAATAAAAAGCTTCCATCCTTTCAATTTTTCTGTTATCTAATGATTTCTTGCCAACAACCAGTATAGAATTTCCTTTTAACGATACAAGCATTTCAGCTGTTCTGGTATGTTGTTCCAATTTTGTTACAGTAAAATCACGATGTTTTACCTGTAAGATTCCCACACTAATCGAATCTTCAGCAGGTAAATTTGCAACGTTATTCCACCAGTTATGAGTGTCTACTTCTGCATCCGGGCTTCTTTCCGGTTTTTTGATTAACTGACCATATAACTTAAAATTATCCTCATTTAGAGGTTTTACTTTAATGCTTTTACAAATCACTCCCTTTGCCCCTCCCTTTTTTAAAAATAAATATATGTTTATTTTCTTTTTTAATCTTTAATAATTTCATTAACTATACTCGTTATTTTTAGGCAACACTATGCAAAACCAAAATTAGAATTACATTCCACAAATTTTTCATAACTACATACTTCTCTAAACTATTCCGTTGACATGTTTTGCAATTATGTCATTTATAATCGCTTTTTCCTCCTCTGTTAAAACAACATCACCTGCATATGCATTTTCCTTTGCTTGCTTTGGATTCCGAATTCCACAAAGAGCAAAAGTGATTCCGGGTTGGCAAATGGTCCAGGCAATAACTAATTGAGCAATTGTTATCTTGTGTCCTTCAGCAATCGGTCTAAATTCATTAATCATTTTCGCTACTAGTTTGCGGTTTTTTGAATTGAAGCGGGCATTATTTTTCCGTTGATCATCTCCGGAAAATTTCCGCTCTGGAACAATTTTGCCAGTTAAAAGACCCGTTGCAAGTGAAGAATAAGATAAAATAGAAATATTTTGCTCTCGACAGTAAGGAAGTATTGTTTCTTCTAATTCTCTATCGAGCATATTATATTTTTCCTGAGTACTGTCTATAATTCCTATTAATTGATATTCCTTAAGCTGTTTCAGGTTGATATTGCTCACACCAACAGCTCTTATTTTTCCCTCCCTCTTTAAATCAAGCAAGGTTTCCATGGTTTCTGTTATAGGAGTAGTAGAATCCTGCCAATGTGTCTGATATAAATCAATATAATCTGTTTTAAGGAGTTTAAGGCTCTGTTCAATCTCATAACGAATGGACTCCTTGCCAAGATAGCGATATACCGGTTTGTCCTTTTGATTAAAAAAGTATTCACCCTTTTGGGTATGCCATACTAATCCACATTTAGTAGCGAGTAATACTTTATCACGTCTACCAACAATTGCTTTACCTATAATCTCCTCAGATAGACCAAGACCATAAGCTGGAGCAGTATCAATTAGGGTAATTCCTGCGTCCAAGCTTGCATGAATTGCTTTAATTGCTTCTGATTCATTCGTACCTCCCCAAAACCATCCGCCAATCGCCCAGCCACCCAGACCAACAACTGAAGCCTTAGTTCCTGATAAACCTATGTTTCTATATTCCATATCTTTCCCTCCTTAAAATAAAAATTAACATCTTAGATTCAAATGAATTATTTCTTAAGTAAACCTTCTAATGAATGAAATAGATACTCAATTTTAATTGCAAGCGTCTTTCAATTAATACTTTAATTCCTACTCTTTAAAAGAATATCTACAACATCTTATTTATTTTTCACCATTCCCTGTTAGCAAAATTAATTATTTAATATCTCCCCATATTTCTTTTTGAGGAAGTCTAAGCCTTGGATTGCAAGTTGTTCAGGAGAGTCAGCTAATTTTCTCCATATTGAACAAAGTTTCGCAATGTTTACCATATTTGGATCAAAAGATTCTATTGTGATACAACCATTATAATTAACCTCTTTCAATGCAATAAAAAATTCTTTCCATGGTATGAGTCCTGTTCCTGGAATCCCACGTTGATTCTCGCAAGCGTGTATATATCCAAGATACTTACCAACATCTTTAGTAGCTTGGTAAATATTATCTTCTTCTCTAATCATATGGAATGTATCAAGTAGAACATATACATTATCCAAATCCACATCTTTTATAAAGTGTACCGCGTCTTTCGCGATATTTATAAAGTGCGATTCGAATCTATTTGTCGGTTCGATTCCCAAGATTAAGTTGGACGTGTCTTTTGCAAATTGTGCAATTTCGCGGAACGCTTCAACCCCCCATTTCCACTCGTCTTCAGTACGCATCTTACCAGTTATATATCCCCAACTACAATAAATAACCCCGCCAAATACTACTGCACCAGCTTCATTAGATAAATTAATAAGTTTTTTTGAAAACTTTATACCTTCTTTTCTTATAGTAGGATCAGGAGATATGATATTATACTTTTGAGGCATTCCATAGCCTATATTAATTGAAATCCCTAATTCATTACTAACTTTTTTTACTTGCTTTGCGGGAAAATTATCAGGATCATATGGATTAATTTCAACTGTATCAAATCCCATATTCTTAAATTTTTCAAGAAGAGGAATATCCTTTTCTAAAAAATTTTCAGTAAATAATAATGAATGAATACCAAACTTCATTTTACCCTCCTTATTTGCAAAATCTATTTTGTAATTAAATTTATAATGATTAAACATGTAAATTTCTAAGCAAAAAATTAATAATATTTTATCAAATAACTTTTAACCAACCTCCATCAACATAATATGTTGATCCTACACAGTAACTAGCACAAGGCGAGCAAAGAAAAACATAAAATTTTGCTAATTCTTCGGGAGAAGCAAATCGACCAATGGGGGCATTATCCTTTGCAATCTGATCAAGATATTCTTTAGCTGTAATATTCTTTTCTTTGCTAAGCAAAGTTGCTGTTTTGTACCAATCGGGAGTTAAGACCAAACCCGGGTTGATACAATTAACTCGTATATTATATTTAATTACTTCGTTTGCAAGGCATTTTGAAAACATTACTAAAGCAGCTTTGGTGGTATTATAAATTGGCTCATAATCAAGAGGTTGTTTTGCACAAATTGATGCGGTATTTACAATCACACCTCCTCCTCTCTTCCGCATAAAAGGAACTATGGCTCTTGATAACCTAACTGCTGCCATTACATGTAAATCCCAGTAATACTGCCATTTTTCATCTGGTGCATCCATAATCTTTTCTGCACTCCCGGTTCCAGCATTATTAATTAAGATATCTACTCCATTAAAAACTCTTTGTACCTCAGAAATTAGAAGCTTTATATCCTCTATTTTAGTAACGTCTGCTTTTATACCCAAAGTTTTAATTCTGTATTTTTTTTCAATTTGTTCAGCTGCATTAACAATATATTCTTCATTTCTCGCACAAATAACAGGATGGACACCTTCTTGTGCAAAACCTTCTGCAATAGCAAGACCTATTCCTTTGCTTCCTCCAGTTATTAGAGCTACCTTTCCCTTGAGATTTAAATCCATAATTCTATCCTCCTCTTAGAGTAATTTAATAGACGAAAAAACTATATTGTTTTAAGTTAATTCTCCTACAAAGAACAAGTAAGTAAAGGAGGGATCTCCAAAGAAGAAAACCACTCCCTTATCTTCGCTACACCAGCTTCTTCCCCTCGTTCACCTCGTTCTATTTTATTTAACTACAATAAAATCATAATTCTGTGTGCCCAAACCTATCTTTTCCGCATAATTCAGGCCTATCTTCCAATCGGTATCAATGTGAACATAGGTGAACTTGTCTTCTCCATCATGAAAATCTTTTTCCTCCAGGACACACCCTTTAACCATAGGAGTTTTATTTACTAAATCGACACAGGCTCTGTCCAGGGCTACGGGGTCAAAAGAAGCAGCCATTCCGATATCCGGAACTATAGCCATATCATTATAGTTCCAACAATCACAATAAGGGGAGACATTCATGATAAAACTGATGTGAAAATGAGGTTTGCCTTTTAATGCTGCATAAGTATATTCTGCAATCTTTTCCTGGACCATAGCTCCCGATTCATCAGAGCCTACTACAGCGGCACTGTACTGGCAAACTGCTACACACTGGCCACAACCGATACATTTTTGATAATCAATTTCCGCCTTTTTATTTTCATTAAAATGAATAGCCTCCTGGGAACAGTTTTTAATGCACTGGCCACAGCCGATACAATTTTTAAGAATGATCTTGGGCTTAGAATTAGAGTGCATCTCCATTTTACCAGCCCGGGAACCACTGCCCATACCTAAATTTTTCAGGGTTCCTCCAAAACCGGTCATTTCATGACCCTTAAAATGAGTCAGAGAAATAATAATATCGGCACTGGCAATTGCTGCAGCTATCTTGGGTGCTTTACAATGTTTTTTATCTATAGGAATTTCCCGATATTCAGTCCCCTTCAGGCCATCGGCGATAATAACATCACACCCTACTGCAATCCGATTAAATCCATTCACCATAGCTGTATTTAAATGGTCTACGGCATTGGCCCTCTTCCCGTAATAAAGGGTATTGGCATCGGTTAAAAATGGCCTCCCCCCGAAATCTTTAATCAATTTTACAATACAAGCCGCATAATTGGATCGGATATAGGAAAGATTTCCCGGTTCCCCAAAATGAATTTTTAGGGCTGCGAACTTATCCTTAAAATCAATCTCTTTAATCCCGGCTTCTAAAACTAATCTCTTTAATTTATCCAGCAAGTTCTTTCCCGGTTTTGCCCTTAAATCTGTAAAATAAACTTTTGTTCTATTCACTATATCCGCCTCACAGGTTAATTCTGTTCCATTGTTTCTGTAAAAGTTATCTTGAAAAACTTGAACAGGTCATCGATAATCCCTATAATAAAAAACAAATATCAAACATTATTAAGAAGGTAATTAAAGATATCTAAGCTAACTAAATAGTATGCTATTAAGAATATTTTTTAAGAGATCGAATTGCCTCTTATCCATCATCAAAAAAAGTACCCAAATTGTTTTAATTAAAACCTACTCTATCTCCTTTATATTTAAAGATAAAAATAGGAAATTAGCAGTTATTAATTTTCAAAAATAATTTATTCGAATAAGCAGGCTTAATAGTCTTTTCTCTGATATATTAAACTCCCAACTAGATTGAGTGCATGGTATAGGATTAAAACAAATCAAATATTTTATCTACTTTATAATGCTTATTTTAGTTTTGTCAAATGTCACAGCTACAGCAACAATAATCAATAGGCCTAGAAAAGCTTGTTGTTGGTATACATCTATACCTGCAACAGTTAAACCGTTTCTGATGACACCCATGATCAGTGCACCCACAAATGTATTTAATGCTCCTCCAACTCCTCCCGTTAGAGCCGTGCCCCCAATGACAACTACTGCAATAGATTGTAATATATAAACATCTCCAAGACTGGCATATCCGCTATAAAGAGTACTAGCTAAAATAATTCCTGCAATTGCAGATCCAAAACCTGAAAATACAAAGGCAAAAATCTTTGAGCGAGCAACATTTACACCTGACATCTGGCACATCTTTTCATTATTGCCAATAGCATAATTTGTTCTTCCAAAATAAGTATAATTTTGTAAAATGAAATAGAGTCCAAGTATGACTAAAGCAATAAACCAGATATTTTTTATTCCAAATATTGAACCATTAACTATATCTATATATTTAATCAGTCTATATGAAACTGATAAAGGAGCGGGAGAAAGAAGAAATGAAATACTAACAAAAATCCCACCAGTACCTAATGTGCATATGAAAGAGGGAATGCGCAATTTAGTATAAAGTATTCCATTTAGTAACCCTGCTGCACATCCGACAAGCATAGTTAAGGGGAATGATAATAAACCAAACTTTTCCAAACCAATAATATATACTATAGACACAAGCGACATAATTCCTCCCACAGAAAGATCTATACCACCGCTGAGAATAACAAAGCACTGACCTAATCCTACAGCTAAAAGTATAATAGAAGAATTCAATATCACTTTAATATTATATAAGGATAAAAAATTTTTACTTCCAATTAAAAAAACGATAACTAAAGCTAAAAGTAGGGATAGTGAGATATATATTGCTGGTAACCCACTTAATAAATTATCCGTTTTCTTTAAGATTGATTTTTTTAAAAAAATTAAATTTGTCCCTTTTTTTGATTTCAATATATATTCCCCTTTCATCAATATTCTACTCAATCACCAATTAAACGATATAACTAATTATGTCTACTGGCGTTGGTTTACCATTTACAGGACAGGCCAATTCTTCAGTTATGTTCCCATCTTTCATTATTATCATTCTATTGCAAAGTCCGATATCTTCTTCTAACCTATCAGACATTAGTAGTATAGACATTCCCCCCAAGGCAAGAAGGCGAATCATTTTGTAAAATTCTTCCTTTGCTCCAACATCAACTCCCCTGGTTGGATGATTAAGGATCATTATTTTTACATTTGCGGCTAACCATTTTGATAGTACAACTTTTTGTTGATTACCTCCACTAAGGTTTTTACAAAGCGTTTTTGATGAAGGAGTTAAAATAGAACATTTTTTTATCCAACGTAAAGCTTCCTCTTTTTCTACACGAGAACTAATTAACCCATTTCTTATAATTTTTTTAAGCATAACCAGGGTTATATTAGACATCACATCCATCTGTAGAGCAAGTCCTTCTTCTCGTCGATTTATGGGAATATAACCAATGCCCGCTTTTACCGCATCTTTTGGATTATTTATTTCTACTTCTTTTCCTTCAATTGAAATAATTCCATTATCTGGCTTCATCATTCCAAAAATACATTTACATATATCTTCTTTGCCTGATCCAACTACTCCTACAAGACTAAGAATTTCTCCTTTTTTGATCAAGAAACTTATGGGCCTAAAACTACCCTTCTTTTCCAAACCATCTACCTTTAAAAGAACTTCATCTTTCGGTTCATTTTGTTCCGATTCATTATAATATTCCTTAGATAACTTACGCCCAATCATCAATTTTTCTACTTGATGAATATTTGTCTCACTGGCTTTCATATTTGCCATATTTTTACCATTCTTAAGAACAACAATTCTATCAGAAAGTTCAAAAATTTCTTCTAATCTATGGGAAATAAAAATAATAGATGCCTTATTTTTTATTTTTCTTATAATATTAAATAATTTCTCAATTTCCTGGGATGTAAGTACTGCTGTCGGCTCATCCAGAATTAGGAGGGGGTTCTCGATATGATAAATATTAGATAACCAAAGCAGGCGCGCAACCTCCACCATCTGTCGAGAAGCTTGAGAAAGATTATAGACAGGAGTTTTGGGATTAATATTTAATCCAACTCTATCTAATTGTTTTTCAGCTTCTTTCATAACTTTAGACATAGATATCAATCCATATTGTTTAAATCTATTCTCATGACCTAAAAACAAGTTCTCCGCTATTGTCAAATTTGGAATAAGACTTCCCTCTTGAAATACCATTCCTACGCCCAATTGAATAGCCATTCTTGAATCAGATAATTTCACATTTTTTCCATATAGCTTCATTTTCCCTTTGTCCATTTTATAAATACCAACCAATATTTTCATTAATGTTGATTTGCCTGCTCCATTTTCTCCAACAAGTCCAACAATCTCATTTTGATAAACATTAAAATTCATATTTTGAAGAGCTTTTACACCTGGAAAGCTTTTGTTAATATTTATTGTTTCTAAAACAGAATTAGAATTCACTTATTTCGCCTCCATAATTCCATTAATCAGTTAACTTAATCATCTTATTCTTATGTTTTTATTTACATTCACTAAATCTAATATACATTTATACTAATTATTAAACAAATAATAAACTTAAATTACTTAATTATTCCTATCTTCTCACGATCAATCGTTGCGGCAACTGCTCCGATTAATATAAACCCCATTACAGCTCCTTGGATATATGGATTAATTTGCATAAGTACCATACCATTGTTCAGACCAGTAACTACCAAAGTTCCTATGAAAGCATTTAATGCCCCTCCTATTCCTCCAGTTAATGCTGTCCCCCCAACAATTGCAGCCGTAATTGCCGGAAAAAGGAAACCTTTACTTAATGTTGGGTTAGCACAATTTAGTCTTGAGCTTAAAAAAAATGCCGCAATACCATAAAGACAACCGGCAAGACCGAAAATACTTATTTTTACTCTTTCCGCATTAATTCCAGATTGTTTAGCTAATTCTTCATTCCCCCCAATAGCATAAATTGATTTACCTAGGGGTGTACGTCTCTGCATTACTAATAAAATAACACCTAAAATTACAGCAACTATAGTTATATTAGGTATTCCCAACAATCGTTTTCCGTTTGCTAAATCTTGAAACCGGGGATCCAAGAAAGGGATGGTTGAACCTCTACTGAGTATAACAGCCAATCCTTGGGCTACAAAACCCATCCCTAAAGTCGCCATAAAGGAAGGAATTTTTAATTTTGTATTTAATAAGCCGTTTATTATACCAACAATAGAACCTATTATCATAACTACCGGTATCACCCAAAATCCTATGTCGATATTCGTTTGAGAGTTTTTTACAAGAAATCCCATAACTATAGATGTTAAAGACATGGTACCTTCAACGGATAAATCGATACCTCCCATGAGAATAGGCATAGAAACTCCCAAAGCAATTATTGCTAACACTCCTGATAAATTTAAAATAGTTAGGATGTTCCCCAAGGAGAGGAAAAAACCATTTGTACCAATTGTAAAAATAATTGTTGTTAAAAAAAGAGCTAATAAAGGTCCAAATACACCCTGAGATATAACAAACCGGAAATTCTTTAAAACTCTCTCTTTTACAGATAATCTACCACTGCTTAGTAATTCTTTTTTATTAATCACATCCATATCTCCACCAATATTGTTTTAATTGAATAATTTTTTTATATTCTTCGATATTTTAAAATATTTTTAAAGAATTACCCCTGACCTTTTGAATCAGGGGTAATTCTTTTTAGTCAATATTCTTCGAATTTAAATGGTGTTTATTCAATACCTCTAAGCCAACGACCCCAGTAATCAGTCCAATCGTACTCGGGAGTACCTTCCAGGTAGGTATTAATAATTTCATCTATATTTTCATCATTAATATTAACCATTTTTGCATAAAATTGGCGTTTTTCTTTTGGAAGAGAAGATACATCAATTTTTCCTTCTTTTGCGGCAAGAGCAATTGATAGACCTATTCCACCTTGCCATTTTGGATCAGGAAAAGCGGTTGCAATTGCTTCTCCTTTAGCAATAGCCCTTAGCATCTCTTCGATACCATCCACGCCACAAACTTTTACTTTCCCAGCTAATCCAGCAGCTCTTAAAGCTTCCAATGCACCCATAGCCATATTGTCATTGGCAGCCCATACTCCGTCAATATCCGGATGCGCAACAAGCATGCTTGAAACTTTTTCAAAAGCCTTAGCTCGATCCCAGTCAGCAGCTTCATATGCAACCATCTCAACACCAGGGTTAGCCTTAAGTGCTATGGCAAGTCCTTCCCAGCGCTCTATGGCAGCAGCATTAGCTAACATACCTTGAACTGCAACAATTTTTCCTTTATTTGGAGTTTTAAATGTTTTGAATAGCTCTTTGGCTATATACTGCCCAGCAGCAACTCCGTCAAAAGTAATATGACTTACCCAATGAGGATAATCCCAAACTTTTAGATCATCTGGTTTATTCCAAAATGTCACAAAATAAACACCAGCTTCCTCTAGTGCTTTGGCAATGGGAACGCAATTTGGTGATTCATTCGGATCAACACAAAAAACAGCATTTCCCCCTGTTTTAGCAACCAAGGCCTTAATATCATTAAACTGCTTCTCACTACTCCCTTCACATGTTTGAATTACCTGAGAATACCCTACAGATGCGGCAAACATATCTCCACCCGCTGCCCAATCGGCATGGTATGGATTTTCGAGAGATCTTATTGCTGTACCAAGTGCAGGATTATCGGCTGCAAAGACTAAAGAAGATGCCAAGAATAACCCAATTAGTACTACTATACTAATATTTAAAAATCTTTTCACAGTAACAACCTCCTTAATTTTTTTTCTTTCAATCAACTACTCGCTAGTAATTCTTAATTAACTCTCTTGTCTAACATGCAACTATTTAACAAGTATCATTTATTTCGTCATCTATCACCTCCTCACCTAAGTTTTAATATTCTTACATAAGTCTTCGGAGAAAATCTTTTTTTACGTGTTTCAAATCCGAATTTTATTAAATAACCCTTTTGGTTTTCCACTCTCAATAAAATAAAACTTGTCAAGGTATTTCCTTCTTTGAGGATAATTTTCTTCCTTGATAATATTAACAATATTTTACGACTTATAATTATATTATTTATAAGTTTGTATATATGATTTATATGGTATGATATCCAAAATATTTAATCCTAACCAATTGGCAAACTCAATTAGCTCATTTGTTAAATCACCATAGACCATTGGATAATGATGATCTATTCTATTAACTAGTATTGTATTCATTAAGTCAAGCAGAGATATTCTTCTTCCGTTTACCTTTAAATTATTTATCCAACCACTTGACCCATAATATGTCTTTTTATCTTTTATTACATCACCGGTCATTATAAAAAGATTATCAAAACTACTATCCATTCTAAATATAGTTATCTTCCCAGGTTTAAATGTTAAGCTTGCAATAGTACCTTTGCCATTCCATTTACCATTTTCATATGAACCTATATTAAAATGTTCATCCCAGTAGACGCCATTTTTATTTGCACAACTTTTTGGTGCAACTCCACAGTGCCACATATTTATACTTACATCATCCTCATCAAAAGCAACTAAATCATTTATAGTAGCCTTCTGACCGCTCATAGCGTTTAATGCTAACATATTTATTGTCCCCGGAACATCGCCTTCACAGGGAGCGACTATGCCTGCTTCATTTAATCGACTCATAGCACTACATACAGCAATACCGTAAATCTCTTGGAATTTAGGCCAACAGCTAACAGCAAGGGCATTATAATTATTTTCTTCAGCAAAATCTTTAAAAGCCAGGTAAATTCGAGATGATTTTTTTAACTCTCCCTCGCTCACTCTCTCTTTATCCCAGTTTCCTTCTTCTAAAATCTGTTCTAAGTTTTCATTTACTCTTTTCTCATCTAATTCCTTCGCTCTCCTGACAATATCTTCAACTGTATGCCTACTTTGAATATGGGTGCCAAATCTCTTATCTAAATCCCGCTCATCGAAATACATATTTTCAAACCCATTAGCAATTCCACCAATTAATCCTATCCGGGACTCTCTTAGAGCCTTTATGGCTCTTATTGCTTTTAATGTAATACTAAATCTTTCTAAAAACAATTCTGAGTCCGGATATCCATAAAACCATTTAAAAGGAATATTGTAATCCTTAAAGTACTTTTCAATAATTGCACCATACATATTTAGACCGCAAAATGAATTTAATTGTAAAACACCTTCTTTGGTGGGCTCAGGTACTGACCATAAACCAAGATAACTATTCACCTTTGCCAATGGTAAAATTACCCTGCCAAATCCTAGACTAGCATTAAATACCATTGTAAAATCAACATTTTTATCTTCAAGTTGTTTTCTGGCATTTCTTCCATCTTGTTCTGATTTTAGCGGTCTACTTATAGTTACTAATTCAAAATTCATTTTATCCTTCAGTTCTTCCATAGATTTAATAATTTTTTTATAAATTCCTCGGTCATCCCCAGGCATATTTGGATGAACTACCGAAGTTAGCCCAACAACTACTTTAAAATCTTTCATATATAAATCTTCCTTTTTATTTTAATACCTTAATAATATCTTTAAATCCTTACCTTTTTTTAATAATTCAATAGCATCATTAATTTTAGTAATTGGAAACTCAGCTGTGATAAAGTCCTTATAATTAACCTTATCCTCTTTAATCCACTTAACAAGAGGTTTCTGGGCAGCAATTTCCCTTGATCTTGTAGGCCATTGATGGATTAATAGATTGAAATTATAAGGTCCTGTACTTTTATTGAGACTAATAACTGGTTTATCAATTACACCATAGATACAAATAGAACCAGACATTTTTATTAAAGAAACTGCAGCATTGATAATATTTTCATTGCCAACAGCATCTATGACAGCATCTAATTTATTTCCTAAATTTACTGGAAGGTTCTTTAATTCAGTTTCATTGGGAGCAAAAACCTTATCTGCCCCCATCTTTAAAGCCATCTTTCTTTTTATTTCCAGAGGATCAACAACTCCAATAAATTTTATTCCCAGATTTTTTAAAAACTTTACAAAACTTAATCCTACTGGGCCTGCTCCAAAGATAAGTATATTATTCATTTCATCATTATTTATTATATTAAAATCACTAAGCCCCGCATAGACTTCTCTCCAAGTACAGAGTAGTACTGCTGATTCAATAGGAATCGATTGGGTAACTTTGTTTTGAATCTCATAAACCTCCGCCCAGCCGTGTTCTTTATTATTAACCCCATCCTCAACCATCGCCCTGTGGTCAGCAGCTAGGTTATATTCTGAAAATCCACCCCACCCACTGCTATAATCAGGATCAGGAGGATTTAACATCAATCCGCCAATTAGTCTATCTCCTTTTTTAAAATTCCTTACCTTCTCTCCAACAGAAACTACTTTACCTACTGATTCATGCCCTAGAATAAGCGGATATTTATCAATTCCAGGAAAATGCCCTTCAATCAATTTTCTATCTGTAGCATTACAAAGAGTAGATACCTCTGTCTTTATTTTTACCTCATATTGTTTTGGTTCTGGTTCAGGTATTTCAACTAATTCAACCTTGCCAGGCCACTTAACAGCAATGGCAAACATTAAAAAATCCTCCCTTTATTATTCGCTTACATAATAAACTATTATGATTAATCCATCCCCAAAACAATTGGGAAGTCGATCCAAATATATATTTTTAGCAACTGTCATACAATTAATAAGAGATTGGTCTTGATAAATTGTTGCAATTCCTAGTTTTTGTGCAAGAATAGGATTTCCAATATTTACTAGTTCTCCATCAAGAGAAATTTACCCTTCCTCTAAAGACTAAACACCAATTTCTATACCAAAAGTATGAGTAATTAACCCTTGAATATCAAACTTTTTATTTTCTAAAATTTCCATTGATTTTATAAATTGCAAAATAGTTGATCCTGTAGTTTCTGTTATTTTTAACTGCTTGTAGTTGAGCTTCTTCCACATCGATTTTATTTCTTCCTTTATAAATTGCAACTAATATTTTTTCACCTCTCTTTGGACAGATAAATAATAAAATGACAATTTGAAAATCTTCTATACTAAAATTTAAAAAAACAAAAAGTAATTACAGTTTAAATTACATTATCTCCACGCAAATGTAATTATTACTCTAAATCAATTAATAAAAACTTTTTTACTTATATAGCTCAACCTGAACCCTTCCCTTATCTCCTCTAAAATATGATTCAAAATAGTCCATTACTATATTTTCTTTGGTGAAAGTTATATTCTTCATTAAGTGTACCGGAGCTTCCCTTTTTATGTTTAAAAGCTCCGAATCATACTTTGACGCTATAATGGCCTCCAACGTAACTCTCGCTTTATAAGCAACTAATCTATACTTTTCAGCAAGAGTTTGATAAAGTGATTTATCTGTTAAATCTTCGTTTTTTAAATCAGGACATAACTTATATGGTATATGATTTGTAACCTTAACAATAGGCTCATTCTCAATATATCTAACACGCAGGATATATATAATTTTTTCATTTTCTTCAATATTTAACTTTTTTGCTATTGCTTTACTTGCAGATTTAATTTCCTGTTTCAGAATCTTTGTTCTCATCACATAGCCTTTTCCAACCATATCATCGTAAAAGGTGGTTAACTTCTGAATAAACCCGTAATTTATCTTAGGTTCGCATACAAATGTTCCTCTTCCTTTATCCCTATAAAGTAACCCCTCTCCAACAAGCTCTTTAATTGCCTGTCTAACAGTCATTCTACTAATCTGATATATTTCGCTTAATTTATTTTCTGATATAATTTTTTCCCCAATCTTTAATTCCCCAATTTCAATTTTCTCACGAATGATTTTCTTCAATTGATAATATACAGGAATTGGAATATCTCTGTTAATTTCCTTAAAATCCATTATAAATCCTCCGTATAGCCCTTTAGTTGTATGTACATCTATACATACTTTATCAATCACCTTTCTAAATGTCAAGGAAAATATTGCATCCGATCTCTTGACATTCGACTGACCAGTCAGTTATAATGAAAATCAGTTAAAAAATATTTAGAGGATAAAAGGGAAAGTAAAATGATGAAAAAAGTTGCCAATTTTATTACTAAATATGCCTGGCCAATAGTTATAATAACCATTCTCATCACTGTTTTAGCAGGCTCACAGTTAAATAAGTTAACCATTGAAGATGATATTATGAAATATATGCCTGAGGATGACCCGGAAATAGAGTTTTATAGTAAAATCGTAGATAAATTCGGTGGTTCGCAATCAGAAACAGCAGTGATCTCTCTGGAAT
>Ga0209978_10000230_pt1 | contig 19250 bp, 13 predicted proteins | sample BentaG_FD_182805 | JGI IMG/M metagenome (GOLD analysis project Ga0209978, IMG submission 182805) | Deep subsurface microbial communities from South Atlantic Ocean to uncover new lineages of life (NeLLi) - Benguela_00093 metaG (SPAdes)... | ecosystem: Environmental > Aquatic > Marine > Oceanic >... | reverse complement strand
ACTTTGGCTACCTCCGGTTCTGATATTACTCCTTCAGCCCCGATCTTTTCTGCTAACCGCTTGGTGATTTTGATAGTTTTGTTAAAATCACTTATAGCAACGGTAAAGGCTATATCATTGATCTCGTGACGATGAGAACTTTGTATAATCATATCTACAATTATCTCTTCTTCGGCTAAGGCTTTAAACAATTTATAAGCTACACCGGGAATATCCGGAACCCCCTGGACTACAATTTTACCTACATTGGTCTCCTGGGTTACTCCCCTTACGATTACTTTTTCTAACATTAAGTCTACCTCCTTTATAAGCGTACCTTCTCCTGGAACAAAAGACGATTTAACTATAATCTTTACTTTATAATTTCTGGCCAGGTCTATTGCTCTATAGTGCATCACTCTGGCCCCCAAACTGGCCATCTCGGCCATTTCATCATAAGAAATTACCGGAATTCTACGGGCAGAGGGGACAATTCGGGGGTCAGCAGTGTACACTCCATCTACATCGGTATAGATTTCACATCCGTCTGCCTCCAGCTGGGCGGCCAGGGCGATAGCGGTAGTATCTGACCCTCCTCTACCCAAAGTAGTGATATCACCACTTGCATCAATACCTTGAAAGCCGGCTACGATAACTATTTTACCTTTTTCTAAAGCTGATTTTAGCTTTTTATGGTTTACGGCAGTAACCTTAGCCCTGGTATGAACTGCATTGGTAACAATCCCTGCCTGCATTCCGGTAAAAGAAATGGCTTCCCAGCCCAGGGAGTGAATAGCCATAGTTAGTAAGGCTATAGAAACCTGTTCGCCGGTAGAAATTAGCATATCTAATTCTCGTTCATTGGGAGAGGAGGTAATTTTACCAGCCATCTTGATTAATTCATCAGTGGTCTTCCCCATCGCTGAAACTACTACTACCACCCTGCTCCCCTCTTTTGCTCTTTCTACTATTTTCTCGGCTACTTTTTTTACCCGCTCGATATTTGCTACCGAGCTTCCTCCGTATTTTTGCACTATAATTTTATTCATCAGTAAAAAATTCACCCCTCTAAAAAATTTACCAATTCACCAATTTGCCGATCTGCCGATTAACTAATTGACCGATTAATTCAGTTATCCAGTTAACCGGTTTACCTGTAAATTATGTAATGTGTAACATGTAACAAGTAACTTGTTTTATAAATTCAGAAATATAATCTTATTACTCATTACATATTACTTATCACTGTATTCTATACGCTGTACGCTAAACGCTCTACGCTATTAATTTTGTTCCCTCTAAATCTGCTTCCAAAACCAGGATCCGGCAAGTTATCCCTGCATTTAAAAAAGCATCTTTCATTATCTTACTCATTACTTCCTCTGAACCCACTTTGGTTAAGGAAACCACCGAGGGTCCGGAACCGCTTAGGGCAACACCGGCTAACCCCGTTTTTTTTATTCTTAAAAACATATCCTCAATTCCCGGGATAAAGGGTGCCCTATAAGGCTGATGCAGTCTGTCTTCCATAGCCTCAGCCAACACTTCCCAATCGGAATTTTGCAAGGCATTAACTAAAAGAGCAGACCTGCTTAAATTAAATATCGCCTTAGACAAAGTAATTTTTTGAGGTAAAACCTTCCTCATCTCCTCTGTATTTAAAGTGAATTCCGGTATTGCCAGCACAATTCGTAAATCAAGCGGAGTCTCTATCCTGGTCCACTTTATCTCCTCTTGGCCTGTTTTATAAGCCAAGGTAAGTCCCCCGATTAGAGCAGGGACAATATTATCCATGTGCCCTTCTAAAGAAAGAGCCAACTCAAGCATCTCCTGATTAGTTAAATCAATATTGCAGAGTCTGGCTGCTCCTACTATTCCCCCTATTATTGCTGATGCACTACTACCTAATCCTCTGGTAACAGGTATTTCATTGAACACTCTTATCTTTAATCCCTTTTTATGGATATCTTTATAAGTTCTTTTTAAAATCAGGTTTATAGATTTCCAGATTAGGGTATCCTTTTTCTTTTTGACCGAAAACTTTTCCGCTCCTTCTCCCTGGTATTCAATAACCAAGCCCTTTTCTATCTCTTCTATCTCCAGATTTAAATATAATTTTAAAGCCAGACCCAGGCAATCAAAACCAGGACCTAAGTTGGCAGTAGTAGCCGGAACTCGTATTTTTATCATAGATTCTCTCCCTTATTAGCCGTTAGTGAATAGTCGTTAGTCGTTAGTAAGACAGTCGTTTCGCCTGTTTATAATGTCATTGCGAGTCCTGATTTATTGGGACGCGACAATCTCATCTAATAACTAAAAACCAGTTTTGTATTTTGCATTTAATGCTAACGACTATTTAAATTTCCACCACTCTAATGGCATTACATATCTTTACTACACATTCCAAGCTGGCAACTTCCTTCAAAGCTTCCTGGACATTGCCTTCTTTGGCCTGATGGGTTAAGAAAACAATATCTGCTACTTCTCCGGCCTCTCCCTTTTGTATAACCGAAAGAAAGCTGACTTTTTTCCGAGCGAAAACACCGGCAATCTCTGCTAAGACCCCGGGCCTGTCTTTTACCCTGATCCTTAAATAATAAGGAGAATGAGTTTGGCTGAAATCCATGATCTTCTTCTTTTCAAAACAATTATACTGGTTATGGTAATTATCATAATTTTTAATTATCTCTACTATATCACTGACAATCATGCTTCCCGCAGGCAAAGCCCCGGTTCCCAGACCGGAAAAGGTTAAGTCTCCAAACTCCCCTCCCCGGACCAAAATACCATTGTAGGGGCCACCAATATTAGCCAAAGTATGCTTTTGGGGTATTAATGCCGGATGAACCCTTATGTCTAAATCCGTACCTGTGTTTCGAGCTAAAGCCAAGAGTTTAACTGTATAACCCAACTCTCGGGCATATTCAATATCCAGCTTAGTAATATTTCTTATCCCCTCATAATAGATATTGTCCGGATCGATCTTTGCCCTGAAGGCAATGGCAGAAAGAATAAATATTTTGTTAAAGGCATCAAACCCATCAATGTCTTTGCCGGGATCAGCCTCAGCATAGCCCTTATCCTGAGCTTCTTTTAAGGCTTCTTCATAATCTTTGCCCTCTTCGCTCATCTTGGTGAGAATATAATTGGTAGTACCATTTAAAATTCCTATTATCTCCTTCAATTTATAAGAAGTAAGGGAGTGAGTAAAAGCACCGATGATAGGGATACCACTTGCCACGCTGGCCTCAAAAAGAAGCCGAACTTTATGTTTCCGGGCTAAATCTAAAATTTCATATCCTGCTTTGGCTATCACTTCTTTGTTGGCAGTAACCACGTGTTTTCCTTCCTTTAGGGCTTGCATAATCAAACTTTTTGCCGGCTCAAAACCGCCTATGGTCTCTACTATAATATCTATTTCCGGATCATTTATTATTTCTTCGGCAGAATCAGTAAAAATTTCATAGAGTTTTTTGTCGGGAAGAATTTTGTTTTTGTTTTTATCTGCCAATTTCTTTAAGATTATTTTTTTGGGATATATCTTTTGTTCGATAAACTCCTTATTCTCCTGCAAAATCTTAAGGGTGCCCTGACCTACCGTGCCTAATCCCAATATCCCAATGTTTATGGTCTCTTTTTTCATAATTATCTACCAACCTTTCTTTTTAGTCGTTAGCATATAAAAAAATCTTTCGCCTTATTATGTTAAATATAAAGACGAAAGATTTTCGCGGTTCCACTTTATTTCTCTGAAATCGTATTTTCCAGAACTCTCTTTTAAGATATAAAGGTCTTTCCCTTAAAAAGATTTACTCTTTTTGTAAGATTCATCTTAAGCCTCCGGGTTGGTCTTCGGTCAAAAAATTTCTGCACTAAAAAACTTTCAACCTACTCTTCCCATCATTGGCCTGTTATTAAATTTTTATAATTTTAACACTCGAATTTAATTTTGTCAAAATTTCGAGAATCATCACCTATGCCTGGCCTCTCAATTTTAATAACCTCGGCTCCTAAATCAGCCAATTGCATGGTACAGGTAGGCATAGCCAAAACATGTCCTAAGTCTAATATTCTTATTCCTTTAAGTGGTTTTTCCATATCTTTTTATTTCCCTTCAAGATAGATTTGCTCTTAATAAATATTATATTAATTAAAATAAATTATATATCCTATAATCCCAATTCTTTCAATTTCTTCTCAGTAGGAATCCCATTTTCATCCCAACCCCTCAAGCGATAATATTCTTCTAACATTTTTTCTAATTCAGGTAAAACTCCTGCGGCCATACCATCATTGCGAGCCAAATGTAAAAGTCTCGGGGGGAGTATATCATCCTTGCGGTTTATACCCAATCTGACGTTATACATTCTTTTAAGATTGTGCAATCTCTCTCCTATGGTCAGTAATTCTGCTGGAGTAAGGTTCCAGCCGGTTACATGGTTTAACCATTCTGTCACTTTGGTTGGTCCTATTCGGCCAAATAGCAAAAACTTGCAAAGCCCCAGGGCATTAAAGACATTCATATAATTTTGTAGTTTAATTACTAACTCTGCCTTGCCATTAGATGTATGGGAGTCTAATATATTATCTTCTCCATAACCTAAATCTTCTAAGGGAATGCCAGACTCAATGGCATAACTTAAAGATTCTAAATGGCATCCTCCTCTATTAGCTGTGGCATAACTTAGGGCCATTCCAGTATAAGCTCGAGGATCGTGTAAAGGTAGTTCTAAACCTTTGATATGAATAGCAAATTCCTCAGAATTCTTTCCAATCTTTTTTGAGAACAACCTTACTCCTTGACCCAGCAACTTGCCCGGGTCTTCATTTTTTGCCACTTGATGAATGAGTTTAATTATTGTCCGGGAATTACCCCACTCTAGATTTATTCCTTCAAAATCTTCTTGATTTAAAAAACCTTTCTCACGGGCTTCCATGGCAAAGGCTACGCTAATTCCAGAAGAGATGGTATCTATTCCGTATCGATTACAGAGATCATTGGCTTCAACTATACTATCTAAATTATCATTTAAACATAAAGACCCAAAAGCGGCTACGGTTTCGTATTCCGGGCCATGAACCACAAAAGGAGGGGTTTTGATTTTTACTTCTTTTCCACAGGCAATCGGGCAGGCAAAGCAGGCATAGTGCTTTTTGAAAAGAGTATCGACGATGACCTGTCCGGTGATTTTACTGGCTCCCTGCCATCTACTCCTGGCAAAGTTTTTAATAGGCAGATCACCGGTATATTCTCTTGCTTCAACTGAACCAGCAGTACCTAATTTATGTAATCCTTCAGTATAATGTCTGATATTTTGACGATCAGCTTTTAAGATTTCTTTTAAGGCTAAGGGGTTCTTTATCGTTGGTTTTAAATTTCCTTTAACTACGATTGCTTTTAAATTCTTTGATCCCATTACTGCGCCTAATCCGCCTCTTCCTGCTAATCGGTAGTGAGGAGCATCTATCACAATAGAAGAAATATTCACTAAATTCTCGCCGGCCTGACCAATGGAGGCTATTTTAATTTCAGGACCGTACTTTTCCTTTAAGCTTTGAGAGGTGCAATAAGTATCCTGCCTCCACATCTCTTGAGCATCTTCAATTATAATTTCTTCGGGAGTGATATATAGATAAACCGGTTTTTCTACTTTTCCTCTAATTATTATCCCCTCATAACCACAAAATTTTAATTCAGCGCCCCATTTCCCACCAACGGTTGATTCGTTCCAGATACCGGTTAAGGGAGATTTGGCACAAATGGAGAGTTTGCTAGCAGTGGGGATAGAGGTTCCGGTCAATAATCCAGAGAAAAACAATAAAGGACTGTCCGGATGTAATGGAGAAAGATTGGGTTGTAATTCATCATAAAGTAATTTTGCTGCTAATCCACTTCCACCTAAATAATTTTTAAATATATTTTCCTCTAATTTTTGAATTGAAATAATATTTTTAGTTAAATCAATATTAATTATCCTTCTTGGGATATTAGACATCTTTTATTACTTTTTCCCCTTTTATAAATATTTTTTTATATCTTTATCATAAAATACTAATTTAACTAATCGAATTCCTAATCTGCCTGTTAAATAAAAGATAAAGGTGGGCTTCTAAAAAATAGCGAAATGCTATAATTTAGAAACCTCTTTTCTCTTGATAATTACCAGCGATAGTGCACATCCTTCCTTATATATTTATCATAGATTTTTCTTACTTTTTCCATTTGTGTATCTGTAAGGGGTGGGAATTCCGCTGCCTTAATATTCTCTTCCACCTGGTTAAAGTGTTTTGCTCCCGGAATAGTACAGGACACCGCATCAAACATCAGAATCCAGCGTAATGCAAACTGAACCATACTCATACCAGAAGGGACTATCTTTTTTAATTCCTCAACTGCATTAAGCCCTTTTTCGAAGTCAACACCAGAAAAAGTTTCGCCTCTATCAAAAACTTGTCCTAGTCGATTATAATTCCGATGATCACTCGACGAAAATTTCATATCCTTTTTCATTTTTCCTGTAAGCAATCCACTAGCAAGTGGGACACGAGCAATAATTCCTATCTTGCGATTTTTAGCTTCTCTAAAAAATAGCTCCGTAGGTCTATGCCTAAATATATTAAAAATTATTTGTACAGTTTTAACACCAGGGTATTCAATTGCTTTTAATGCTTCTTCTACCTTTTCAACACTTACACCATAATTTAATAATTTTCCTTTTTTTACTAAATTATTTAAAGCCTCAAACAATTCAGGATGGTAATATACTTCAGTAGGTGGGCAATGTAGCTGTAGAAGATCAAGCGCTTCAATTTCCAGATTTTTTAGACTATCTTCAATAAAATGTTCGATATTAACAGGTGTATAACTCTCAGCAATATGGGGAGATAGACGACGTCCCGCCTTGGTAGCTATATAAATTCTTTCTGAGCATTCCTTCTTTAGCTTGGCAATTAGTCGTTCACTCCTACCCATACCGTAAACATCTGCTGTATCAAAAAAGTTTACTCCCCTATCAACAGCGGTTCTGAGGGTTTTTATAGATTCTTTATCATCCACAGTCCCCCAATCTGAACCAATTGCCCATGAACCAAAGCTAATTTCAGAAACCCTCATTCCCGTCTGACCTAATTCTCTATAGTGCATTACTTTATTTCCTTTCCTTTTTTCATTTATTATATACCAAAACCCCAAGATAAAATTTCAAGTTAATGCCTAAAATAAAAACTACACTTTTATTTTTTACTCTATCTATTTGAGCAGAATTATAAGTTAAGTTTCAACTACGCACCACTTTCAATTTTTCTATATACTTTCAAATAATTAATAGTAAAAAATGGATAAATTCCAAATAATTAGTAATAGATAATTTTAATCGACTTTAAAATAAATAGTTTACCTAATAATACATTTTGCTAATTCTTTAAAATTTTCTTTTAAACTATAATATAATTTCTTATATAGCTGATAATATTGATTATATCTTTCGGCATTTTGAATCCCGGGAACGATAGTCTTTTTAACTTTAATAATCCTATTCACTGCTTCGGCAAAACTGTCATATATACCAACACCTATTCCGGCAATCAAGGCTGCTCCAAAGGCGGGTCCTTCCTCTACATTTAATAGATTTATCTCTTCACCTAAGATATCAGCCAATATCTGCTGCCATACCCTGCTCTTTGCTCCCCCTCCGATAGCCCTTATCTCCTTAATCTTAACCCCTTTATCTTTAATTAATTCCAGAGAATCTTTTAGGGCAAAGGTTACACCTTCTAAGACACTCCTTATGAAATGTCTTTGGTCATGTTTACCGGATATACCAAAATATACCCCACGGGCATTAGCATCATTATGGGGAGTCCTCTCTCCATAGAGATAAGGCAAGAAGATCAATCCTTCACTACCAGGCTCTATCTCTTCTGCCAATTGATCTAATTTAGTATAATCTAAACTACGGTTAAATAATCTTTTCTCTAACCATTCATAAGACATACCTGCTGATAAGGTTACCCCCATCATGTACCAGCTGTCCGGGCAGGCATGATTAAATAGATGTATTCTGCCTTCTTGGTCAGCTTGGGGATTATTGGTCTGGGCCAAGACTACTCCTGAGGAGCCGATACTGACCATCACCCTTCCTTCTTGGATAATTCCACTTCCCACTGCTCCACAGGCATTATCAGCTCCTCCGGCAACTACCGGAGTTTTAAATTTAAGGCCAGTCTTTTCGGCTATTGGCTTAGTTATCTTACCCGCTAAATCAAAGGAGTTAAGTACCGGGGGGAGTAAATCTGGGTCAATCTCCAGTTTTTTTAGTAGGCTGGTAGACCATCTCTTTTTTGTTACCTCAAATAGTAGGGTACCGGCAGCATCAGAGACTTCGGTAAACAGTTCGTTGGTTAGCCTGTAGCGGATATAATCTTTGGGCAAAAGGATATATTTAACCTTTTGGTAATTTTCTGGTTCATTTTCTTTTAACCATAATATCTTGGGAGCGGTAAAGCCCTCCAGGGCAGGGTTAGATACATAACGGATTAGCTGATCCAATCCTCCTGCTTTGGCATAAATCTCGCTACATTGTTCTGAGGTACGGGTATCACTCCAGAGGATGGCCGGTCTAATGACCTCCATCTTTTCATCAAGGAAGACCGAACTGTGCATCTGTCCGGATAGGCTTATTCCTTTAATCCGGTTTGCGTCAATATAATCATTAGAAACTATTTCCCTTATCACTTTTACAGTAGCTTCCCACCAATCATAGGGAGATTGTTCTGCCCAGCCAGGATGAGGAGTTGTAAGGGGATATGAAACTGTTTTACTGGAAATAATCTTACCTTCTGGGGACACCAATAGGGCTTTCACCCCACTGGTACCGATATCCAGTCCTAATAAATAATCCATAAAACACCTGCTTTTTAATCTTTGTATTTTTGATAGTCACTCTTTATACATTCGGTCAAAATATTTTTGGGCATTTACTAAAGCTTCTCTTATAACATCTTCTACTTTAGCGGTTTCTCGGTCAGCAAGGTATTTCATTAATTGTTCTTTATCCAGTTTTTGAGCAGCTTGTGCACAGGCCTCCCAGCTTAGTACACTCCTGATCACTCTGTCGATTCCTTGTTCTTCATTGTCATATGGCCTTACCTGCATATCGTGACCTTTCCAGCGATTAAAACCTGCATCCCGGATTAAACCTGCTATGGCTATATTCATACCATTAACCCGTGTCCCATAATCGATATCGTATTTGCCCGGTCCGCCAAGAATTATACCATCATTATAACCCTGACTGTTTAAGTGCATATGAACTAAAGCATTATTGTCTATTTCCTCAATAGTATCATATACATGGTCAAGTCCGATCATCTCTGAATGACCAAACTCTTTATTCACTCCCTTTTTATCACCAGTAATTTTAAACTCTTCTTCCAACTTATTCCAAAATACCAGGGCACTGGCTACGGTAGGAATCAATAGAGCCGGGTGTCCTTCATTGGGTTTGGGCTCTATGGCAAAATAGAGGTCTCCTCCCAATTTTTCTTCATATTTGCATAGTTTGGCCATACTCTCTTTAAGATTCTGATACATTTGAAAGATTCCTACAGAGGCAAGATCATAGCCAAATGACCCATTCCAAATAATAACAGCAGGCCATTTTAAGGGATCGGGATGCCAGGCTTTCCTTAAAGGTCCATAAGCAAGATTAACTGTTCTCTCTCCAAATTCTTCTGCTGATTTTCTCTCCACAGGATCCAAGGAAGCTATGCCCCCATAAGCATAATGTCTATGGGCTCCTGGGGTTACCATAGCCAGATATATCTTAGAATCTATTAAGGCATCAGCTATTTCAGGGGCAGTTTTTTCATCAAATTCATAATCATAATGCATTTCAATTCCTAATTCCACATTATCTGGTAACCTTGGAGCAATTCTATTCTTTACCAGCTTAATCATGTCAACAGTATTTAAATTTTTAGAATTCCATTCTGGTCTCATATCATCCGGGACAAAACCGCCCTTACCTGCATTGAAGGTCCATCGGCAGATACTATGTAATGATTTATTTTCTTTCATTTTTTTACTCCTTCTTCGGTATTACGTATTGTACTTGCCTAAATTTTTCTTATTGATAGCTATTTCTCTATTTAGCCCAATTCAAAGAGCGTTGTACGGCTCTCTTCCATCCATCATACAAACTTTCCCTCTGATCCTTACTCATTTGTGGTTCAAATATACGATCCACTTTCCATTGATACTCCAGCTCCTCTCTACTTTTCCAAAATCCTACACCCAATCCAGCCAGATAAGCTGCACCCCGAGCTGCCATTTCAGTAACTAACGGCCGCTTCACAGGTTTACCCAAAATATCTGCCTGAAACTGCATTAAAAAATCGCTTTTGGTAGCCCCTCCATCTACGCGTAAAGAGACTGCTTTCTTGCTAAAATCGGACTCCATGGCTTCTAAAACATCCTTGGTCTGGTAAGCTAGAGATTCTAAAGTACTGCGAGCAATATGTTCACGGCTTGTTCCCTGAGTAATACCAATAATTAATCCCCGGGCATACATATCCCAATAAGGGGCACATAGACCGGTAAAGGCAGGTACCACATATACTCCACCTGTATCAGGTACCTTTACTGCCATTCTACTACATTCTACTGCGCTATCGATAATATTAATGCCGTCTCTAAGCCATTGTATAGCTGCCCCGCCGATAAAAACTACTCCCTCCAGTGCATATTCAGTCTTTCCGTTAATATGCCAGCATAGATCAGTAGTTAAACCGTTTTTTGAAAGAACCGGCTTTTCTCCTATATTCATCATAAGTGCCAGCGCTGTCCCATAGGTGTTTTTGGCCATTCCAGGTTTAAAACAGGTCTGTCCAAAGGTTGCCGCATGTTGATCGCCAGCAACTCCAGCAATCGGAATTTCAACATCAAAAAATACATTCTTTGTTGTAGTTGCCATAATTCCACTGGAAGGCATCAAATCGGGAAGTATATTTTCAGGAATTCCAACTACTTCCAAAAGTTCTGGATCCCATTTCAAGGTGTGGATATTAAGCAACATCGTACGCGAGGCATTAGAATAATCTGTAACATGTACAGTACCGCCACTTAAATTCCAAATTATCCATGAATCAACATTGCCCATATAAATTTTGCCCTGAGCTATCTTCTCCTTAACCCCTGAAACATTTTCAATAATCCATTTAATTTTTGTAGCAGAAAAGTAAGCATCAATTGTGAGCCCAGTTTTCTTACGTACCATTTGTTCGTACCCTTTAGCCTTAAGCTCATCGCACATCAAAGCAGTTCTACGACACTGCCAGACAATTGCATTATAGACCGGTTCACCCGTATATTTATCCCATAAAATTGTAGTTTCTCGCTGATTAGTAATTCCAATAGCTGCAATCTCTTCAGCTTTAACCTTTCCGTTTCTTAAGACATCCTTTGTACAGTCCATAACTGTCTTCCAGTAATCCTTAGGATTGTGCTCTACCCATCCAGGTTGAGGAAAAATTTGTTTTATCTCTCTATATGCAGCCGAATGAATATCTCCATCATGGTTAAACAGTATAACCCGGGTACCAGTAGTACCTTGATCTATAGACATAATATATTTCTTATCCACTACTTTATGCCTTCCCCCTTAGATTATTTATTCGGTTTAATAATCGCCTTTATAATATTCCCATTCTGAACGCTTTTAAATGCTTCCTCAGTGTTCTGTAAATAAATAATTTTTTACTTCCATGAAGATAAGTACGAAGGTCTATTCCACAGATTGAGTAAGCATCTACTTTCATGATAGCATTAATATGCGCTTTAACATCATACTTCTATATACTCAATACCAAGCATAGCGCATAACATTTTCCATTTTCTAGTATGATCACCTAAATTTAATACCTGATGATGAGTACCTCCATTTTCTAACCATCCATTCATACATTCTCTAATGCCTCTATCTGGTCTGAAATGAAAATAAGGCATCGGTACATTCGGTAATTCTTCCGTATCAAGAACTTCTCCCTTCGATACCACTAACCGGAATTTTTCCCCCTCGATTGCAACCAAAGAAACCATAGTAGCAGGTCCTGGTTCTGCCATAAAAACAAGTGTGGGAGGGTTACCAAGACCTCCAATTTCAAGTTCTCTATCAATTAGTCTAATGGGACGGTCTTTCCTTGCAATTTTCCAGTTACCTTCACCCATATGGCTCATAAGTGCTGAATCCTTCTGAAAATCCATTGAATACATTTCTGTAAAATGTGGATTCCCTATCAATATATGCCCTGCTCCGGTCAAACTTACCGTATTTGTATCACCTTCAGCTGCATATCCATATCCCTTAGCTAATATATTTGATGCTCCAAGCATGGGAATCTGTTTGAAGCGGCCATCTTCTTTAAATACATCAAAATTTGCAGAAAAACCATCATAGTCTTTTAGCTCAAGTAACTTTTCAAATCCCAACTGTAAACGAACAGCATATCGATGACTATCTTCGGATAATTTAGGATCAATTGTAAAATTCTTTCGGTCCTCTAATATTTGCGCTTCAATCTCTCCATTAGAAACAGACTCCATACAACGGTAAACATCTCCAATGCTTTCATGGTTTGCTTCTGGACCGATCTTTCTAAAAAATGCAGCATCATCACCCACAATATCGCCCATCCCTCGCATTCTTCCAAATATGGCAATTCTCATTTTCTTTAGATATCTCACTGTCTGTGCGGCTCGTGCCCAATCATTAATAAAAGATTTAAAATTTTTACTCTTCCAGTCCTCAGTAATAATAGTAGGCCTTATACCTGTTCTTAGAATAATATTTGCAGTATCCTGTGCTCCATGAATCCCCTGATTAGTAGTCAGATCCCTCCATCCCCAATTCTTCGTTACTGTTGGAACGGGTTGTATATTAGCAAGCATTAAAGGTAGCTTGTTTCCCTGTAATGCCTTTACCAGTCGCATCCCCGGACTGTAAAGAAGCATAACAATTATGATTCCATCATGCCCTTTTTCATTAAATCCCTTCACTATAGCTTCTATGTCCATTCTGTTCTTAGCTGCATGAGGAAAGTCTACATCTACAATATCTGCTAACTGAGCCGCAACTTCCCTTGCATAACTCTCCTGAAGACTGGTAATTTCCGGTTGTTTTTCATCATAAAGTCCATGCATTATACCTAACAAACCTATTTTAGGCTTCCGTTTCTCTATCATATTATTAACCTCGCTTTTTCCACATATATTTTTATTTTACAGGCCTTTCTAAGAATCAGCTATTTTTCAATTAAGGGGGGTACCTGTATGATTACTCTTAATATTTCATACTATAGACCTAATCTTCCAGTTTGAACATTACCTTATTAAATAATTCTTTTTTGTGGTACATCATATCAAAACAATGCTTACATTCTTCCAATTTAAATCTATGGGAAATTAGGGAAGCTGTCTTGATTTTTCCACTATCCATCAAACTTAACGAATTTTTCCACTCATTAATTGGAAAAGGTGAAATGGAAGAGTTCCAGGCTCCATGTAAAGTAAGTTCTCCTCTTAAAATCTTGCTTAATTCTGAATTGGGGATTATCAAGTCATCATAGGAAATGCCACAGTATACAACTGTACCCATTTTTCGTACAACTTGAATTGCCTGTACTTGAGTAACCTTATTCCCCGCCAGCTCTATAGCTGCGTCCACACCTTCTCCCTTCGTTTGTTCCTTAATTAGATTAGCAACATTCTGCTTTTTTCCATTAATGACATAATCTGCTCCAAAACTTTCTGCCTGTTTTAATTTCTCATCAAAGATATCTACCACATATACTTTTCCGGCACCAATGATCTTTAACCATTGCAAGGCTAAAAAACCAATGGGTCCCATTCCTAATAAAACAACTTGCTGCCCCGGTTCTAGTCTTATTTTCCTGACTGCGTGAAGGGCCACGGCTACTGGGTCGGTCATAGCCCCTGCTTCGTAATCAACATTATCAGGTAGCATTAACACATTATCAGCATTGACTCGAATATATTCAGCCATAGCTCCATCGATTCGTGAGCCATAATACTTATAATTATCACAAAGTACATATTCGCCCACATGACAGTAATTACAGTATCCACAGTGAATTAAGGGCATAACGGTTACTCGATCACCAAGGTTTAAGTTTTGAACTCTGTTCCCCAAAGATACTATATCGCCAGCAAACTCATGACCAATAGTAGTTGGATACCTATAGGTACCCTTTTCCATAACCCGCATGATATCAGAACCACATACTCCACAAGCTTTTACTTTAATGATCACATCATTATCTTTTTCAAGTTGGGATCGTTCAACCTCAACACAACGAACATCTCCAGGGGCAAATAATCTAACAGCTCTCATGGTTATAACCACTTCATTTCTTATCCTCGAAATTAATTTCTTATTTTTTTAATGCTCGAATTTTGTTCTTTGCTTTGAATACATTCTGTACACACAATATTAAAGTGCCTTATTATAAAAATAAATTATTGTTTATATTTAAATTAATGCTTGTATATTAAAAATATATAAACATCATTAATGCATTATTTAACTTCTACGGTAATACCCTCTGCAATGGACTTCTCAACTGCTTCCGTCGTCTTCTGAGCCCAGATAGCATCCTCCAGATCAGAAAGTGGTTTTCCTCCTCCTTTGATACATACATCAATAAAATACTTATCCTCGTTGGTTATAGTCTCCTGATAAGCGGTATAGGTGTGTGCATGTGAAATTCCTTTTTTCACTTCCACCCAATCTTGATAAGTATAATTAGTGGTACCAGCTGTACCAATTACTTTAACAGTAAAGGTCCAAGGAGATGGTGAAAGGTCATCAGCAGCAAAACTTGCACAAAGGTGAGCTAAGCCACCATTCTCGAGCTCAATATTGACCAGTGTAATATCTTCCTGGTTGAGCCTCTTATAGTGTCTGTTGGCCTTAAAAGCGTTCACTCGTTTCGGTCGACCTACAAGGTACATCATGGTATAAAGATTGTGAGTAAGGATGTGCCGCACAACACCAGGAAGAGTTGAAGCGCGTTCTTCAGAATGATGAATATTGTACATTATATAACATGATACAATCTTGCCTAAATCCCCATTCTTGATTAGTTCTTGAGCACGCTTCAAACTATCTTCGTGGATCATATTGTGCCCGGGAATACAGGCTACACCACACTTTTCTGCAATAGCCTTCATCTCCTCGATTTCGGATACAGAAAAACAAAGCGGTTTCTCCACAAGCACATGCTTGCCTGCTTCCATGGCGAGCTTTGCGAACTGAAGATGGGTCTCCAGATTAGTTAAAATAAAAACAGCATCTATAGCAGGGTCTCTAACTAACTTCTCTGGAGTTTCATATCTTTTACAATCTTCTTCTTTTGCACGCTTCTTAGCCCGTTCCTCTGTTCGGTTCCAGAGCCCTACTAACTCAGCATTAGGAATGTCCCTTAACGCCTTTGCGTGCAAGATTGAGATTTCCCCTGCACCTATAAATCCAATACCTATATTCCTTTTTGTCATCTTATACACCTCCTAAGTGTTTTTGATATGTCGTATTCCTAATACACCATAAATCCATAAGTCTGAAATAACATATCTAATCTGTTCTATTCTACTTAATAAAAAAACGGTGTACTGTTATGTGTTGGTAAGTTTCTCCAGATTTAAGTATGGAAGAGAGAAACTCTGGATGATTAACAGAATCAGGAAACGACTGGGTTTCCAGACAAAGAGCTCCATGCTTCTTAAATATCTTACTATTTGCCCCTTTAATATTATCCAGGAAATTACCTGTGTAAAATTGAATTCCGGGTTGGGTAGTTAATACCTCCATACTACGACCACTTTTTGGATCATATACTATAGCCGCAAACTTTAAGTCTTGGTCAGATGGAGCAACTACATAACAATGATCATACCCTCCGGGTACATCTCTAAATTCCTTACCAATCGTTTTCGAATAGGTAAAATCCATGGGCGTCTCGGACACATCTTTAAACTCACCAGTAGGGATAAGAGTTTCATCAACCGGAAGGTATTGTAAACAATTGAGAGTCAGTTTATGATCTAAAATTGTTCCAGAACCAGCTCCACTTAAATTCCAGAAGGCATGATTGGTTAAACTCACGGGAGTTGACTTATCCGTCCGAGCCCAGTACTCAAGTTTAAGCTCATTTTTATCGTTCAAGCTGTAAGTAACACAGACCTTCAGATTTCCTGGATAACCTTCTTCGCCATCAGGGCTGAAATAGGTAAATTTTACTCCAATATTCTTAGCATCTTCAAAACTCTTCGCCCTCCATACAACCTTATCAAATCCCTTATTTCCTCCATGCAGATGATTGATGCCATTCTCGTTACAAGCCAGAGTGTATTGTATACCATTCAAAGTAAATGCCCCTTTTGCAATTCGGTTACTATAACGCCCTATTGTTGCTCCAAAATAAGGATTCCCCGTCAGGTATTCCTCAGGGGTGTCAAAACCAAGAGTAATTTCCTCTTCACATCCAAAACTATCTGGCATTTTGAATGAAGTTAAAATGGCTCCATAAGATATAACCGTACAGGAAACGCCGTTGGCATTTCGAATTACAAATTTCTCTATAGTTTGACCATCCCTGGTTTTTCCAAAAATTTCCTTGAAAAGAGTCAAAATTATACTCCCCTTATTTAATTTATTCATCTTAATACTTGAAAACTATGTTTATTCAGATTTGCAAAATATGCATCATTTCTCTTTTTGCACTTCTCTAAGACTTCTCTTAGCAGCGATGAGCCTTAAAACTTCATCAGTGCCCACACCAATCAAGATAACCAGTCCAACTACTGTATATTCAAGCTGGGTGGCAATTCCAATGATATTGATGGAGTTGTAAAGCACCCTAACAATGGCAGTTCCAATAATCACACCCAAAATGCCCCCTTCACCACCCCGTAGGCTTACACCCCCCACTACACAACCAGCAATAGCATAGAGCTCATACATGCTTCCAGCGGTTGAGGGTTGAACTGTGTTTAAATCAAGAGAAAAGAGTATAGCTGCAAGACCGGCACAGGAAGCGGAAATTATATAGGCAATAATGGTCATTTTGTCTGTGTTAATTCCACTAAAACGAGCAGCTCTCTCATTTCTCCCCAAAGCAAGAATATAGCGGCCATATATAGAGCGGTTAAGAAAGATCGCCAGGACGATTCCCAAAATCACCAGGATGATAAAGGGCATGGGAAGTGACCAGTCTGCGATAATCTTGGGTGCTGACCCAGATGACCAGAAAGCCGAGGGGATTCTTCCATTAGCCAGAAACTTAAGACCCTCAAACTCATTCCCGTATCCCTGGGTTATATCTCTCATAGTGAATCGAGCCATTCCACGGTAGATAAACAGACCGCAGAGAGTAACCACAAAGGGCGGCATCTTAACCTTGGTGACCAGTACACCATGCGCCAGCCCCATAAGTAAAGCCAGTCCTATACATAAAAACAAAGCTAGAGGAATACTCATTCTCTGCACTTTGAGGAAATGAGCTGAAAGAACGCCTATAAGACCAACGATCGATCCTAACGACAGATCGATCCCTCCGGTCAGAATTACAAAACACTCCCCAACACTTAAAAGACCAAAAAGTCCGGTCCATCGTAAAATGTTTTTTATATTGTAGGGACTTATAAAGGCAATATTAATTACTGCTGAAATGATTATAACTGCTGTTAAAATTATTACTATCCCAGCTATTCTTTTCATTTTATTTTCCTCCTGTTGCAAGACTTATTACGGCTTCTTCGCTGGCTTCTTCCTTTTGCAGTTCACCCTTAATTTCTCCATCATACACAACCAGGATTCTATCAGCTATACCTAAAACCTCCTGCATTTCGCTAGAAATCACCAGGGTAGCAACTCCCTGTGAGGCCAAACGTTCTATAAGCCGATAAATTTCTTCTTTAGCCACTACATCGATTCCCCTGGCCGGTTCATCAAGTAACATGACTTTGGGTTTCAAGGAAAGCCACTTGGCTAATACCACTTTTTGCTGATTTCCACCAGAAAGTGTTTCAACTGCCTGATAGACATTTCTCAAACGAATATCTAACTTCTTAACCATTTCATGAGCTATAGATCTGACCATTTTAAATTGAATCATCTTCATTTTCTGATAATGATTCAAACCTACAAGAGTTATATTCTCTTCCACCGCCATCTCAACGATTAGACCATTTAAATTCCGATCCTCTGGAACTAAGCCAATGCCTGCCCGGATCGCATCCTGGGGATTATTAATCTTAAGTGTCTTTCCATCCAATAGAATCTTTCCGCTTAGAGGTTTATCAATTCCAAAGAGTGCGTGGGCTATTTCTGTTCGTCCTGCTCCAACCAATCCAGCCAGCACCAGGACTTCCCCTTTATAGATACTAAATTTTATCCGTTTGTTTGGTTTGCTGGGAACTATAAAATCCTTAACTTCAAAAATAGGTTTTTTAGTAATTACATGCTTACGACGGTAGAACTTTTCTACATCTCTCCCCACCATCAATCTTACCATATTATCGTGACTTATCTCTTCCCGGCTTAAATGGCCAGAGACCACTCCATCACGCAGTACCATTACCCGATCAGCAACCTCTTTCACCTCCCCTAAGCGATGAGAGATATAAATTATGCTAACCCCCTGGGAGCGCAATTCTTTAAGAACCTTGAAAAGCTGTTCTGTTTCATGCCCAGAAAGACTGCTGGTTGGTTCGTCCATAATCAGGATTTGGGCACTAATTGATAATGATTTAGCTATTTCCACCATCTGTTGGGAGCTAATAGCCATATCTCTGAGGAGGATATATGGTGAGCACTGCATGTCAATTCGTTTAAGTATCTCTTCAGTATCCTTATAAATCTTTTTTTGATCAATTAAGTTGAAAAAATCTTTCTTCCTTGGCTCTCGACCAAGAAAAATATTAGATCCAACATCTAAATTGTCGGAAAGATTTAACTCTTGGTGAACAAAAGCAATTCTCAAATTAGTTGCTGTTTGCACTGAATCAACAACTACTTCTTTTCCATCCAAAATAATCTTCCCGGTATCTGGATAATAAATGCCGCCCAGAATTTTCACTAAAGTGCTTTTTCCAGCACCATTCTCACCTATTATTGCGAGGATCTCACCACGATTTAATTCTAAATCCACATCATTAAGTGCTCTAACACCGGGGAAAAATTTTGTAATTCCCCTCA
>Ga0209978_10000229_pt1 | contig 19251 bp, 18 predicted proteins | sample BentaG_FD_182805 | JGI IMG/M metagenome (GOLD analysis project Ga0209978, IMG submission 182805) | Deep subsurface microbial communities from South Atlantic Ocean to uncover new lineages of life (NeLLi) - Benguela_00093 metaG (SPAdes)... | ecosystem: Environmental > Aquatic > Marine > Oceanic >... | reverse complement strand
CTTAATGGGGAGGCTAGGTGGAGATGAGGGGATTCGAACCCCTGACCTCTACAGTGCGATTGTAGCGCTCTCCCGAACTGAGCTACATCCCCAAAAGCCCCTATTAGTCAATAGTATAGCGGAAGGGATGGGGGTTGTCAAGCGGGCGGAGAGGGCGGTGGTTGTCAAAGTCCAAAGATAGGGAGGTGTTGAGCACAACGTGGTTCCTAGCAGCAGGAAGTGGCTGTTTCAGGGACCCGCGGGGGCCAGCAGGTGTTGATCCCACATTTCTCTTAGATAGGTTAGCGTCCTGTCCCAGGCTGATGCCAGTATTTGCCTCGGAAGCTTGAAGTGCTTTGGGTCTAGGGATGCAAAACTTTGTCGGTCTGTCACTTTCCTCCAGTCGAAGTAGTCATTCTCGCGACCAATGTCGGGGTATCGGTTGTTTACAGATGGGTGGAGGCGCCCATGCACTAGATGGTTGCGGTAGTAGCGGAGCTGCTCTTCTGGTCCTGTCTTGTTTCCGAGTGCTTTGCGCCGTTTAGTACGCCACTGGCTACGGGCTTCTCGCCCGCCTGGTGGCCCGCCTCGTTTGCCCCTGTCGGCCCAGGGGTCGTGAGTGCCAGGGTTGGTGAATCTCTCCAGAAGCTCGTCGGCCACGTCAAGAGTGCTACATAGCCTCACTATGCCTTCAGTCAATTCATCTCGGGCTATCCCGTCTCGCGAGGAGAGGATTACAAAAGCCCTATGGAGGTGGACGAGCACTGTATAGTGCAGTTGGGCAATACATAGGTCGTGATGCGTCTTGCCTATCTTGCTTAGCTCCTGATCGGTCTTGAGGTAGATGTTGTCAGGTCGGTTGGTTAAGGGGACAATGTATCTCTGCCAGAATGTTTCATAGCCTGAGAATTCGTTTTGGAGAAAAAGGTGCCAACAATTCTTCTCGAAGCCATCTCCGTCAATAGCTAGTCTATAGTTGCTCATTTCTCTCTCCTCCTCCCAATGTGGGCGTAGCTATCTCCTTCCCTGCCACTCCCTGAGGCTTTGCACCGCCGTTCAAAATGGTGTATGCCGTGATAGAGGACTAGCGTTTGAGCCAGGATATGAGATATAACACTGCTAGCATAATCGGTCCGCCTGCCATTATGGCGAATACCGCGATGGGATAGAGGTTATCGGAGACAGGGGCAACTTCTCCTTACCGCCTGTCGGATATGTAGTTCTTTGCAGCCCACACGATTACCAATGGCAGAGCAATGAAGGCGACAAAGGAGAAGATGAACGCCATCCCTGCTGGGAGTCCAAATATTTCGCCCATATTCCCCTCCTCCCCCACCACTCCCTGAGCCTCTGCACCCCAGGAAGCTGACCGCCAGGGAGAATAACCACAACAAGCATAGCATCAACTTGTTGTCCTCGCAAGGCTTTTCTCCTCCCCTCTTGGCTTAGCCAGCCTCTTCAGGTACAATGCTAACGATGAAGAACGCTTCTTCAGTGGCAGGGCGAGTCGAGCGTTTTGTGCTAGCCAAGGCTGATCCACTGATCGCCAGTGTGGTGGCGCTGGCTGCCTTTCTGCTCTATCTTCGCACGTTGGCCCCCTCGGTGGCTTGTATCTTCTGTGATAGCCTGGAGTTTCAACTGGTCACCTACAAGCTGGGCATCGCCCACCCCACCGGCTACCCTCTCTATACCCTTCTGGGCAAACTCTTCACGATTCTCCCCCTGGGGGATGTGGCCTATCGGGTTAACCTCATGTCTGCTCTTTTTGGGGCCCTCACTGTGGCTTTGCTCTACCTGACGATGAGGTTGGCCCTCGAGTTTCGGCTGCCTGCCCTTCTCGGGGCTCTGGTCTTTGCCCTCTCTCCGGTCCTCTGGTCCCAAGCGATCATCGCCGAGGTCTATACCCTCAATGGCGCTTTCGTGGCCCTCACTTTGTTCTTGCTCCTTCGTTGGAAGGAAGCCGTAGAGGAGGGCAAAGGAGCTAGCCTCCGCCCCCTGGCTTTGGCCTACGGTCTCAGCCTGACCCATCACCGCACCATGCTGCTTTTAGCCCCGGCCATGGCTGTCTTCATCCTGTGGGTAGATAGAGGGCTTCTTGAGAGAGAGTGGGCCAGGCTGGCCTCGCTTTTCCTGGCCCCGCTCCTCCTCTATCTCTATATCCCGATACGCGGCGTTTACACCTCTTCGCTTGACGGCAGCTATGTGAACACCCTCTCTGGCTTCATCAAGCAGGTCACCGCTAGCGGCTACGGGGTATTCTTGACCGGTGAGAGCCGAGAAATGGCTTTCTACTTCGCCCTCTTCCGCGAACAGTTCACCTGGGTAGGTTTGGCCCTAGGGCTCTGCGGGCTATTTTGGTTACTCCGCCGGCCCAAGGTCTTGCTCCTCCTGGGCCTGGCTGGAGTGGCTAATTTCGTTTTCCTTCTGGGCTATCGGGTCTCGGACATCGAGGTCTTCTTCATACCCCTGTTCTTGTTTTGGGCCTGCTTCCTCGGTGGCGGCTTGGCCCTTCTATGGCAAGGGGTGGTGGCTCTCTGGGAGCGGTTTTCGTCTCTAAAGAGGTCCGGTTATGCGGCCTTTCTTATCTTGAGCGGGCTCTGGCTCCTCTATCTTTGGGGTGGGAACTACGACGTCGTTAATCTGAGCCAAGAGTGGGAAGCCCATGATTATGGTATCGACATCTTATCTCTGCCCCTGGAGGAGGACGCGGTTGTGGTGGGCATCCTGGGGGAGATGACGCTTTTGCGTTATTTCCAAGAGACGGAAGGGTTGCGGCCGGAGATAACGACCCTGGCCGCGGATAAGGAGTCGGTTCGGCTGGAGACAGTGGAGCAGCAGCTGGCTGCCGGCCACCCCGTCTATCTTAGCCGCCCCCTCCCTGGGGCGGAAGAGAGGTGGCACCTTTCGGCCTTAGGGTCTCTGATTCGGGTGCGGGAGAGGTCGGCGAAGATAGGGGTCAGCCCTCAAGTAGATAGTAACATCTCTTTCGGGGATGATCTGCTTCTTCTGGGGTACGACTCTATGATTCACAGGTCTCATGCCCGTATGTGGGTGCGGGTTAACCTCTATTGGCAGGCCCTGGCGGAAACAGAGGAGTTTTGGGTTTCCTTGCGCCTGGTGGATTCCGCGGGGCATCTGGCGGGTCAGGTCGATTCGGCCCCCGTTCATGAGGCCTATCCCACTAACGCTTGGCAGCCAGGGGAAACGATCGTTGATTCTTATGACCTGCCCCTGCTGGTGGGGGTGCCCCCGGGAGAATACTCTTTAGAGATGGTCTTATACCGCCCCCAGACCCTGGAGGAAGTAGGGCGGGCCCAACTGGGCGAGGTCGTTTTGCCCAAGTTTTTCGACTTACCAGGTGTGGCCTCCTTGGGAGTGGAGAAGGTGGCCAGGGCCAACTTCGGGAATCGGCTCCGGTTGGTGGGTTACAGCCTGGTAGGAGAGGAGTTTAGGCCAGGGGATGGCGTTCCCCTCACTTTTCTCTGGCAGGGCCTCGGTGACCTTGGAGAGTGCTCCCTTTCCCTTTGGTTCGAAGACGAGTCAGGGGGCAGGTGGGGGGAAAGAGACCTTGTCTTGGGCGGAGAGTACCCTAGCCCCATCTGGGAGCGAGGGCAACTGGTACGCGATGGGCAGACTCTGCTTCTCCCTGCCGATTTGCCCGACGGTCGTTACCGGTTGCGCATGCAGGTGCTGAGAGGAGAAAAGCCCCTTTCTAGGCTCTATTGGCTCTTGCCTTTAGGCTCTACCTTCGATCTGGGCATCGTAGAGGTGAGGGGTCGAGAGAGATCTTTCATCCTGCCTCCCGTTGAGCACCCTTTGGAATTCCGATGGGGGGAGGTAGTGAGGCTTCTGGGCTACGACTTGGAGCCTAGGGAGGTGGAATCGGGTGGCTCGGTACATCTAACCTTGTATTGGCAGGCCCTGTCCACCATGGAGACCTCTTACACCGTTTTCGTCCATCTCCTGGACGAGGAGGGGGATCTCCGGGGGCAGCGGGATAGCGTTCCCCGGGGGGGAAGCCTGCCCACTACCGGCTGGATGAGTGGTGAAGTGATTACTGACCGTTACGATATCTCCATCGCTTCCGATGCGCCAGCGGGTGGGTATAGGTTGCTCGTGGGGATGTACGAGCCGGTGAGCGGGAAGCGGTTGCCGGTCTATGATGGAGCCGGGAACGGGGTGGGCGATAGTGTAACCCTCGAAGGAGTAGAGGTGGTAAGCCGTTGATTTGGCCGGCTAAGATACTGCTTCACCTTCTTAATTCTGCGGGACTCTCCGCTTTTTTGGCACTCCCTCGTACTTCAGCCATACAACCATCTTTGTCTGATGGCCCCTCCTTTCAAGGCGAGCCTTGTCAACTCATGGCGAACTAGGTGCTTCGCCCGTCTTTCCATATTAGAAGGGTGTTACCTCGTTTGCCTATCATGACTTTGCTGTGCGGAGCATCTTGACGGGGGAGGGTGAGTGTGGTAGGGTGTCTCTAGAAGTTGGTTCGACATGTTATAGTCTGCATCTTGTGAGGTTCGAATCACGTCCAGGAGGACAAGATGGAGGGGAGAAAAACGCGGACCCTGATCCGTAACTTCGTCATCGAGCTTTCGGTCTACGCCGTCTTGGTCATCGGTTATTTCTTGGTCGTTTTGCGCTTCCTGGGGGATCCACTGAACACCTTGTTCCATACCAACCTGTCCCTCTATGGGGTTCTAGCCCTGGGATTGATCCTAGTCCAAGGGGTGGTTCTGGAAGTCATCACCTCCTTTCTGCTCGAGCGGTTGGGTCTGGAACTACTGGGGTAAGCCATGTATTTCCCTCTGGCGGATGTGCTCATCCACCCCTTGATACTGGTCGCCATCGGCTTCCTGGTCGGGGTTATGGGGGGCTTCTTCGGCGTGGGGGGAAGTTTCATCGCCGGGCCCGCGATGTTCTTCATAGGTGTCCCCATGAACTTTGTGGTGGGCACGGACCTGGCTCACATCGTGGGCAAATCCGTTGTGGCCGCCAAGCGACACCGGACCCTGGGCCATGTAGACATCAAGTTAGGCCTGCTGATGGTGTTGGGGACGATGGTGGGGGTGGAGATGGGAGCCCAGGTGGTCGAGTTTCTCAAGGTGAAAGAGGCGGCCGAGATGGTGATCGGGGTCCTCTACATCGTCATCCTCATCACTATCTCCCTCTTCACCGGCTGGGAGGCAAGGCGAAGCATAGTGATGATGCGGACGGAGAGGATCGCGGCCAAGGATGCCCTGGGCTTCAAGAGTATCACCCGTCGCGTTCGCGCCATCCGCATCCCCCCCCTGGTCCGGCTTCCGAACTCGGGCATCGAGTCCATCTCCCTCTGGGCGATCCTGCTTGTGGGGCTTGTCACCGGGTTTTTCGGTGGGTTGTTGGGCGGGGGAGCGGGTTACATGCGCCTCCCTGCCCTCATCTACTTTCTGGGGGTTCCCACCCATGTGGCCATAGGCACGGACCTCTTTGAGGTGGTGATCTCAGCCGGTTACGGAACCCTGACCCACGCCTTCAAGGGGAACGTAGATATCTTGATCGCCCTGGTGATGCACACCGGTGCCGCTATCGGAGCCCAGATCGGAGCGGTTTCCACCCGTTTTGTCGGTGGTCCCAAGATCCGTCTCGGTTTCTCCTTCCTCCCTTTCATCGGTGCGGCCTTGGTCTTGTATCGTCTCCTGGGAGGTGGGGTGGCCGGGTGAGCCTCAGATGAGAAGGGAAGCGACATGAAGATACTCATCTGCATCGCAGGTTTGCCTTACGCCGAGCCCACCCTTCGTTTCGGCCGCCTGGTGGCCGAGACGCTTGGGGGTGAGGTGACGGTTTTGACCGTCATGGCGGCCAATGGGGATAGGGAGGAGGCTCGAGAGACCCTCGATCGAGTAAGGGAGATGCTGGCCGGTCTGGCCATCGCCACCCTGACCCGCACCGGCTCTCCCCCAGAAGAGATCCTCCGGGAATGCGAGGAGGGTGTCTATGACTTAGTGGTGATTGGGGCCAAGGATAAACCGAGCCTGGCTGAGTTCGTGTTGGGCTCCGTCGCCGTGCAGATCCTGACTCGCGCCAGATGCTCGGTCCTGGTGGTAAAGGGCGATCGAGCCTCCCTCTCCAAAATCCTGGTCTGTACCGGGGGAAAGGCCTACGCGGAGCCAGCCATCGAGATGGGCACCCAGATGGCGGAGGCGGCTGGAGCCCGGGTGACCATTCTGCATGTCACGGCCCCTGTTCCCGCCATGTATACGGGACTGGAAGAGATGGAGGAACGCCTAGTAGAATTCCTTCAAGCCGATACGCCGCAGGCCAAGCATCTGAAGCGCGGGGCGGAGATCCTGGGGTTCCACGGCGTCGAAGGGGAACTCAAACTGCGGCACGGCGTGCCAGAGGAGGAGATCCAGCGCGAGGCTCAGAAGGGGGACTTCGATCTGATCGTCCTGGGTTCCTCCCGCGTCCGAGGTCCGCTGGTTAGTTATTTTTGGGGCGATGTGGCTCGGAGCGTCGTGAATCGGGTAAAACATCCCGTCCTCGTGGTGCGCCCCAAAAACTCCTAAAATAGCCTGGTCTCTGTTCAGGGGAGATCGACTTTGGCGCGACTCTCCGCTGAGGCCTAAGATGCTGCCCCCCTGGTGATTCTCCTAGGATAGAAGCACCTCCTCTGTCCCCTGTTGGGAAGCAAGAATCGATCATACGCCTTTTTGGACCACCTATCTAGATTCGGTGGGGGAGTTCGACTGCTTCTCTGGCCGCTTTGATGTTTATCTCGGGAGCGGTGATGGGTACGACGCAGCCAGCGCTTAGGATGAGCCCTCGTCCTTCGGTCTGGGCGATGGCCTCTTTCACTTGGGCCCTCACATCCTCAGGGCTCCCGCAAACGAGGGGGTCGTACCGGCCCAGGCCACCCACTAAGGCGCCTGAGAAGCGGCCCTGGGCTTCCCTTAGAGTGGGTGGTGTAGTTCGGGTGTGCCAGTTGACCGCTTGGACGGGATAGTCAGATAAGAGGTCGAACATGATCTTTTGGTTGTGGATGTGGAGGAGGTTGAGCCAGCCATCTGAGGCGGCTTCCAGTACCTGGAGGTCGTAGGGGATGCCGAATTCGCGGTACTCGCCTTCGCTGAGGAGGTCGTAAGAGGCGTGTTGGACCGCCAGAAAGATGCCGTCGGCCCCGGCTCTGATCGCCTCTCTGGCAAAGTCGCTCATGGTCTCCCCTATGACCGAAAGGGCTCTCCTGAACTCGCGGGGGTAACGGCGTAGATGGACGATGAACTCCGGGCCGGCTAGATATTTGGCTACCATCAGGGGGTTGAAGACCGTCTGGATGAAGGGGACTCGCCCCCCGATCTCCCGATGAAGGAGGCGAAGACACTCCAATTGCTCTCCTAAGACCCCTCTCGTTACATCGAGGGGTTTTAGCCTCTGCCAACCTTTAGCCTCCTTGATGGCGTATTCAACATATTCTCGTGTACCGTTCTCGTGGCCTTGGTATATGGTCTTCGAGCCCCAATCGGCGGCGCAGAAAGCGTTGGAGGGGCTCACTTTGATGAAATCGAAGTCGAAACGCTCCTGGAAGACCAAGGTCGCCTGCGCCAGGCTCTCGGGGTTTTGATCATCACCGGGGAAATGGCGCCATAGGGCGATGGGCACCCGATCCACAGGTTCCTTCTTAAAGGCAGCCCGGATCCGCTCCTCCTTAGTCATCGTCACTTGCTCTTTCCTACTTCTAGGGTATAGCCTCGACCTTCTTAACCCCTGGTACCTCTTCTTTGAGCCGCTTCTCCACGCTCGTCTGCATGGTGTATTGGGAGAAGGGGCAGCCACCGCAGGCTCCCAGCAGCCGAACCCGTACAACTCCGTCATTGGTGACCTCTACGAGTTCGATGTCTCCGCCATCGAATTGGAGATAGGGCCTGATGCCCTCTAACGCTTTCTCCACTTTCTCTCTCATCAAGTTCTCCTTTGCAAATATGCAAAATCCGCTCTACTTAATCATATATCAGATGGGCGCGGGATGTCAATATTTGTGCCAGGATAAGAGTCGTAGTATAATTTCGTTTGGAGGAAGATTTGGCACGAAAACGTCGGCAGACCCAAAAACAGCGCAGACAGCGGATAATCTTCTGGGTTGTGGGCCTAGTCGTGGCCATCAGCATGGTTGCCGGTACCATCCTATCAGCGGTGCCGCGCCGGCCAGTCCCACCCACGCCAACGCCTACGAGGATCATGCTCACCCCCACACCCTCTCTTGAATTGAGCCCCTCGCCCTCGTCGTGATCTGAAAGTTGCTACGAGGCCGTAAATCTTGTCTAAGGGAGCTTGCCCCGCTTCGCTAGTTCCTCCGCCACCCAACCTATATCTAACTCCTCTAGCCTCTCCCGGGTGGGGATACCGGTGGCTGGATCCCAACCCGCCATTCCATAATAGGTGATCAACGCCGCTTTGAACCTCTCCTCCTCGATAGCCACCCCTTCCAAGGCAGGGGTATCGGCCCCCAGAGGTGAGAAGAAGCGGCGGGGGAGGCGATCGTCCTCCGGAGTTAAGCCCTCCCGAGCGTTGAAGGCCCTGGCCAGGGCATGGCCCCTCTCCCCCACCTTGAGGAGTTCCCAGAGGCTGGTGTTCCAGCCGGTGACGGCGTTTGTCATATCCCGTAACTGATGGAAGTCGTAGGGGAGGAACGCGCAGAGCCCCAGGCTATTAGCGAGGATCTGCCAATCGGTCACATAGAGCAGGAGGCGGACCTTGGCTGGGCTGAGGTCATCGACGGGCAAGGGTTCCAGGATGCCCAAGGCCCTTATCTCCCGCAGGGCTCGGTTCTCCTTGGTGTAGATGCTATCGTGCAAATTATGGCAGTGATCCGCTCCCGTGGGTGAGAGGGCGTAGCCCACTCCTAGGCCTTGCTTCCAACGGGGTTCATGCATGGGGATCTCTTGCCCCTTGACTTGTAGAGCGTACCTTTGGGCTTCTGGCCCCGTCATTTCTGCGGCCCGCTTCACCCCCTCGGCCAATGTATCTCCCAGACCCTCTCGGCGAGCGATCCTCTCCACCATCTCTATCATGGCTGGAGCGTGGCCGAAGGTCAGCTCTAACCCATCAGTATCTTTGCCTGTCAGGAGCCCCCGCTCGAAACACTCCATGGCGAAGGCGATGGCGCTCCCCGTGGAGATGGTGTCCAGCCCATAGGCGTTGCAGAGTTCGTTCCCCTTGGCGATGGCCACCAGGTCGCCGATCCCGCAGTTGGAGCCTAAGGCGGCGACGGTCTCGTATTCGGGCCCCCCATAGGTAGGGTCGACCTTGTAGGGCTCCTCAGCAGCCACCCGCCGTTTACAACGGATGGCACAGGAGAAACAGCCCTTTCTTCCTACCAAGATAGTATCGGTCATGGTGGAGCCGGCGATAGCCTCCGCCGCCTCGAAGGAGCCGGCTTGGAAGTTGCGGGTGGGGAGCCCCCCTTTCTTGTTGAGGTACTCCACTCCGCCTGCGGTGCCGTCATCGTGAAGCCCCCCGGCCCGGTCCATGTAGTTCTCCAGGAGCCAGCGGGAGATGACGCGGAGCCCTTCCGGATCGGCGATGGGGAGCGGTTCCCTTCCCCGCACGGCGATGGCGCGGAGGTTCTTGGAGCCCATCACCGCGCCCATACCTGTACGTCCTGCAAAGTGGTGGAGGTCGTTCACCACGCAGGCGAAGCGGACCAGCTTCTCCCCCGCTGGCCCTATCTGGGCCACCCTGATGAGGGGGTCCCCCAGTTCCTTTTGGATGGCCTCCTGGACCGGAGCGGTGAGGCGGCCCCAGAGATGGGAAGCGTCTCGGATCTCCACTTGGTCGTCGTGGATCCAGATATAGACCGGCTTCTTCGCCCGGCCCTCCACTATTATGGCATCATATCCGGCCCTCTTGAGTTCTGCTCCCCAGTAGCCCCCCACATCCGTCTCTCCGAAGAGGCTGGTGAGGGGCGATTTACCCCCCACGGCGTTGCGGCCGCTCCCCGCTATGGGGGCTCCGGTGATAGGCCCGCAGGCGAAGATCAATTTGTTCTCCTCGCCTAGAGGGTCTATGTCTGGCTTCAACTCCCTCAGGAGGTAATGGGCTATGAGGGACCATCCTCCCAAGTGGCGTCGATAGAAGATCTCTCTCGGTTCTTCTGCTTCCTTATCCCCGCTGGAGAGATCGAGGCGCAAGATTCGCCGGTGATAGCCGTATGACATCTCCCCTTCTCTCCTTTGATTAATCGTTCGGGAGCCTTTTGGCCGCGGCCACCAGGCCAAAGCAGCCGGTGAGCATCATATCGCCGTAGGGCACGGCCATGTAGCCTAACCCTTCGGCCATCCGCCGATTGGGCCCGGTGATGGTCACGAACTGAAAAGGGCCTTTGTAGTCGGGGTGGATGAAAGCCCCGTGGCCGCGGTCTTCATAGAGCTCGTCGTTGGTCAAGACCCCTTGGCGCAGCCGCTCGATATGATCAAAGAGTTTCTCCTTGTTCATCAATACCGTGTGATGCTCGAAGAGCCCCCAGACCTTCTCCCCCCTCACCAGGGCGGCGAGGAGATGCTGGTTGCCCACGTTGACCACGATGAGGCCCTCATCTTGTCGTGCGGTCACCACCTCATCGCAGAGAGCGCCCCATATCGCTGCCGAGCCGGTATCCATCATCAGGGCTCCCGGGGCATCCCGTTGCACAGCCTTCATGCGGGTGAGATAGGGGGGCACCTCCCGGTAGGCTAGGCTGTCCAGTTGGCCTCCAGCCTGCACGAACCTCTCCCATTGTTGGAAGCGGAAGCTCCGTTGGCTGATGCCTGGCTGCTCGCCGTGGTCTTGGACGGCGATGGCGTACTCTCTGGGAAGTTCTAGATCGAAGAGGGCCAAAGCCTTTCCTAGGGAGCGAAGATCGATGTCTCGAGTCTCGATGACTGCAGCATTATCTGGAGGCTCCTTCACTATCGTCACTCCCATGGATCTAACCTCGTTGAGGTCGTCCCGGACGGTCTTGGCCGCCAGGGGGGTGGCAAAGACGCCATAACCTGCTCTGAGGTGGGCCTTGAGGGCGCTGACGTTGGGGCCGCCCCCCATGAGGTTCCCCGTCAGGAAGATATCTTCCCCCTGGGTGGTGGCCTCTTTGATCTTCTGAGCCACAATGGTGGACATAGAGGGGAGGACTAGTTTGACGCAGTTCTCCATCGGTTTGTCGCTCTCGAAGAGGAGGATGTCCTGCGTCCCAGCCCCCACATCTATGGCTAGCAGGCGCTCTATAGTCATGATAGCCCTTCTAAAGGAAAGCCCCAGAGGAAGCCGCTGCCGCGACCTTGGCCTTTGGGGCTCTCAACTTAACACGATTCGCCTCGCCAGGCTGCTCCATCTTGGCGGGGGTTTAGACCTTGGGCTCCTTGTCCGGGTGCATCTTCTTGAACTTAGCCCGGAGTTCCTCCTGGGACTCCTCGTGAGCCGGGTCGGGAACGCAGCAGTCCACCGGACAAACCAAAGCGCATTGCGATTCGTCGTAATGACCCGCGCATTCGGTGCATTTGTTGGGGTCTATGACGTAGATCTCCTCGCCCTCGCTAATGGCCTCATTTGGACATTCCGGCTCGCAGGCCCCGCAGAGGATACATTCCTCGGTGATCATATAGGCCATCTATGTTACCTCCCTTTGTTGTTTTGTCTTAGAGCGGACAACATTATATCAGATTTTACTCCCTTTGTAAACCTGAAATGTGGAGGACACAGGGCCTGTGTCCTCCACCTACCACACCTTACAATAGAGGCGCGGCGAGGGTCTATTCCTTTTCGAGCCCCTCCAGGAGATCGGTGAAGAGTTGGTCGTGGTAGATCTCGTGGTCTCGGATGCGGGTCAGGAGCCTCTTCAGCCCCGGATCTTCGATCTCGTCGATCTGACGGGTGTACTCCTCAGTCACCTCTCGCTCCACGGCGATATCGGCTCGCAGCATATCGCCGGTCTCCTCTGAGCGGTCCACCCCGGTCTCTTCTATCTCTGGGCTGCCATCGGTTTCTGTCATCTCCTCCGCCAGCCAACCTAGGTGTTGCATCTCGTTGATAGCCTGATCTTGCAGTTCTAGGCGGACTTCCTCATCGGAGGTCAGATAAGAGTGATACAGGTACTGCAAGATGACGGTGTACTCGTGGCGGATCCCCCAGTTCAACATATCGATGGTCTTATCCCTCTTCTCGGAGAGGAGCGCCCCTTCTGGGGCTATCTTCTCCCGCTCCGATTTCTCGACCATATGGCTGAACTCTCCGTGGTGGACCTCCTCGTCGGAGAGGATACGGCGCAAGAGGCGCTTTATCTTGGGGTCATCGATAGCCTCTATGTGCTCCTTGTAGATGGCGATGGCGTCCTCTTCGGCCTTGACGTCGCGCCGTAGCCACTCCGCTGGGGTGGTGCCTCCCAGATCCATCTCCGCCCGCTCCAGAGTGGGCTTGCCCCCTAACTCCATCACCTTCTCCGAGAGCCAATCGAGATGGCGCATCTCCTCCCTGGCGATGGCCTCGATCTCGCAGGCCATCTCTCCCTCTCCTAAAGCGTAGGCGTGGCGCAGGTACTGCACGATAGCCGTGTGTTCGCCTTTGATATCCTCGTTGAGGAGGGCGATTATCTTTTCGCTCATAGTCTCCTCCTAACCCCACTTCCCTTTGCCGATGTGGCTCTGGATCTCAGCCTTCACCCTCTGCTGGATGAGTCCGGCCGTTTCTTTGGCCTGGGTGAATATCTCTACACACCTGGGGTCTAGATTGTCCTCTATCCCCTTCTGGGCCACCTCGGCCACCTCCTCAAGCAGGTTGTAGAGTGTCATATGAAGACCGTTGGAGAGGCGAGACCTCTCGATCAACTGCGCCGCCTTCTCCTCCAATTTCTCGGACTTCTCCTTGGGAGCCCCGCAATTAGGGCATTTCTCCGGCGGGGTGGTTCCATCGTGAATATAGCCGCACACTGTACATCTCCACTTTCGCATCATTAAGCCTCCCTTTCTGTCTAGACTGCCTTCCGATGTTACTCCTCTAGTTTCTCGAACATCTCCTTCTCCGCTCCGCATTCGGGGCAGACCCAATCATCGGGCAGCTCCTCAAAAGGCGTGCCCGGCGATATCCCTCCCGCGGGGTCGCCCTCCGCTGGGTCGTAGATATAGCCGCAGACGAGACATTCCCACTTTTCCATCTTTGCGCTCTCCTTGTGATCGGCGTGGTCGTTTCGGGAGGCTCGACCCCCCCCTCGGTCTAGAACTTTACATACTTTTGGCGCTTAGCGCCACAGAGGGGGCACTTCTCTGGGGGTTCGCCCTCTACCGTATGGCCACATACCTGGCAGATGTAGATGCCCCCCAACTCTGGGTCTACCCCTTTCTCTACCGCCTCCTTGGCCTCTTTGTACATCTGGGCGTGGATCTTCTCCGCCTCTAAGGCCCAACCGGTGGAACGTATGGCGCCCTTTTCCTCCTCCAGTTCGGCCACCGCTCTATAGGCAGGGTACATCTCGTTAACCTCGTAGGTCTCGCCGTCGATGGCTGCTTGTAGGTTCTCCGCCGAGATGTTAATGCCTCCCAATTCCTTGTAGTGATTGGTGGCGTGGACCTGCTCTGCATAGGCGATGGCCCTAAAAAGGCGAGCCAGGTTGGCATACCCCTCTCTCTCCGCCCTATCGGCGAAGATGAGGTATCTCACATGGGCTTGGCTTTCACCAGCGAAGGCGCTCCTCAAGTTACTCTCGGTCATGCTCATTTTAACTCTCCTTTCTCTTTTTGGTCAATCAGCGCTTGAGGGGCGGCAGTGGGGACAAAGACCGTAGAACTCCAGACGGTGATCGGTGATGAGGAAGTCGGTGGCTTTTGAGGCTTGCTCCTCTAAATTGTCGGGCAACGGCGACTGGAGGTCGTCGATGCGGCCACAATTGGTGCAGACCATGTGGGGGTGGTTTTCCGCGTTGGCGTCGTAATGGCTGAGGGAACTGCCGTAGTCGAGTTCGCGGAGGAGCCCCACTTCTTTCAATATCCCCAGGGTCCGGTAGATGGTCCCCAGGCTGACGTGGGGGATCTCCTTGCGTACCTTCTCGTAGATCGAGTTAGCATCGGGGTGGCTTATGGTGCTCTGGAGGACCTTGAGCACCGCTCGCCTCTGCTTGGTAAGGCGGTACCCTTTGATGTCTAACCGACGACTGATCTCTTCCTGGTCTGTGATCATTTATATACAACCATAATGATAATCGTTACTAATATTATAACACGAAATGGGAATTTGTCAAGGAGTTGCAAGGGGAGAGGGGGAGTGATATACTCGCCCTTGTCAAAAGGGGGGTGTGAGGGTGGTTTTCTTTCTTCTCTCTCTATTCGCCATATGGCTGTTCGCCTTCCTGGGGGCTTGGCGACTCTATGCCCAAGGGCGGCTGCGGAACGACTACCATCGTGATCTCCTGGCTCTAGGCGCTCTAGCCCTAGCCACGGTGGGCTTCTTCTGGCGGCTTCTCTTTACCTCGGCATGGATGCCCGCGGATGGCGGCGATCTCCTCTCTTTTCTCTTCCCCCTCTACCGTTTCGCCGCCCAGAGCCTGAAGGGAGGAGAGGTGCCCCTCTGGAACCCCTACCTTTATGGGGGTGCTCCCTTCGCCGCCGACATCCAAACGGGCCTCTTTTACCCTATAAACCTTCTCCTCTTCTTCCTGGTGCCTAAGATCACCTTCCGCGCGCTGGAGTTGATCTCTGTTCTCCACTTCTTCTTGGCAGGGGCTTTTATGTACCTCTGCCTCCGCTTCATTAGGAAGGAAGGACGTATCGGTCGCTTGGCTTCTCTGGCTGGGGCTATAGCCTTCATGTTCTCCGACCTCTTCATCATCCATTTCGGGAACCTCAACATGATCGCTGCCGCCAGTTGGCTACCCCTGGTCTTCCTCTTCTACCATCGGGCTCTAACGGAGAGGAGAGTTAACTACGCCCTCCTGGCCGGGCTATTTCTAGGGGTGGCCATCTTGGCGGGCCATATTCAGCCCATCTTCCATATCCTCTTCCTTCTGGGCCTCTATCTTCTCTATCGCCTTTACCTTGCCTGTCGTGAGGATCGTAGGGCTATACCGCTTCTCTTAGGTCTCACAGCCCTTACCGTGGTTATCGCCTTGGGGGCCACGGCTTTTCTTCTCCTCCCCGGCTACGAGATGATGCAACTCTCGGTGCGGGCGCAGATCTCCTATGAAGAGGCGGCTAGATTCTCCCTCTCTCCAGCGCAATTGATAGGGCTCCTCAACCCAGGTTTTTTCGGCCGCGGGCCACGACTTTCCTGGGGGCTGTGGGATAGGGTGGAGGTGGGGTATATAGGGGTTCTGCCCTTGGTTCTCGCTTCCTTGGCCCTGCTTTTCCGGCGAGATGGTTTGACCCGTTTTCTCTTGGTCTTGGCCATTATCTCCTTGCTTTTGGCCCTAGGCGATAGCGCTATCCTTCATGGTTGGCTTTATGGCTTGGTTCCCGGGTTTAAGCAACTCCGCGCTCCAGCCCGGTTTATCCTCCTCTTAGATTTCGCCCTCGCTTTCCTGGCTGCCTTGGGGCTGGATGCCATCCTGCGTCCCTTAAGGCATGGAAAGCACGCCCTCTTTAAAGGGGTGCTTAGGCTCTCCTTTCCCGCCTTCCTGGCCATAACTCTGGTGACCCTGCCCCTCGCTTACGGGGTTCTCATCTACAGCCAGGACAAGGACCCGGTGATATTGCAGCGCATAGCCAACGCCACCCGGGGACAGGTGCTTTTCCTTCTCTTCTTGGGCGGGAGCCTCTTTCTCCTTTACATCCGAGGGCATCGGTGGGTGAGGCCGCAGATGGTGGGGTTTCTGGCTATAGGTTTGATATTCGTCGATCTGGCAGCGACCGGGGCCTATATCGATATCGGCACCAGCGACCCCACAAGGGGGTTCCAACATTCGGCAGCCGTAGAGTTTCTTAAGGGAGATGAGGCTTTCTATCGCATTGAGGTCCCGCGGGATGCTTGGGGGGTCTGGCAGCCTGACTTGGCCTTGATTCATCGGCTCTTCGACATAGGGGGGATATATACCCCTCTCGAGTTGGCGGACTTCGAACGGTACCGGCAAGCGATAGGGAGCCGTTCTTCGCCCCTGTACAGTTTTCTGAACGCGAAATATCTGATAACGCAGAAAGGTGCCTCCCCGGGAGAGGGTTATCTATTGGCTTTCGATGGTGATCCCAGGGTGGATATCTACCGTACTACCGCCTTTCCCCGGGCCTTTATCGTCTATCGGAGCCAAGTAGTCGTGGATCACGAATCGGCCTGGGCCGCTATTCAGGCTCCGGGCTTCGACCCCGCCAAGGCCCTTGTGGTGGAGGGAGGAAAGGCCTTGGAAGGCGATGCCTCAGAAGGGAGAGCCGTTATCACCTCCTATTCCCTCAACGAGATAGGGTTAGAAGTCGAGGCTGCAAAGGAAGGGTACCTAGTGCTGAGCGAGGTCTATTATCCGGGGTGGAGGGCTTATGTCGATGGGACGGAGGAGCCCCTGCTGAGGGCCAATTACGCCTTCCGGGCGGTATATCTTGAGCCCGGCTCCCACGAGGTTCGCCTGGCCTTCGCACCCACCTCGTGGAAAGTGGGGCTTCTCATAGGGGCTGGCACCTGGTTGGTGCTGCTTTTCTGGGGCGCGTGGCAGGTGCGGAGGCGGTTACAAGAGAGATGAGTTCTTAAGTGTTTGAGCCCTTTCCGATTCTAAGGAAAGGGCTTTTCATATTCTCTAGTGGGGTTAAGGCCAGCGGTCGGCCTTGGGCTTCCGTCTTTCGGTCAGTCTGGCTCCTTCTAAGGCCCGGCGGGCGAAGGCGAAGAAGAACCGCTCTACCCCTAGGCCGGCCAGGGAACTGGTTTCGTAGTAAGGCCCGGGTAGAGAACGAGCGAAAGCGATACCCTCCTCGCGGGGGATGGCTCGGGGGAGATCGATCTTGGTAGCCACCACCAATAGCAAGGCCGTGGGTACAACCCGCCACACCTCGTCCCGCCAACGAGGGAGATCGTAGAAGGATTTAGGGTCGCTCACGTCGTAAGTCAGAGCCACCGCGCGACTGCCTCGGTAGAAGGAATCCCTGACGAAGGCGAACCGGTCCTGCCCGGCGATATCCCAAACTGTGAGTTTCACCCGCTCGCCACCCAGATTGATGATCACCGTTTGGAAGTCTACGCCGATGGTCAGCACCCTTGATTCCTGGAAGAGGCCGGTGCAGTAGCGGCGGAGGAGAGTTGTCTTCCCCACAGAGCCGTCTCCCACAATAGCCACTTTCAAGACCCGCAACTTTTTCTGTTGCTCTCTCGTTTCCATGGTTTAACCGAGATGCTCCAAGAAACACTCTTGTCTTAAGATAACGTGGGGGGTCACTCGAGGACGGGGCGATGAGGGAAGACCAGTTGCCAGGCCTCGGCTCCTCCCCGGTCTAGGATCTCTTCATTGGCCGTCTCGAAGTCGCGATGTACATCCTCCAGGGCTCTTAACTGAATCGGGGAGGGGTCGCTGGAGTGGAGGGCCACAAGGGTTGTGTACCTGCCGGAGACGAAGTAGAGGGCTTTCCCATCCTCCACCTCCGTCTTGCGAAGCCCGGAGCCCAGGATCTCGACGGAGGCGGAACGGAAGCCGCTCAGCATCCCTACCACCAACTCGCTCTCCATCTTGAAGTCGCCGAAGGTATAGAGGGGGAGGCTGGTGTCGTTATCGTAGATGGAATAGGCGATCACTCGGGCTTGGTGGTGCCGCCTTATAGCCACGCTATGCCCCTCGGTGACCGCCGATTTCCACTCGCTGGTTTCGGGGTAGGCCTGTAGGAGAAATTCTACATTCGCTCTCTCCGCTTGATAGTGGGTATAGAGTTCCTCGAACTGAGCCCTATTGAGGAGCCCGGCGGCGAAATCCCTGGCCGTACGCTCCATCTTGGCCCGCAACCTTTCCAGATAGGCCTCCCCATCCTCGTCGGGAACCCCTACTTCGGCCTTGCCAGGGGCTTCTTCCGGGGGTTCAGTCACCGTCTCTGGAGCCGCCACCTTAGGGGGGGGTGCAGATACCGGCGCAGGCTCTTTCTCAGACTCTAGAAGCAGGTTTTTCAGCAACCGCCTAAGTCCACGCTGGCGAGTCATAACCCCTCTGGGATTCAAGGTTACTTTTTATCTTAACATCTATGGGCAGAAAAGGCAAAGGTATCACCTCTTCCACCAGCGGGTAGACTAATCGGTCCTCTCTCGAAGCAGAACCTCTTCTACCAGTTTGAGGGCCTCTTCCTGGCTCCTCACCTTTCCCTCCACCTGAGCCTCGCGAACCGCCTCCAGTAGGTGACCGATGAGAGGCCCAGGCTCAAGGTGAAATCGTCTTTGGAGATCGTTCCCTGTGAGTAAGGTGGGGGGAAAGATCCACTCCCTTTCTTCGCCGAAATAGCCAGACAAAATGACCCTGGTGCTGGTCAAATGTCCCTGCCACTCTGGAGATGATATATCTCCTTTTAGGGTGGCTAGGCGGTCCGCTAGGGATAGAAGGAGGGCTTCAACGCCCGCTCCTTTTGTCTCCCTGAAGAAGCGATAGAGATGGAGAGGGGCTGGGGTCTTGAGGGTCAATCGCCAAGCGAGAGGGTTCCCCAGGGCTATCCTTTGACCCAGGCGCACTTCCAGGGTAGCGAAGCGGAGGCGGCGAAGCACCCTCCCTAGGGAAGAGGTGTCTAGAGCCTTGGAAGGAGGGTGCTTGTCAGCCTGTCCAAGGTGGTGAAGCAAGGCGGTCAACTTCAACAGCATGAGGCGGCTTCTCTCGCCGGCCGTTGGTTGGCCCAAATGGGAGAGGAGATGGGAGAAGGAGGGCCATTCTCTCAGGGTGGGAAGGGTGCTCTCCAGGCTCTCCAGGGTATCCAGCGAATGTTTTATCTCTTTGAGTTCAGGTAGGGCTGCGATCAGGATACCTGTTCGTTGCAGGTAGCGTAGGCTGGCGGCGGAGCCTTCTAGGGCCAGGATCTTACACAGTTCGTCACGCAGCCGCTCTGGGGAGACGGTGATGATGAAAGAGGCGTGGCGGCGCATCCACCCCTCGGTGCGACTCTCCACTCGGAAGCCCAATTCCCCCGCTAGCCGTACCCCTCGCAGGAGGCGAAGGGGGTCATCTTCGAAGGCTTCTTTAGAGAGCGCCCGCACTACCCCCTCTTTCAAGTCGTGCTGGCCGTCATAGGGGTCGATGAGGTGCGCTTCTGGGTCAAAGAGGTTCATCGCCAGAGCGTTAATGGTGAAGTCGCGCCGAGCGAGATCGGCTTCCAGGTCGCCACGCATCTGGGAGAG
>Ga0209978_10000228_pt1 | contig 19252 bp, 21 predicted proteins | sample BentaG_FD_182805 | JGI IMG/M metagenome (GOLD analysis project Ga0209978, IMG submission 182805) | Deep subsurface microbial communities from South Atlantic Ocean to uncover new lineages of life (NeLLi) - Benguela_00093 metaG (SPAdes)... | ecosystem: Environmental > Aquatic > Marine > Oceanic >... | reverse complement strand
TAGCCGTCGGTTGAGGTCACGTAGACGACGTTGCCGACGACGGCTGGTGAAGAGTATATTGCATCGCGTGTCTGGTAGCTCCACAGATTTTCACCTGTAGCTGCATTCAAGCAATATATGGAATTGCCACTGGAGCCGATGTACACGCGACCACCTGCGAAAGTGGGTGATGCCACTTCACCCCCAGCTTTGAATCTCCAGACCATCCTGCCGTTGACCACGTTGATCGCACGAAGGTATCCGTCTTCGGACCCGACGAAAACTTTGTCGCCCACGACCACCGGTGATGAAACAGCCCCCCCAACGTCGAGTGTCCATGCGACCTGATCGCTTTCGGGAGCGGGAGAAACCGTGTAGCCGGTGCGCTTGGCGTCGTGACCGAAAGTTGGCCACTCCTGAGCTGAAGCACCACCTGCAATCAAGCATAGGAGGATGAGGCCTGCAATTATTTTCATCAAGTCCCCAAGTTCCTTGGTTGTGGATTTAAATAGGGATGCCGGGCACAAATTTTAAAGGTCGATAGCATGGACTGGGGTCGCTATAAGAAGGTCGCGGAAAATGTGACTGAGCTCATCGGCCTTACGCCGCTCATCAAACTCCGCAGGCTCACCGAGCACGCCGGCATGTCAGAGCTTGAGCTCTTCGGGAAGGCGGAGTTTATGAACCCCTCGGGGAGCCTGAAAGATCGAATCTTGCTGAAAATAATCAAAGACGCAATGGAAAAAGGAGAACTCCGCCCCGGGATGACGCTGGTTGAGAGCACTACTGGCAATACCGGAATCTCGACTGCGATGCTCGGGGCTCACCTCGGCTTCCACGTATTGACCCTAATGCCTGAGGGGATGAGCGAGGAACGAATGAAGGCGATCCGCGCGTTCGGGGCGAAGATAATGACCCTCCCCGGGGCCGAGTCGGACGTCGACCTGGCGGTGAAGCGGGCAAGGGAGCTTGTATCGCTCGACCCGGAGCGGTATTTCTGGGTAAACCAGTTCAACAACGAGGCGAACGTTCAGGCCCACTACGAGACGACGGGACCCGAGATTTGGGAGCAGGTCAAGCGCAAGCTTGACGCGTTTGTCGCTGCGGTGGGCACGGGCGGCACGCTGACTGGGGTTGGGCGTTACTTGAAGGAACAAAATCCGAACATCAAAATCTACGCAGTCGAGCCCGCTGAATGCCCGGTGATTTCCAGACAGCGTTGGGGGACGCATCGAATAGAAGGCATTGGAGATGGGTTTATCCCCTCGATCTTTGACCTCTCGTTGCTCGACGGCGTGATTTTGGTTTCCTCGGAAAGAGCTATCTGGATGACGAAGCGCATCGCTCATGATGAGGGACTTTTCCTCGGAATCTCGAGCGGAGCGAACGTGGAAGCATGTTTGAAATTGCACAAACGCCATCCCGAACTCAGGCGCGTGGCAACGATGCTCAACGATCACGGATTCCGCTACTTCTCGACGCTTCTCTTCGGGGAGATAAAAGAGGTTAGCATCCCGGAGCGCCCGCACACGATTGAACTCACACCCAGACAACGTGAATTGTTGTCCAAGATCGAAGTGATCGAGTAGCTCAAGCTTTGGCTTTGGTTATTATTCCCCTCGCCGCAAGCAGCCCTGTTGCGGCAGCAGCGACGATGCCCCGCGAGAGACCTGCTCCATCTCCGGCGACGAATAGATTTGGCACATTTGTCTCCATGTTTTCGTTGACATGGATTTGCATTGCGTACAGTTTAACTTCGGGCGCGTAAAGTAGCGTTGAGTCCTCAGCAACGCCTGGGACAACTTCGTCCAAGCGTTCAAGCCCCTCGATGATATCCGTCACGACCCTGCCAGGCAGAGCCATCGAGATATCTCCCGGAGTGACACTCCGTAGGGTCGGCTTCACGTGCCCTCGCTCGACTCGCTCCCATGTCGACCGTCTCCCCCCACGCAGGTCGCCAAGGCGTTGGAGCAGCGGGCGCCCGCCGCCTATCGTCGTCGCGAGGTAGGCTAACGATTGCCCGTAAGCCGTGGTGTCGGTGACCGGCTGTGTGAGCCCTATGTGGACAAGAAGCGCGAAATTTGTGTTTTGTGACTTCTTCGAGCGAAGGGACTGCCCATTCACGCCAACGTGATCGTCGTAGCGCTCCTCCATGACCCAACCCATCGCATTTGTGCAGAATGTGCGAACGAAATCATCGAAAGTTTTTGTGCGGATGTGAAATTTCGGGTCGCGATTCACCTTGACCACAGGCTCGTAAACGACCGCCGGCACTTCCACGCGCACGCCGACATCGATGGGGCCGTGGGTGAGCTTTACCTCCAAGTTTCGTGCCTGTTCAGCGAACCAATCGGCGCCCACCCGTCCGGGCGCCGCGAGGATGTACTTGGCGTGAATCCGCTTCCCCTTGACGGAGATCTCGCCCTTTCCGATCTGCTCAACCTTTGAGTTGAACATGAACTTTACCCCTTGCTTTTCAAGTTTGTTCCTGAACGAGTTGATGATATCGGGGAGATACTCGCTGCCTATGTGGCGCTGGAGGATTGGGATAAATCGAACGCCAGCTGCAGCTGCACGCCTCGTGAGCTCCTCTACCTCCTCCGACTCCTTGCCGTGGACCTCCTTAGGGGCACCGTGCTCGACGAAAATGTCATCCACTTCTTTGACGAGTTTTTCGGCTTTCGGGATGTTCTTGGTCAGCTTGCTGAGGTCGCCGCCTATATCGTAGCGGAGGTTTAGGATGCCGCTCGACATGCCCCCCGCGCCTCCCAAACCGCACATGATGTGGCAGGGCTTGCACCCTATGCACTTTCCATCCTCGAATGCCGGGCAGGTGCGCTTCTCTATTTCCCGCCCCCAATCGACAACGGTCACAGAAAGCTTCGAATTTTTTGATAGCTCGTGTGCTGCGAATAATCCAGCAGGCCCAGCTCCAATAATGAGCACATCCGCCGTGTAATCCCTCGAAGCCTAACGTTGCACCCATATAAAAGCTTTTAGAGGAGGCACCGTTTTACTTTCTCAAATCGCATACCTTACCCAAAAAAGTGCCATCCAACAAGTAGGCCTCGGCTTCATCTAATTTTACGACACCGGACTTGAACATCGGTCCAATCAATTTTTTAGGTATCCCTCGATTCACCGCGGCGCCCCCAACGAGCTCGCTGAACGCTGGTATCACGAGCAGCTCCGGCGGTTCGCCCTCGATTTGCTCCTGAAGCCTTTTCGGGAACTTCGACGCGTCGAGCTTTGCGCGTAGCCAGACCGGCTCTATTGTTCGCCCCCCGAGCTCGTCACGGAACTCGACTGCCGGATGATTGTGCGCTGCCGCGAGCAGTTTTGTGTTGAGCACTTCCGGGGAGGGCCAAGTGTGGCCGTGCATCAGTCCCACGCGCTTTCGCTTGCCAAGCACGATGCCCCGCGCTCCGTGAATTTTTACCTCCCGCGGCACCATCCCCTCCAGCCCGCCGTCGTGGTTCCCGCGGATAATCTCAACACGAACCAGCTTCGCCAGCTCCTCAAAGAAGCCGGGGAGCTCACGCCACTCCTGCCAGCTGGCGATAGGAACGTTGTGCTTGACGTCGCCCAAGAAAATCAGGCGGTCGGGCCTTCGCCTCTTGATGAGCTCTAGGAGCCGTTCCTTAACCTTTGGAATCTGGCTGGGCAGCGAGACGCCCTTGCTCGCGAGCTCCCCTTCAATGCCCAAGTGCAAGTCTGCGACAATGAGCGAGCGCTCTCTAGCTGATTTGATCAGAAGTGCCGGGGTGCCGCGAATTGGGGTTGCGACCATCGAACTAATTTTAGCGCCGTGGCGAATAACTTTAGCCTACCCTCTCCATAATGCTAGAGCAAGGCCAAGCAAGAATCCGGCTGAAGAGTAAGGTAAAATGTTTTTCAGCGTTTCGCCCTCCCCAATTAACTCCGGCAGGACCTCCATCGCTTTATCGTAAATATCTCGAAAGGTCAGGCTCAAGGTCCCTGTTGCGACGAGAACTATCACGAGAGCGGCAACGGCAAAAATCAGCTTCAATGTACGTTTTATCACAACACCGACCAGTAAACCGAGGATGAACGGTATAACAATTGGAATTAGCCATGCAATTTCTGATGGGAATTCCATTGACGACCTCCTAGTTCAATTTCTCTATTACGTTTTTAACTCTATTGGCGAGGGTCTCCTTCCTTTAGAGGGGGAATGAAAGCCGAATACTTTCGGTGACATCTCTCCGAAAACGGTACGGAGGTAAACAACATAGGACAAATGGGAAAACAAGTAAGAAGACAACAAATAACCCTTTTAGACAAATCTATGCTTCTCTAACCTTTTGGTGTTAGGCCTTGAACCTGAGCAAGGCCGCTGCGCCACCCAGCGCCAGCAACTGCTTCCCCCCGTCGTGATCGGTGCTCACTACAATTACTTGACCCCGCGTCCTTCGGACCCGCTCGAGCACTTCCTCGACGCCGGCCTCACGTTGTCGGAGTAGCTCATCGGCCACCAGCAGCTTCTCGATGGCGCCGAGCGATGCAGCTCGCTCAACATCAGCCTTCCCATAAGTTGCAAGCCCTTCCTTCGCGATTTCAGCCATCAACCGTTCCATCAGCGATGTCTCGAATGAAATACGGTCCTCTCGTGAAACCCGCTCGACTAGCCCGCGGCGCACGATCTCGTAGAGTCCGGTTCTACCCCCTGAGCTGATATCGTCGCGCCTGACTTTCGAAACAAGTTCGGGATACTTCTCGCGCAGGAAAACCATGAACGCATCCTTGGTGAAACCGGGACCCGCAACTATTGCAGCCCGAATGCCCTCACGCGAGATAATATCATTCATCGCAGCAGCCAGCTTATGGAAAAACTTTCGCTCGTCCGCTTCCCGCTTGACCGCGTAGCGCTTCCCAGCCCGTGCATGGGAGATTATTCCCAACTCATCCAGCCCGTACTGCCGAACCAACGCGAGCTCTGCCGAAACCTCATCAAGCGCTACAAGAAGGACACGTGGGCGACGGCTAGCCCGAACGGCCTCCTTGATGCGATCGAGGTGATCGGGGCGCCAAGTTTTTGTGATGGCGAGCGTAGAGCCGGGCTCCAAGCTGAATGAGTGATGTTTTCCAACATCGGGCCCTCCGACGATCGTGCCCAACAGGCGGAGGCGGTTTGCATGTTTATGAAACTGGGTGCCTTCGACGCGAATGGATAGCGTTACGCGCCGCCTCTCAAGCCGCTCCGGCCTGATCTTACCTTTGACCTCCCGCTCGCGGCGCCAAGTTTGGGCAGTCGCAATGTCGTTGGGTTCGACTAGGTGGTGGAGGTGCCAGAGGTCGTCGAGTGTTTCGACCCTGAGCTTGATTTTTCCGTGCTTCAGGTCCTTGTAGATGACTCGCATACGTAAGCCACCAATGTCGGACGTTCGACACGCTACCTGCCGCGGAATTCTCGGAAGGCGCGGCTTATGCTATCGTTCCAGAAGCTAGGTAAGCTGTGGCGCACGAGCCCCTCGAAATCATCAGAGTAGACATAAAAGTGGTTCACCCGCTCGCTTAGCTTCTTGAACGTCTTGTCGACTGCGTTGAAGATGTCTTGCAATGCCTTTCGCTCAAATCTCGCCTGGAGCAGCGATGGCTCTTTGAGCAGGAGCACATCTGCCAAGCGAAGCACGTTCAGCTCGATTAAGGCCGAGCTTTGTGTTATCAGTAGCATACTGAGGTTCTTGTGGCGCGCGATGCTCATGAGCTTGGTGAGCATCTTATTCATCGAGGTCATCGATTCCCGTGAGAAAAAGAGGATCGCAGCCTCATCGACGAGCACGACAGAGTCATTTGGGATTTCTTCGATCCCTTTTGCCTTGTGGATCCACCGCGGCAGCTTTGCGGCATCGTAGCCTATCCCATAGCATCGCCTACGGGTCGAGTGGTTGTACCACGCGAGGAACTGCATCCCCAACGCCGTCTTGCCCGAGCCGCGCTTCCCGACGATCAGCAGGATGAGACCGTACTTAAGGAGCGCTTTCTCGAAGTCGGCGTAAGAGCCCCGGCGTTCCACCGCGACCTCGAAGGGTTTGAACCTAGGTGGGGGTTTCGGCGGCCCGATTCCAAACGCGTCGCGAATTCGACCGAGTAAGCCCATTTCTCTCCCCTATACCTTGCAACTTACTAGGTAGCGAAGGCGTCCGTCCTTCGAAATCTTGAGGTCGATGCCAAGCGAGCTACCCGAGCGGTCCCAAGTGAAGCCGAAGCTCTCGAAGAAGTAAACAACGGTGTATTCAAAACGAACCCCCCGGCGCTTGGGCGTGACCATCCCATCTCCAAATGATTTTATCCCCATTCGCTTAAAACATAGTTGAGGCAATCCTATGGCGGTCCAGCGGCTCGTGAGGATAAGGGATGTGAAGTCGAATGATATGCAGGCGATTCTGACCATAGAGTACAAGTGCTTCAAGGACCCCTACCCGCTAAGCCTGCTAAACCGCCTGCACGCGATGCACCCCGATGGTTTTCTCGTCGCGGAGGCCGAGGGCAAGATCGTCGGCTACGTGATCGGAGTGCTCCGATGGGGGGCGACGGGCCACATTTTAGCCATCTCCACCGACCCGCCCTACCAGAGACAGGGCATAGCCTCGGCCCTCATGGATAACATCATCAGCCGTCTCCGCGCGAAGGGGGCGAAGCTCGTGCGGCTGGAGGTGCGAAGGAGCAACGTCGGGGCGCAACAGTTCTACCTTAAGCTCGGCTTTCGGCAGCGGGGGGAAGTCCCTTACTATTACGAGGACGGCGAGGTGGCCATGACGATGGACTACAAGCTCGATTAGCTACCTTCGGTATCTCAATTTTCGGAGATCATCCAAGGTTAGGACGCGCACGTTTGCCGGCACCGCTTCAACTCGTGAGCGCATTCCCACGATGTATTGCACGCCGCGTTCGGCTGCCATGCCAGCGAGCTCCTGGGTCACAACCCCATCAAACACCACGGCTTTAACGTTCGAGGCTTGAGGCAATCGTTCCTTCAGCTCCCTCACTTGGACCTCTTCGATTTGCTCGAATTTTTCGCTGAGTAGTTGTGCCCTCAGGGTGCCGCGCAGCCCGCTGATGACATCCTCCAGTCTCCGGAGCCCTTGGCCTTCCCCTTCGGCGGCGGGCGCAGCCTCCGGCACGGGCTTCCCTCGGAGCTTAATCGATGCGGGCCCGATGGACACCTTGCTCCGCAGCATCTTGATCACCTCCTTTCGTGTGAGGTCCTCCACGCTGCGGTTCTGAGGCGGCCTTGCGACGAAGTCGATGTCGGCAACTTGGAGCAGCTCCTTCAATATTAGGTCCCCGCCTCGGTCGTTGTCGAGGAAAGCTGTCGTCTTCTTGTCTTTGCTCAGGTCTATCACCGCCTTAGGCACGCTCGTCCCCTCGATGGCGATGACATTTCGGATGCCCGCACGAAGTAAGTTTAGTACATCTGCGCGCCCTTCGACGATTATCACCGCATCGGATTCCCGCACCCCAGGGCCGGCGGGTAAGCCCTTGTATTCGGCTATCTCCTCCAGGCGCACGGACTCCTTGACCCGCTCGGCTATCTCCTGGGTCTCGGGGGCGGCCTCCTCGATGGACTCGAGGATCTCCTTGGCGCGCCCTACGATGAACTTCCGCTTGGCGTCGCGCACATCCTCGATTCGTTCGACCTTGATCTTTGCCTCACAGGGCCCCACGCGGTCAATTGTTTCAAGTGCAGCGGCGATGATCGACGTTTCGACCCGATCGAGACTCGAGGGTATCGTTATCGCGCCCGACGATTTTCCCTGGGTTGAGCTGATGTTCACCTTGATGCGCCCTATCCTGCCGGTCTTGAGCAGCTCACGCAAATCCAGCTCATCCCCCAGCAGGCCCTCGGTTTGTCCAAAAATCGCCCCGACGGCATCGGGACGCTCAGCCACGCCATTCGTCTCTATTTTGGCGTGGATGAGATACTTGGTCGTACCAATAGCATCTCTCATAACGCTAACCTCCTTTTTGCCGATTCGCTCGGCTACCAATTCTTGCAGTTTTTTTCCTTCCAAGGGCACCACGCCCTCGAAAAGCCAGAATGAGCCTGATGGTGATTCTGGCTTGATTTGATGATCAATCTCTAATTTTCGCGCCCTTGCCTAAAAAGGCTGCGGTTTTAATTGTTATATTTATAACAAGTCATGTGCCCTAAAGAACCTCTGAGGAGCGCGCGAGCTTCGCGTCCGGGTGCTCCTCGAAATATCGTCTGACGGGCTCAAGCACCTGAGCCAGCGCCGCCCCGACCGCCGCCTTCAAATCAGTGGGGTGTAGCTTGCCTGCTGCATACAACTTCCGGAGCTCGGCCGCGCCTTCTATCTCAAGCGGGCCCCCATGCTTCACTTCTCTTGAAACCCTAAGCCTGCCGAGTGCCGGCAAGACGACATGCTCGGCGTACTCGATGATTGGGTTATCTTTGACGATCTTTGGCGGGCAGAATGCCTTTTTCACTTTTTCCTCGATCGTTGCCGGCCCGTCGTCGATTGCAATAAAGTTTCCCTTCGATGATGACATCTTGGCGGCGCCATCAAGCCCGTGGAGCAAGGGAATGTGCACGCAGACTGGCTTTCGATAACCCAGCGCCGGTAATTTCTCGCGTGCGACCATGTGCACCTTTCGCTGGTCGATGCCCCCGACCGCCACATCCACATCGAGGTGGGCCATGTCTACCGCCTGCATGAGCGGGTAGAGCACCTGCGCGACATCCGGATCCTTTAGGTGGCGGGCTATCTCGGCCATGCTGCGGCGGGCGCGGAGCAGCGTGGTGTCGACGGCCATGCGTAGCACATCGAGCGAGAACTCCGGCTTGAGTTGGAAGTCGGAACCGAGCAGGAACTCCGTGCGTTTGGGGTCGAGCCCGAGGGCGATGAAGCAGTGCCGGTTGTACTCGGCTACGCGTCGGATCTCCTCGAGAGTTCCCTTGTCGTTGAGGTAGGCGTGGAGGTCCGCGAGCAGGACGATGACCCGCGCCCCAGCGGCTTGGAGGTCCACCAGCTTTTGAACCGTCAACGCGTGACCGAAGTGAATCTTGCCCGAAGGCTCATAGCCGCAGTAAGCGGCTGGCCTTTCCTTCTTCAAAAGCTCGCGTAGCTCGGCTTCCGTGATGATCTCGGTGGTGCCGCGCGCGATGAGGTCGAACCTCTCCTCCATTCCTACCACCACTCGAAGAAACGCGTCAAACGGCTAAAAGCTTTCGTGGACAATTAACCGCCCGTCAAACCATATGCCCTTGATTTCCACTCGAGGCCTTTCTCCTTCTATCCTACAGTCCCAATTTCAGCTCTTAAACTGGGAAAAATGGTGAATACTTTTGGTGCCCTCTCTCCCCCAAAGCCGCTAAAAAAGAAATTGAGATTGAGCAGTTGGTACTTTGTTTGCGGTCGGCTACGTGTGTGGAGCGTTGTGCGCAGATGGGGGTATTTATTTAGATGCTAGACATGGAAACTACCAAATTCAGCTTGAAACACCCGAAAGAGAATTTGCAGAGAAGCTTAGGGCTTATCTTTCCTCTTGTGTAGAAAAAGAAGTAAAAATCTATGAAACGAAGCGAAAACAATACAAAGGGCTGCCGTATAAGACATTTATTGTTTCGCTTTACGCAAAGAGGTTGGTGACTGACTTTGCAAACAAATGGGAGGTCGTAACTGGTTCATATTCATGGAAACTCCCAGAAATAGCCTTTGTTAATCGAGAATTTCGAACTGGTTTTCTTCGTGGTTTTTTCGATGGCGAGGCAACGATAAGGATAAGGTTCAGAAGTAAACCGTGGAGAGAAAAAACGCGAAATGTACGCGTAACTTCTGCCAATAAACGTGGGCTATAACAACTGAAGGAACTGTTGGAGAAAGAGGGGATAAAATCGATCATTTATCCTGCTGACAGGTACTGGTGCCTGGATATTGAGGGGAGGCGCAGACTTGCCACATTTCAGGAAAAAGTTGGTTTTAGTCTACAAAAGAAAAAGCAAAGACTTGAAAACGCTATTAATTAATAAATATAGTATGTTACAATAGTATCATAAAAAGACAGAATATATTAAATAAAGTTCGACAGGAAATCAAGGGGTAGGTCATATGGAGGAGCGAGAAAAAGCGACTCTTGCAAGGGTCTTCAGCTTTGATGTTAAGTTTACCAGCACTCGCAAGACGCTTTTTTACCGCAGGTTCTTTGGGTATTCAAGCTCCACGAAGCGAGAGCTGAAGGATGGTTCCACGAAGACCTACACCCACGTTGCACAGGGCCTGCTCGGGAGGATCCCCCACGTTAAGCTTGGGAAGAGCGTCATAGCCGTCCCGAAGGCGGCAGCCGCCCGCATCGAGGCATTCTTCTCGGACCCCCGATGGCAGCCCCTCGAGCTCCACAGCTTCGACGCCATCCTACCCGCCGAGGTCAGGGCCCGCGCGATGGATGAAACACTCGCTTCCCTCGCAATCGGACGGGAGCGGGTGGGGCTTGCCGCCGAAATTGAGGAACTCTCGGTCGCGCTCAGGCAGGGGGAGCTCGCCCCCGAGCTCGCCGAACGGGCGCGGCACGTTCTGCGCGCGGCAGAAGAACTTATTGCCATTGACTGGACTGATGAGCAGGAGTTCTCGCACAAGCTCGAGCCTCACTTAGCTCAGTTGAGAGCAAAGGTACTGCTACAATAGTATCAATATTTTCGGTGACCTCTCTCCCCTAAAGTGGCTTAAAAAATCCCCCCAATCGCTCGTTTGAGGGAGGAAGATGGACTACTACAGGCGCCTGGACGTGAGACAAACGATCTTGGATTTCGCGCGTGCTAGTGGTGGCAGTGGCGATCGGGAATGCGCTTTCTACAATGCCCGCATTAAAGGCTTACAGCGTCACCTCAGCGAGTACCCCCTCGTCTTGGACTCAGCTGCGGCATTCGACCGGGCTTTGTCCTCGGGGGCGACGGCATTCTACTGCTCCTACTGGCGTTATCCCAGTCAGGACTACTCTCGCCCGCTGGGGCACGACTTGGTATGGACCGTGTGGGCGAGGCGTGGAGGGCTGAAGTTCGCCAGGACAGTGACGGCTTTGGTGATTGAGGCACTGGCAGATGATGGTGTTTCCGAGCCGTGGGTCAAGTACTCCGGCCGACTTGGGTTTGACTTGTTGATACCCCTCGAAGCCATCCCCGACGAAGCTTGGGCGGGGGACGGCGACACGCTGACAGACCTGCAGATGAGACTGACGAGTTATATCGCGAGCTATTTAACCGAGCGCCGTTCGTGCATCCACATCGATGGCGCTTCTTCCCCCCTTGAGATAAAGCAAGGGACGGACACCTGCCTCCTTTCTGAGCTTCGGGTGAGACGAGGCCTATTGCTGGCGCCGATGAGCCTCAACCCGGAGTCGGGCTTGGTTTCAGTCCCCATTGCCCCAGATAAAGTGGCAGAGTTTTCCGTGCTTGATTCCAGCCCGGCTGACGCGCGAGCGTTTGAGTGGGTACAACCTTCAAGGGTGGCACGCGGGTTGGTGAAGTACGCCCGCCCGTGGCAGCTCGCTCCAGTCCAGACGAAGCTCGCGATCGCCTAGCCTGAGCAATGCATTAAACAGTTTGTGTCATCATAAAGTTGGGGCAAGTTAGTGAGCGCGGATTTAGTGGGCAAGGTAAATGAGCTGAGGCGAGGCAAGGTAGGCAAACTCATAGCTCGGAGAATTCGAGAGTTCAAGGGTCTCGGCCGCAAGGGCAGCGAGGAATGGTTCTCGGAGCTTTGCTTCTGCATCCTGACCGCGAACTCGACCGCGAGGCTGGGGATGAAGATTCAGCGCGAGCTAGGCTGCGAGGGATTTTTGACGCTCCCGCTCGAGGAGCTCAGGCACAGGCTAAAGGCTGCGGGGCATCGATTTCCGAACACCCGGGCATGTTTTATCGTCGAGGCACGCAAGTTTCGCGACATAAAGGGTATCACTGAGAGATTCACGGATGCGCGGCAGGCTCGTGGGTGGCTAGCCGAGAACGTGAAGGGTGTAGGCTATAAGGAATCGAGCCATTTTCTGCGCAACGTGGGATTCAGTGACGTGGCAATTTTAGACCGGCACGTGCTCAGCGTACTGCACGAACATGGATTAATCGATGGATTACCCCGCTCGCTAGCGCGTGGACGATATCTGGAGATAGAGAGAAAGCTAGAGGAGCTCGCGCGGAAGCTCGGGCTCACACTTGGCGAGCTAGATCTTTATCTTTGGTACTCGAAGACGGGCGAAGTCTTGAAATAAATCAACTTGAAATTAAATGACTCCCGTCGCAGCTCGCACCGGTCGTCAGCTCCCGCAGCCCCTCGCGGCAGGAGGCGAAGGTCAGACCATTTTCATCACACGCTCTTTTGACCTGCCCCATGAGTCCGAGCCTGAGTTCGCGCGGCAAGTACCAGCTGTTGTGATGTTGTTCGCCACGCTCGAAGTACAGCGGCGCGAGCTTGGCGGTGGCTTTGGGGAAAACCCGCCGAACGCGATGCCAGCTATCGGGGCGGGGTTTGAATGTCGATGAAGTTACATGTTTGGCACCATTAGCATCAGCAGCTTTAACGATTTGTTCGATCTCAGTGTCGTTTAGGCCGGGGATGATCGGGTCGAGGCGCAAGCTCACGGGCACGCCAGCATCCGAGAGTTTCCTCATTGCCGTTAATCTTCGTTCGGGCGAAGGCGCTCGCGGTTCGAGTTTTCGGCCCAAATCCCTTTTGAGGGTAGTTATAGTGAAGATGACCACCGAGGGCAGCCGCGAGAGTAAGTCGACATCGCGGGTAACGAGGCCAGATTTCGTTATCACCTGCACCCGGCAGCCCTCACCCAGGAAGAGTTCGAGGCAGGCGCGGGTCAGCTTGAGCTTCGCCTCGATCGGTGGGTAGGGGTCGGAGCTGTTGGACATGCTAATGACCCGGCGCGTGTCCATCTGCCGGAGATCGCGTTTGACTCGTGCGATCAAATTTTTTTTCACTCGACATTCGAAGGCTCGCAGGATATAGGAGGTGATGTAACAGTAGACGCATCGGTACGCGCAGCCGGTGTAGGAATTGAACCCATATTTTTTCGGGCAGGTACAGAGGGGATCGCCCCAGGGGTCAAATTCGCGGATTACATCCACACACGCACCACATTTTATCAAAAGGCGCGCCGAGATAAGAGCCGCGGACCACTCGATGATTGTAGATGACGTAGCCCGTCCGAACCACTTTTTGGGCAGCCCGCCGAACCACATCGCTCCGATCATTCACTGACCGTGCGGATTTCCCTTACGAGTTCTCCACGCCACAACCCTTCGAGCACGTTTGAATCAACCTAGACAGCCTGCTGTTCAGGTGCCCTTTCGAACTGGCCTAGCTCTATAAGGCACTTATCCAGTGGGATCCACCAAGATCGATTCTAGAGGCTCTTCCGGTTTGCTCTCTCGGCGCGTGAAAAAATTAGCTTAACCTCCATAAATAACTTTCCCAAAATCTTTGAAAGCCTTAAATAAATGATTTTTTCTCATATCAAAACGAAATTCTCGGAGGAGGAAAATGCCAAGTGCTGTTTTAAGTGCTACATGTACGATGAGTGCGAGAACCGGAACGAGTGCTGTTCGGAGTGCGACTACTACTCGAACGGCGAGTGCTTCTACTCAGAAGTGGCACCCTACGAGGAACTGATAGAGGAGTAATCGCTGAGCGCAGTTTCAATTTTCCCACGGTGGGGACACCCGCGCCCACTCCTAAAGTATAAGTGCCAGCTGAAACATTTGATTTTGGTGGGCAGATGGCGCACGATCCGTTCGACGATGAGTTCTTCAGGCGCCTGTGGCGCATGCTCAAAGGGTTTGATCGTGAGTTCAGGGAGATGGAGCACAAGTTCAAGATAGACCTCCGTGAGTTCGAGCGAAGGCCGGGGGTTACAGGGTTTAAAGTGGAGATAAGGGACTACGGCGAAGGCAAACCCGAGGTAAAAGTGACACCGATAGGTATGCGCCCGACGAGGATAGCGCCTGCTGAAGCACCAGTTGAAGTACCGGTGGAGAAGCCGAAGCCACCTAAGGTTGAGCGAAGGAAGATCAAACCCGTAACCCGCATGCTCGAAACGAACTGCGGGAAGGTAGAGCGCCTCAACGAAGTCGTGCTGACGATGCAAACGCCCGGGGTCAAAAAGAAGGACGTCGAGATAAGGCAGCTTGGCAACACGCTCGAAGTCATCGCGCGGAAGCCGAGCGGCGAGGCGTATTTCGGAGCTTTCGAACTCCCTCCGGATGCGGCGCCGGGCGAGCAAGAGGTTGAGCTGAAGAGGGAGCTGTTGATCATCTCGATTCCGAGGCGAAGGCAATATCTGCATACTAGGCCTAATTGATATGAACTCTTGCCTGCCTCAGGATAGGGACTGTTTATTTTGAATAAATCACTCAATGTGTAAACTGGGGAGTTTACAAAATCAGAAATAGTATTTGAGATAATCAATCTAGGGCGAGCAAATGAAATTTATCATAGTCGTTGGGGATGGGATGGCTGACTACCCCTTGGAGGAACTCGGAGGGAAAACCCCCTTGCAGGTCGCAGATAAGCCTAATATGGACTGGATTGCCTCCCACGGTAAGAATGGGCTGCTGAAAACCGTCCCGAGAGGAATGCAGCCGGATTCCGATATCGCGATAATGTCCATACTGGGCTACAATCCGAGGAAGTATCACACTGGCAGGGGCCCCTTGGAGGCCGCTGGCACGGGCGTTGAGTTGGGGAAAGAGGACCTCGCCTTCAGATGTAACCTGATAACGGAGGAGAGGGGGATAATAGCGGACTACAGCGCCGGCCACATAACTACCGGGGAAGCTCGGGAATTGATAAGCGCGGTGAAAGGGGCTTATGGGCGTTTGGGCGATTTCTACGCGGGCGTTGGCTACCGCCATCTGTTTGTAATGAGAAATGCGCCGAGGGGCTCGGATAAACTCAAAACAGCGCCGCCCCACGAGATCATCGGTGAAAGACTCAGCGAGCACCTGGTTAAGCCGAAGAACAGCGAAGTTGCAAAAATTTTGAATGGGATGATTCTGGGTTCAAAACAAATCCTCTCAAATCACCCGACAAACATCGCTAGGGTAAAAAGGAGGATGAAGCCTGCCAACATGATCTGGGTATGGGGACAGGGGAAAAAGCCGAGGATGGAAACCTTGGTTGAAAAATATGGGATTAAAGGAGCCATCGTATCGGCCGTAAATTTAGTTAAAGGCATAGGGGTATGCGCTGGCATGAGTAAGCTCGAGGTTCCAGGGGCCACCGGCTACTACGACACGAACTATGAAAATAAGGCCAAGTTTGGGCTGAAGGCTTTGAGGGATCATGACTTGGTTTTCATTCACGTAGAGGCGCCGGATGAAGCTGGACACGCGGGCGATGTCGAGAGGAAAATCGAAGCGATTGAAAATATCGATTCCCGTCTGCTTGGGGAAATATTGGATGGGTTAAAAGATGAATACGCTATCTCAATTCTGGCCGACCATTTAACGCCGATAAAGGTTAGGATCCACGTCCCAGACCACGTACCGTTCGCGATTTACTCGACGAGGGATCAGAAAGATGCGGTGAAATCCTTTGATGAATTTTCAGCTAAGAGGGGATCATTTGGCATTTTGGAGGGCTACAAACTCATGGATAAATTGCTCCAGCTTTGATCGTCTTACCTGAGCCGCTAAGATTCAATCGTCCCGAAGCAATATTTAAGGCGATTCGTCCCTCAGTTGAAACAGGCGCTTTTATGCAGATGGGATTCGGGGTGTGGAGGGCGCTGGCGAGGAGGCTTGGGGCAGAAAAGAGGCCGAAGGACATCGCCACGGTGCGCGAAGGTTTCGTTCTGCAGGTGCCGAAGCCCCTCGTCAAGGAGCTCGGGCTGAGGCCTGAGGACAGGGTGCGATGGTCGGTCAAGCGGAAGAGGCTAGTCGGGGAGAAGGTTTGAGATGGTAAGTTATCGAGAGAGGGTGATGGATTGCTGGTAAGAATTGTGATGGAGCTCGAGGATGTTCCCGGGCAGCTCCTCAAGGCGCTCGAGCCGATCTCACACTTGGGGGGAAACATCCAAAGCATCATGCACCAGCGCGAGCGGAAGACGCCGCTCGGGCGGGTACCCGTCATGTTGGTCTTCGAGGTCAGTGAACGGGCGAGGCTCAACCGAATTCTGGCAGCACTTCAGGCGAGGGGGGTACGCGTCACCCAGCTCGGTGAGCGCGAAGGCGCCGTGAGGGCAACAGCTTTGTTGGTGGGTCACATCATTCACACCGACATTAGGGACACCATCGATCGCCTAAACGCCCTCAAGGGTGTGAGGGTTTTCGACTTAAGTCTCGCGATGGGTGAGCCAGGACAGGAATCGGCTGCCCGAATGACGATCACGGCGGACGATGAGAGGCGCGTGAACCTAGCCCTTTCCAACCTGCAGCGCATCGCCGACAGGAAAAAATTGCTCATGATAACTTCGCTTGAGGCTGGGTAAATGCGCGTAGTGTTAATAGGATTCGGAAATTTGGGCAGGGGCCTTAGCCGCGTGCTCATCCAAAAGGCGAGTTTCCTGCGCAAGAGCTACGGTTTGATCCCGCGCGTGGTTGCAATCGTCGACGAGTTCGGCGCCGCGGTCGATGAGAAGGGGCTCAATTTAACGAGGCTGCTCAAGGTCGCCGGAAAAGCGGGAACGGTGGCTGCATACAAAGGCGGGAAGCGGGGCAAGCTCGCCCATCGGGTAATCGAGGGGGTCGAGGCCGATGTCGTTTACGAGCTTACGCCAACCAACATCAAGACAGGAGAGCCCGGCCTGACTCATATCAAGCGCGCGATGCGGGCAGGGAAGCATGTAATAACCTCGAACAAGGGCCCCCTCGTAGTCGCTTTTAAGGAACTCGACTCGCTGGCTAGGCGATGCGGCGTGGAGTTCAGGTATTCCGCTTCGGTGGGTGGAGCTGTGCCGGTGGTGGGGCTCGCGAGGGAGCTGTTGGCCGGGAACGAGATCCGTGAGATCCGAGGCGTGCTCAACGGGACCACGAACTACATCCTCACGCGCATGAGCACGGAGGGCGCCCCCTTCGAAGTCGTCCTCCGGGAGGCCCAGGAGCTGGGGGTAGCCGAGAAGGACCCGACGCTCGACATCGAGGGCATCGACACCGCGTGCAAGATCACGATTCTAGCGAACTCCCTGCTGGGAATGAACGCGAGGCTCAAGGATGTCAAGATAGCGGGCATCACGCGAGTTCGTCCCGAGGCGATTCGGCTAGCTCGGGAGGCGGGGCAGACAATAAAGCTAATCGGCGTTGCGAAACGTGGCTCGCTTGAGGTGGGCCCGAAGCTCGTCCCCCTCGGGCACCCACTCGCCGTTGGTGGCACCCTGAACGCCGTAACTTTTGAGCTCGATTTGGCGCGGGAAATCTCGATTACGGGTTTCGGGGCGGGCCCGAGGGAGACCTCAAGCTCATTGCTCGGAGATCTGATAGACATCCATCGAACGCTCGGGGGCTAGACTTGCGGCTGGAGTGCATCGAGTGCGGCAGCAAGTTCAAGATCAACGAGAGATTTTACACGTGCCCAAAATGCGGAGGCCTGCTTGAGGTCGAGTTCGAGGCAAGTGAGCTGAAGCGGAAGCTCGATCGCAAGCGGTTGAGGGCTGAACCGCCGAGCGTCTGGAAGTATCACACATTCATGCCGATCTTAGATGAATCCAAAATAGTCAGCCTGGGCGAGGGGGGAACGCCCCTTTACCGCTGTGACCGCCTCGCCCGCGAGGTCGGGGTCCAGGAGCTCTACGTGAAATTTGAGGGGGGTAACCCAACGGGCTCCTTCAAGGACCGGGGAATGACGGTTGGGGTCACGAAGGCGCTCGAGCTGGGAGCCCGAACCGTCGCGTGCGCCTCGACAGGCAATACCTCGGCTTCGCTCGCAGCGTATGCGGCTAAAGCTGGGTTGGGATGCGTGGTCTTGCTTCCTCGCGGTAAGGTGGCGCTCGGCAAGCTCGCCCAGACACTTGTTTACGGTGCTCGCACGATAGCGATTAAGGGAAACTTTGACCAAGCGCTTGCGCTCGTGCGCAAGATATGCGAAGAGCGGAAGGACATCTACCTTCTAAACTCCTTAAACCCGTTCAGGCTTCAGGGCCAGAAATCGATTGGATTCGAAATCGCTGATCAACTAGGGTGGAAGGTGCCAGACCACGTGGTGGTCCCCATGGGGAATTGCGCCAACATATGGGCGATTTACAAGGGATTCCTCGAGTTCGACGCGGTCGGGCTGACGAGGGGAATACCCGTGATGATGGGGATTCAGGCCGAAGGAGCGAAGCCGATTGTTGACGCTATCAAGGGGGGACTTGACAAATTCAAACCCGTTAAAAAACCCGAGACGATAGCCACAGCGATTCGCATAGGTAACCCCGTGAACGGTCAGAAAGCGATTCGGGCAATTCGGAGATCAAAGGGCACGGCAGAGGCGGTCAGCGACAAAGAAATCATCAAGGCCCAAAAGTTAATGGCACGCTTAGAGGGGATAGGGGTGGAGCCCGCCAGCGCATCCACGATCGCAGGGCTGAAAAAGCTCGTGCGCGGGGGGGCTATCAAACGGGATGAGTGCGTGGTCTGCGTGGCGACCGGGCACATTCTCAAAGATCCTGAAGAAGCAATTAGGGTTTCAGAGCACCCACGCGAAGTTCCGGCGAAGTATAGGTAATTTTATAGATTTAGGAAGTCGTTGTGAATTGATGATGTGATGTTGCTTGATGAGGAGATAGTGCGCCTCGTTGGTATGAATAAAAAAGCTCTCGTGCTGCTCAGCGAGCCGGACCGAGTAATCCACTTCAGGCTTCGAAGGCATCTTCCAGCTGAATACGGGGTTGGCTTTCCCGTTCACGTTTATGTGGTCTACCACTCTGCTGCCCAGGGCCCTCCATGCAAAGGGGGGATAAGAATGTCTAGTGATGTTACCCTCGAGGAAACTATCCAGCTTGCGGAGACAATGACCTACAAGAGTGCGTTGATGAACCTCCCTTTCGGCGGTGGAAAAGCAGCGATCGTTGCAGATAGCCAGCTACCCCCTGAGGCAAAGGAGGTCTTGGTGAGGGGATTTGCCCACGAGATCCGATACGAACTCGTATCTGGCAACTATGTCCCTGCCCCCGACCTAGGGACCAGCCCCCGGGAGATGGCAGTGATTTTCGGGGAGACCCACATCAGGGAATCGGTGACTGGCAAGCCGGTTGGTATCGGTGGCTTGCCGGGGAGGGAGGAGGCAACCGGCTATGGTGTTGCGGTCGTCGCCGA
>Ga0209978_10000227_pt1 | contig 19279 bp, 18 predicted proteins | sample BentaG_FD_182805 | JGI IMG/M metagenome (GOLD analysis project Ga0209978, IMG submission 182805) | Deep subsurface microbial communities from South Atlantic Ocean to uncover new lineages of life (NeLLi) - Benguela_00093 metaG (SPAdes)... | ecosystem: Environmental > Aquatic > Marine > Oceanic >... | reverse complement strand
ATGATTACCCCACCACCAATTCCTAATAGTCCACTGAAAAACCCCGCCATTAGTCCAACTGCCAAGTAGCTGATGATCTGTAGCATAAGTGTTTCCTCCTATTCTTCGATGCTCAGTTTGCATCCCCCGGTTTCTGGCCTTTGTCCTCGATATATCGGTATAATACAAAGGGCAAGGTCTCTCGTCAACATTATCGCTGAGGAATCTCTTCTTACTTGCTCTTGACAGTATCAGGAAAGTATTGGTATCCGGGACATTTATACAGATGGCGAGGGACTTTCCCCAAAGGAGCATTATAGAAGCCACCTTAACGAGTCTTCGAGTTGAGGAAGAAGAAAGACTTGTGTCTGAGAAGCGAAGCGAGGAGTTTCAAGTCTTTCCCGAAACGAGAAGATGAGCAGACACAATCCGAAGCTGCTATGTAGCGACGCAGGGCAAGAGCCCCGAAGTGTTCTTGCTAGTTTTGAGGGACATCTTTCTCCAAGTGACATTGGGGACATGCTTGCCGTCGAAGACGGGAAGAAGAGGTTCTGAGTGGAGCAAGGGAAAATCGTGCCGAAATATCTCTTGACGGAAGGGAATGGTTCTGGTAAACTCATGAGACCGGGTTCGGTGGCTATGGTTCTTATACGTGGAAACGCCAACCAGCAAGATATCTCCCCGGTCGAGGGAGGATATCTCCTTACCTACATTCTTGACTGCTCGTTACGAAAAAGAAGAGCTCAGCGGAGGGATATTTTCGAAAATTTCAGCCAGGCGAATTAAGAGGTTCTCAAGATTTTGAAAAAAGATATTCAGACGAAGGAGACCGGGAATGAAGGTTAAACGCCAGCCAGTCATCTGGCTGCAGGGAGCAGGCTGCACGGGATGTTCCATATCCATTATGAATTCCGTTAGTCCCTCTATTAAGAATCTTCTTCTGGACGAAGTGGTTCCGGGCAGCTTCTTGCAGCTAGTTTTTCATCCCACTCTCATGGCGGCCAGTGGTGAAGTCTGTATTGAAGTGATGTTGGACGCTCGGGAAAGGAAAGAAGGTAGCTACATCCTGGTAATGGAGGGCAGTATTCCCACAGCCAGAGGAGGGATCTTTGGCACTGTGGGAGAGGAAAAGGGAGAGCCGGTCACTATTCTTTCCCGCTTTGTTAATCTTGCCCGGGGTTCGCTCGCCATCATTGCCGTGGGAGATTGTGCCGCCTTCGGGGGTATTCCTGCTGCGCGGCCTAATCCCACAGGATGCAAAGGCGCAAAAGATGTGCTGGAGCAGGAAAAAATTGACGTTCCCCTCATCAATATCCCTGGATGTCCTCCCCATCCGGATTGGTTTGTGGGTACCGTAGCTCATATTCTACTTTATGGTCTGATGAGTCCCGATGATCTAGATGAGCTGAATCGACCCAAGGCTTTTTACGGACAGCTCATTCACGAGAACTGTCCTCGCCGTTCTTATTTTGACGAGGGCAAATTCGCTCGCCAGTTAGGTGAGGAAGGATGCCTCTATGAGTTGGGATGTAAAGGTCCCTTTACCTATGCTGACTGTTCCCTTCGGCACTGGAATGGCGGTGTCAACTGGGTTATTGGGGCGGGTTCTCCTTGCCTGGGATGTACAGAGCCCTCTTTTCCTGATATGACAGGGCCTTTCTACAAAAAGATTAGTGACTGGGAAAAATTAAAGCCACCTTTGAAATAGATTCCAGGAGATGAAAATGGAGAAAGTCATCATAGATCCTGTTACCCGGATAGAAGGTCATCTGAAAGTAGAAGTTACGCTGGATGGGGGTAGAGTAAAAGAAGCCAGAACCTCGGGCACTCTTTTCCGGGGATTCGAAATAATCCTTAAGGGGAGGGACCCCAGAGATGCATCTCAAATAACTCAAAGAGTCTGCGGGGTTTGTCCCATTGCTCACGCCACCGCTTCGGTTTTTGCTCTGGATCAGGCCTTTGGTCTCGAGGATAAGATTCCTTCCAACGCCAGGATCATTCGTAACCTCATCCTGGGTTCCAATCTTCTTCAGTCTAATATTCTCCACTTTTATCATCTGGCTGGCCTCGACTTTGTGGATCTCACTCGCTTGGCCAGATATGAAGGCGAAGATGCGAGTCTGAGAACACTGAGGGAATTCCTGGCGGGTGGAAATTCTTCTCCCTTTCTTCCCCGCTACGAGGGGGACTACCGCCTGGGTGATAAGGCTAATGAAGAACTTGCTTCTCACTATCTTCTTGCCCTGGAGGTGAGAAGAAAAGCGCACGAGATGCTGGCCATCTTTGGAGGCAAAATGCCTCACAACGTGGGCACGGTGGCAGGAGGGGTCACGGAGAACCCCACCGTGGATAAAATCAGCTCCTTCCTGTGGAGGGTAAATGAGATCAGACAATTCATCGACAATGTCTATCTTGGCGATGTGATGAGGATAGTGGAGAAATACGAGGACTACCTGGAGATGGGAGCCAGTGGGTGTCAGTTTTTGTCCTACGGGGCTTTCAATCTCGACCGAGACGCGATTGATAAGACCAGGGGAAGCCGTCTTTATGAGCAGGGGCTAGCTGACCCTGCTCTCAAGCTCAAGGCCCTGGAACCGGAGAGGATCACTGAGCAGGTGAAGAATAGCTGGTACGAGAATGAGACCACTAACCGGCATCCCTCCCGTGCAGATACAGTTCCCAGTGAAAACAAATCCGGGGCCTATTCCTGGTTGAAGGCTCCTCGTTACGATGGGGAGCCCTGTGAGGTGGGGCCTCTGGCCCGACTGATGGTGGGATACTCCTGGGGCCATTCTCCTGTTCAGAATCTGGTGGAAAAGAGCCTTGCCGCAATGAAGTTGAAACTTCCCGCTCTTCAATCCTGCCTGGGACGTCATTTGGCAAGGGCACTCGATGCCAAGTTGGTGGCTGATGCCATGGCCGAATGGGTTGTTGAGCTAAAACCCGGGGACCCGGTGTATGTCCCCTATGAGCTTCCCGATGAGGCTGAAGGTATGGGGCTAAGCGAGGCGCCCCGAGGATCTGTAGGGCACTGGATCAGGATAAAAGGAGGGGTTATTGACAACTATCAACTGGTGGTTCCCACAACCTGGAATGCCTCACCCCGGGATGATTCCGACAAGTCGGGCCCTATGGAGAAGGCACTTGAGGGAATCAAGGTGAAAGATAGCCGAAATCCTCTGGAAGTTGTACGAATTATTCGCTCTTTCGATCCCTGTTTAGCCTGTGCAGTGCACTTTGTTACTCCCAAGGGGAGAGAGCTAAAGAGATTTAGAATAAGCTAAAGAGGGATGAAAAAGAAGAAGGAGGCTTACCAATGATTGTTTCGGAGAGAAAGAGCTGGGAGGAAATTCTCTCTTTCCTGGAAGGGGAAAAAGATGTTTTTCTCGTCGTCTGCGGGGGGTGTTCAGATGCTTGCAAGACTGGAGGCCCGCAGGGATTGATGGAAATCAAGGATAAATTGACAGAGGCGGGGAAAAGAATAACCGCTGCTCTTCTCATCGATTTTGTATGCAACAAAGTGCTCATTGGCATGCGTCTTAACCGATATATTGGAGAACTTAAATCCTCTGATTCTGTTCTTGTTTCCTCCTGCGGTATTGGGGTTCAGGCAGTAGCTAACATGGTGGATATCCCTGTTCGACCGGGGGATAATACCACATATATGGGCGGATTTCCGGGAGTCTGGCCGGGCGAGGAAAGATGTCTTCAATGTGGGGATTGCCGGTTGGCTGATACCGGGGGAATTTGTCCTTATGCCAATTGTCCTAAATCTCTGGTTAACGGCGCCTGTGGAGGCTCTGATGAGGGAAAATGTGAGACTGATCCAGAAAAAGATTGTGTCTGGGCTCTTATTTATGAGAGGCTTAAGAATACAGGAAAGCTAGAGAATCTGAGGAAGATTTACTCAGCCCGGGATTACAATCTCATGCTTGCGCCCCTAGAGAGGAAGAAATCTATATTCTGGGCACTGGAAACTGTTGAAGAAAAGGAGAAAGAGGCGATATCTGAATAAAGGAGACTATCTACGCTATGAAGCTAAAAGATCTCTTTAAGAAGGGTAAGTTTGTAATTACTTCAGAAATTGGACCTCCCAAAGGGACAAATATAGAACCCATGCTGGAGGAGGTGGATCTTCTAAGGAATAAAGCTGATGCTATCAATGTCACCGAGAATCAGAGTTCAGTGATGCGGCTGGGGTCTATGGCCGTGTGCCGTTTGTTAAAGGAAAGAGGATTTGAGCCAGTTTTTCAGATAACCTGTCGGGATAGAAACAGATTAGCTCTTCAGTCCGATCTCATTTCTGCGTCGGTTCTGGGAATTGAGAATGTTCTCTGTCTCACGGGAGATCACGTAGTGCTCGGGGATCATCCCCAGACAAAGCCAGTCTTCGATCTGGATTCTATTCACCTGCTCAGAGCAGCCAGGGGATTAGTTAATGGTGATGATATGGTGGGAAATAAGCTGGACGGTTCACCGGATTTTTGCCTGGGTGCCGTGGCTAATCCCGGAGCCGATCCCCTGGAGCCTCAGATAATCAAGATGGAAGCCAAAGTGGAATCCGGAGCAGAGTTTTTTCAGACTCAGGCGGTCTATGAGGTCAAGAAATTTGAAGATTTTACGAAGGCATCTCAACATATTAAGGTTCCCATAATGGTAGGGATAGTCCTATTGAAGTCAGCGGGAATGGCTCGGTTTATGAATGCTAACGTGGCGGGAGTCTTTGTTCCTGATAAATTTATCAAAATCATGGCAGAAGCTTCTAAGGAAGATCGGCCTAAGAGGAGCATTGAGATTGCTGCCTCTCTCATTAAAGAGATGAAGGGGATGTGCCAGGGAGTTCATATTATGTCCTTGGGCTGGGATAGATACGTCCCCGGACTTTTGGAAGCCGCAGAGCTCGCTTAAGAAGATGGCATGAGGTCCATCAGTCCTCTTCAACAATCCAGACTTTCCTAATCCCCATCTTGCCTCACCTCCTGGAACAATGTTTTTGCTCTTTCCTCCCGCAGCTTCACTTTTTCCTATTTCGGTCGAGATATTATGACAACTCTTTCGGGTTGTCAATTATTCTCCTCTTTCAGCTACTTGATACCAGCAAAAGACTATTGATGTACGAGAGAGAAGGATCTTTGTTCTTCTTAAGTTTCGAGGTACAACTTTCCCAAGTGACATTCGGGACATGCTTGCTGTCGAAGACGGGAAGAGGGTTCCTGTGGAGCAAGGGAAAATTGTGCCGAGATATCTCTTGACCGGCCTAGAATTTTTTGGTATCTTAAGCTGAATACGCATCGAGAGGATTGATGAAGCTGGGAGACTTTGATTACAATCTTCCGAGGAACCTGGTGGCTCAAGAGCCTTCCTATCCCAGGGGTAGCTCTCGTCTTCTGGTGCTCCGGCGAGAAAATGGAAATATGGCTCACCGAGGATTCAGTGAACTCCCACATTTTCTGAGGAAAGATGATGTGGTTGTCTTGAATAATACCAAAGTTATTCCGGCCAGACTTAAGGGAAGAAAGAAGAGGACCGGAGGAAGAGGGGAAATTCTTCTTCTGGAAAGGAAAACGGAGTCTGTCTGGACTTGTTTGTTAAAGCCTGCCCGGAGGCTAAAAGAGGGATGCGAGATCTATTTTCCCCCAGCGAAGCTCAAGGCACAGGTTTTGGGGAGGGATGGAGAAAACCAGCACTTGATTGAGTTTGAGCCATCGGAAGGACTGGAAGAAATCATGGCTCAGATTGGAGAAATACCTCTTCCTCCCTATATAAAAAGAGAAAAGGGACCAACATCCCAGGATGTAGAAGCCTACCAGACGGTTTATGCTAAGCATGAGGGGGCCGTGGCAGCTCCTACGGCGGGACTGCATTTTACATCCAGCCTGCTGAATGAGATTAAGAAGAGAGGAATAGAGCTGGTGGAAATTACCCTGCACACGGGATGGGCCAGCTTCAGATCCCTCAAAGGCCCCCAGATAGAGAAAAACAGAATTGCTAGAGAATATTTTCGCATCACCCCCTCAGCAGCCCTGAAGATTAATGAGGCAAGAAAAAAGGGAGGGCGGGTAGTAGCGGTAGGTACGACGACTACCCGGGCTCTAGAGACCAGGGCTCGAGGATCGGGAGAGGTCTCTTCCGGCGAGGGATGGACCGATCTTTTCATTTACCCAGGATATGAGTTCCGGGTAGTGGATGCACTGATTACCAATTTCCATATGCCCAGATCTTCTCTTTTGCTTCTTGTGGCTGCTTTTGTGGGAAGACAAAGACTCATGGCAGCCTATGAGGAAGCCGTAGAGAATCACTATCGCTTCCTCTCCTTTGGAGATGCTATGCTGATAATCAGAAACACAAACGATGCAGTTTCGGTTAATTCATGAGGACATATCCACTAAAGCCCGGGCGGGGATCATCTCCTCGCCTCACGGGAGATTTGAAACCCCCGTTTTTATTCCCGTTGGCACCCAGGGAACGGTTAAGGCTCTCTCGTCGGAAGAGCTCAAAGAGATAGGAGTTGGAGTGGTTCTTTGCAATACCTATCATCTTTATCTTCGCCCGGGGCATGTTCTTATTCAAAAAATGGGGGGACTGCATCGATTCATGAGCTGGGAGGGCAGTCTTCTCACCGACAGCGGGGGATATCAGATCTTCAGCATATCTAGCCTGCAGAAATCCCAGCCAGAGGGGATAAAGTTCAAATCCCACATTGATGGTTCCCAGCATTTTCTAACTCCTGAGGATGTACTAAAAATTCAGGCATCTCTGGGTTCAGACTTAAGAATGGTTCTGGATGAATGCACCTCTTACCCTGTTTCTCACCGACAGGCGGAGGATTCTTTGAAGAGGACACTGGATTGGGCTAGAAGGAGCAAATGCGCCCGACCAAAAGAGGGGGGGATTTTGGCCATAGTTCAGGGGAGCACCTTCAAGAACCTGAGAAAAAGGGCTGCTCAGGAAGTGGTGGACATGGACTTTGATGGTTATGCTCTGGGAGGACTATCCGTGGGTGAGCCGATACCTCTGCGATGGGAGATTGTAGATCTTACCAATGATATTCTTCCACCAAACAAACCTCGCTATCTTATGGGTGTAGGGACTCCACAGGAACTCCTGGAGGGAATCTCTCTGGGTGTGGATATGTTTGACTGCGCCCTGCCCACGCGTATCGCCCGCAACGGAAGTATTTTCACCTCCGAGGGACGACTCAACTTGAGGAGTGCTCAGTATAAGGAGGATTCTGGCCCTCTGGATCCGGATTGCATCTGCCAGGCCTGTCAGAACTACTCTCGATCCTATATCAGGCATCTTGTCTGGGCAAGGGAAATTCTGGGAATGCGTCTTACCAGCTATCATAACCTCTACTTTCTCGCCCGGCTTATGGAGAAGGCAAGGAGGGCTATCAGACGAGATAAGTTTAGACAATTCAAGGGAGAGTTTCTCGGAAGATACGGAAAGATTGATGAATGAGCTATTACTGGCTATCTACTTATCCATATGTAAAAAGGAGGGCTTAGAGTGAATTCAATTGCGTGGGCGCAAACGGGACAGGGGGCAGGGGCAGGGGGGATGTTTGGAGCGTTAGTTCCCCTGATGCTGATTTTTGTGATTTTTTACTTTCTTCTCATTCTCCCTCAACGTAAGAAACAAAAGCTGCACAAAGAAATGGTGAAGAATCTGAAGAAGGGGGATAGAGTAGTAACCACGGGAGGAGTCTACGGCACCGTGACCAGGATTAAACCTGACCATGTGGAAGTGGAAGTGGCCGACAAGGTGAGGCTCAGGGTACAGAGGGGGGCGATATCCGCCTTAAGGAGAGAAGAATAAATTAGGGTTGTCTACTATACATGAAGAAACGACATATTGGGAAGCTGGATTCATATAGGCAAAAGATAAAAATGTTGGATAGTATTATTGAATCCTCTTTTGATGGCCTGTGGATAAGCGATGGTGAGGGGACGGTATTGAGAATAAATAAAGCATCGGAAAAAATCAATGAAGTCAAACCCTCGGATGTAGTTGGGAGAAATGTAAGAGATCTAGTAAATGAGGGTTTCTATGATAAATCTGTAACTTTAGAAGTTATGGAGAAGAAAACTACTGTCACTTTGCTGCAAAAAGTGAGAAGTGCAAAAAAAATCCTGGTTACGGGAAATCCGATCTTTGATGGGGAGGGAAACGTAGAGTTAGTCGTCGTAAACGAACGGCATATGCCTTATCTGAATGAGCTTGAGGAGAGATTAAGAGAAAGTCAGAATTTAGCAAAAAAATATCAGCGCGAGCTTTCCAAGATCCAGCTCGGGAGTCTGGAGAGAGACAACATAATCCTTAAGAGTGAGGCTATGGAAAAGGTGATGCAGACCGCTTTAAAAATCTGCAACCTGGATTGTTGTGTTCTTCTTCTGGGTGAGTCTGGTGTAGGTAAAGATTTAGTTACCAAGCTCATTCATAAACATTCTTCCAGAAGCAAGGGGCCTTTTATGTGTATTAGCTGTGGAGCTATTCCTGAGTCTTTAATAGAATCCGAATTATTTGGCTACGAAAAAGGGGCTTTTACAGGAGCAAGAAAGGAAGGAAAGCCTGGGGTCTTTGAATTAGCAGATAAAGGGACTCTTTTTTTGGATGAAATTGACCAGTTGCCCTTCCATCTTCAGGCAAAATTATTGCACTTTCTAGAAGATAAGGAAATCCTAAGGGTGGGTGGAACAGGATATAAGAAAATTGATGTTCGGGTAGTTGCGGCCAGTAACCAGAATCTGGAGAATCTGGTTAGAAAGAAACAGTTTCGGGAAGATCTTTTTTTCAGGCTGAACGTCATTCCCATCCATATCTCTCCTCTCAGAGAAAGACCAGAAGATATTCCTCCTTTAATTAGTTTCTTTTTAAGTAACTACAACAAAAAATATAAGGAGGAAAAATCTATCTCTTCTGGGGTTGTTGATGTTCTCTGTGAGCATAGTTTCCCTGGAAATGTGAGAGAACTATCAAATCTTGTCGAGAGAATGGCAGCTCTGACTGAGAACAAAAAGATTGAGGCCAAAGATATACCCCAATATATTAGAAAGTCCGTAAATACCCCTCTTTCTTTACAAGAGGAAGAACTACCCTTGAGAAAAGCCATACAGAGGGTAGAATCTGTTATGATTAGGAAAGCTCTGGAAAAATATGGCAGTCAACGCAAAGCAGCCAGGGCTTTAGGAGTAAATCAGTCCACCATTGGCAGAAAAATGAAAAAATATGGAATAAACAGTGTAATGCCATAATGCATCATAGATGCATTATGGCATTATTCCTTTCAGTGAATGCAAACGTTAATCTGTCGTCCCACCTCTCTTACTTTTACGCAGATATGCATCAATTTTCCTTTAATCCATGCCTACAAATTCTGACCTTATATCTGCTTTCCCCTATTTATAGTGCTTAGAGAAAAATGGCACAAAATTTGCTCCGTTGCAAAATGGCTATAGTTCTTCATAAACGTATCCCCAAAAAAGGATAATAAGGAGAATGTTAAATTCCCAGGAAACTCAATTATTCAAAAAATGCGCTGAGAATCTCCAGAAAGATATTCGTCATTCCCAAATTCTTTTTCAATTCGACCAGCAAGAAAGATCCCTGGATAAAGCCAAGAAGATTATAAAAAACTTAGGGGTAAACATTGTGGATACAAAAATCTTCGATTTTCCGGAAGATTCCATCTCCTTTGCTCTTCTTAAGTTAGATGTTGTTGATATGAGAGAGGTGGTGTTGGCCTTATCAGAGTACAGCTATGCTCCAATTAAAGGACACAATGCTACATTTGTACTCTGATTTGTGGTAGTTGCTGAAATTAAAGGCTAAATAAGGAGAGTAATAATGGCGGTTCTAGAAGAATCAATAAAAGAGGTGATGGTACTAAAGAACTATGTTGGGGGAGAATGGATCGAGTCAAAAGGTGAGCTCCAGGATATTGTTAATCCAGCGACAGGCGCACTAATAGCAAAGGTTCCCTATTCAACCAGAGAAGAAGTAGATGAGGCCGTTGAGGTAGCGAAGGAAGTTTTTCCTGAATGGAGGAGGACTACTCCTCTTGGCCGGGTACGGCACCTTTTCCGTTTTAAGGAGCTTCTAGAGGAGAATTTCGAGGAGGTAAGCAGGGTTCAGACAATGGAGCACGGAAAGACTATTGATGAATCACGAGGAGAGACAAGAAGAGGGATTGAAAATGTAGAGGTTGCCACTGGTATACCGACGCTGATGATGGGATATAACCTGGAGGATATTGCATCCGGCATTGATGAGTACCTTATACGTCAACCCTTAGGAGTTTTCTGCTGTATTGCTCCTTTGTCAAAAAAACGATTACAATAAAGATGTGAAGCTGAAGATTAAGGCCAGAAAGGAGGTGGAAGGGAAACGGGCCTGCGAGCTTGGGAGAAAGGAACTTTCCAAAAATTTTGGACGGGGTTCACTGAATACTTATCTAAAATGTCAATGAGAGCTTTTACAATGGTAGGTGCCGAGGAGAGGTTAGTTTTATAAATGCGACCTAATTATTTTAGAATGAGGCGAAAGGAGGGATGGGCAATGTGAAACCTTTCCAGAAACGAAGTAACCATTCAAAATTAGAAAAAGGAGGGACAGATGAAAAAGATAATAAGTAGGTCGATAGTAGTTTTAGTGGCACTGCTCGCTGTGACGGTTGGCTGGGCGGCACCAGCTGCGGCAGTGAAAACCGTTAAAGTTGGGCTGAATGTGCCATTATCGGGGCCGGTGGCTTATTGGGGCATAACTATGCAACAGGCATTTACTCTGGCAGCTGAAGATATTAATGCCGCAGGAGGGGTCAAAGTCGGGGATGACATATATATGGTCGAGATTATTTCTTTTGACGCTAAGAATACAGTGGCTGATGCCAGAGCTGGTGCGACCCGACTGATCTTTGTAGATAAGGTAAAGTATATAGTGTCCCAGGCTGCAGCCGCTTCGATAGGCACTCAAGACGTCTCTGAACCCGAAGAGGTAGTTTTTATGACCGCTTGTTGGGGTTATATAGAGCGGATCAGCCCCGAATATTTCTACAGCTTCAGATCGGAAATGTCCGACTATGAATCAGGCTTTGCCTCGTATGCCTGGATGCTAGATAACTACCCAGAGATAAAAACAACCGTTTTCATCGGCCCGGACGATAACGACGGATATTCCTGTTATTATTCACACCAGCGCCTGTGTGAATACTACGACGTGGAGGACCTGGGAGAGGTGTATTTCGCGTGGGAGACTACTGATTTCTATCCCATAGTGACCAGAGCACTGGCAATGAATCCGGATATGCTGGATTTGAGCCCAGTCCCCCCGGGAATAACTGCCTCTATTGCGAAAGCATCCCGGGAGATGGGTTTCACCGGGCCAATACACTCCCCTGCTGCCCTGGAGTCAAAGACGATAATAGAGGTAGCTGGGGAATTTGCTACAGACGTCGTCCTCCCGGTGACTATGGAAGAGCCGCAAACAGACTTTCAAAAGGACCTGGTTCGTAGGGCGACAGAAAGGTTTGGCGAGTTCAATGCTTTAACTGGGAACTATTATCACTGGTTATTCTCGCTAAAACAGGCCTGGGAGAAAGCTGGCACAGTTGAGGATACCCGTGCCGTGGCTGAAGCATTGGCGGACTCGGTGCTTTCTGATACTTACCTCGGAACGGTCAAGTATGCAGGGGAAAAGTTATATGGCATAAAGCGGCAGTCTGTTTATCACGTCCCTACCACCCTTATCAAGGACGGGGTTGCTCATCTAGTTGATTTTAGGTTCCCAGAGTTACCGCCGGGGTATTAGTGGGGCGTAAAAGCCCTGTTTGCTGAGGGTTAGGGTATCTTGAGGAGTTGTTACCCGGGGTATTTGTCAGGATCAGTTTCCCCCTGGCAAATACCCCAAGGTGATGGGTTGACAAAACAATCTGCGAGTCACCCACAGCCGGTTGCGGATATCTTGCCGTATAGGATTTTCAATAATCTAAAGAAATAGGTGTAATAATACAAAAAGATGGACTATACACTCATTTTTCGGTACCGGGGATTAAACAGGAGAGTAGGGGTAATAAATTAGAGAAGGTAAGGAAAGGCTAAGAGAGGGCAAAAAGACGGAGTACTTCTAAGCAGCCAAAGGTAGGGATTTGGCCTACAACCTTTAATATTCTCGTATTATAAGGGATGAGAGCCATTTTATCAAAGATCCTTTACTAAAGCCTTATACAGCCTTAACGTTCTAGGCCTTTACTAATAAGGCTTTAACTTCAATTTGGGACTAATTTTTGCCAAAGTCTTGTAAAGGTTAGAGACATGACGCTTGATGTCTTCGTACAAATGGGTATAACTGGAATTACGCTGGGCTTGATGTATGCATTGGTGGCAATTGGGCTAAGCTTGATCTTTGGTATTATGCGTGTTGTTAACTATGCTCACGGTGAGCTCTTCATGCTCGGTGCCTATTTCCTTTACTACTGGTTTAGTGTATGGGGGTTGCCTTATTGGGTAGGGCTGGTGGTGAGCGCTGTGGTTCTTTTTCTCGTTGGCGTAGCACTCCAGGTAACTCTTTTTCGTCCTCTGTTGGGTAGAGGACTATTACCTGCTTTGGCTCTTTCCCTAGCGCTAATCTTTATCATATCAAGTGCTGGGCTCCTAGCTTTTGGCACGGTAATGAGGGGCATTCCCAGCGTCGTTGTTGGCCGGATAGATATATTTGGCGCATCGCTTACCTATGAAAGACTCATAATTTCTGTCCTTGCTGTACTTGTGATATGGGGGCTATTTACCTTCCTGCAGAAGACAAAGATAGGGATGGCAATGCGTGCCGTCGCTGAAGACCCTGACACTGCTTCTCTGCAAGGAATAAACACCGGTCGCATTCACTATATAGCTTTCGGTTTTGGCAGTAGCCTAGCAGCAGTGAGCGGATGCTTGCTTGGGACGTTGATGTCTATCGTCCCTACAATGGGATTTCCAATGACTATAAAGGCGTTCATGATTGTAATCATGGGGGGGCTGGGAAGTGTTCCCGGTGCCCTTTTAGGGGGGCTTATCATAGGATTAATCGATAGCTTCGTTGGCACTCTGCTGGCCTCCGAGATTGCCTACATAATGGGTTTCCTTGCCATCTTTGTAATACTGGTATTCAAACCGTTAGGATTGTTTGGTCGTGAATGGTAATAGAGTCAAATCATTCATCTGGTTAATTTTAGTAGTCTTCGTCTTTTTGTTGCCGGCTATTACCAGGCAGGATGAGTATATTTTGCATGTCGGCATAATCATCGCTTTTAATGTCGCGTTGGCCACCAGCCTCTGGCTCTTATGTAGCATGGGGTTTGTTTCTTTTGCTCATGCCGGTTTTATGGGTATCGGCGCTTATACCTCTGCCCTGCTGTTCTTGAGACTAGGTTGGTCGTTTTGGGCTACAATGTGGATAGGGGCAGCGACGGCAGGGATTATTGCCTGTGTGGTGGGCATTCCCCTGATGAGGACAAAGGCAGTCTACTTTTTCATGGCTAGCTGGGCTCTGGGTGAGGTCATAAAGATGATGTTCGCTCTCAAGTACTTCAGGTGGTTCACTGGTGGTTGGGATGGACTGTTCGACATCCTTCCCCCAAAGCTTTCCATCTTGGGCTTATACATAGACTTTTCATCCAGGGTCGCTTACTACTACTTGGCGGTTGTGTTTGCCATGGCTATCGTATTCATCATCTATAGGCTGAACCGGTCTCGGATAGGCACGATTCTCTGGAGCATTCATGAAGCTGAAATTCTAGCCGAACATGTCGGCATTCATCTCCTGAGGTATAAAGTCCTGACCTTTGCTGTGGCTTGCTTCTTTGCTGGCTTGGTTGGTGCTCTTTATGCTCATTATCACACTTTTATATATCCCCGAACTTTTGACATTTGGGTATCAGAATTTAGTCTCGTTCACGTCATAGTCGGAGGGTTGTCTACTGTTGCCGGACCGGTAGCGGGTGCTACTCTTTTTACCATTTTAGATGAGTTGCTTCGTCCTCTGGGATTCTACCGGGTAATATTTTTTGGCATTATCCTGATATTAACCGTCCTTTTTCTGCCTGGAGGCTTGGAAAGCATACCCGGAAGAATCCGCTCACTGGTTAGAAGATTCCTAAAATAGGGAAGGAGGTTTAGGGAGGATGCCGCTACTTGAAATCAGGAATGTGAGCAAGTATTTCGGCGGTTTAGAGGCCGTTGGTAACGTGGATTTTGATGTCGACCAAGGAGAGATAAAGGGTTTAATCGGCCCCAACGGTGCCGGGAAAACGACTCTCTTTAATGTGATTAGCGGCGTTTATCATCCGACAAGCGGCAGGGTAGTATTCAAGGGGAAAGACATCGCCCACCTCAAACCTCATGCAATAGCTAAAATGGGGCTCGTTCGAACCTTTCAAGCCACTACCCTGTTTAATAGTTTTAGCGTTCTAAAGAATGTGCTTGCGGGATATCACCTACACTCAAAGGTCAACTTTTGGGGAGCGCTATTTAACACCCCCGCCACCGTAAAGAGGGAAAGGGATATCGAGAAAAAAGCCATGGAAATTTTGGAATTCATGGGGCTGTCCAAATATAAGGATGAGCTCGCTTTAAACCTGCCCCACGGCTATCAAAGGGCACTCGGCATTAGTATCGCCCTGGCTGCCGAGCCAGAGCTACTAATGCTGGATGAACCGGTTACTGGCATGAACCCAGAAGAAACGATGGAAATGATGGGCGTGATTAATAAAATACGGGATAGAGCGATCACTGTTTTATTGATTGAGCATGATATGAGGGTTGTGATGGACCTGTGTGAGAGGATCACCGTTCTAAACTTCGGAAAGAAGCTCGCCGAAGGGCCGCCTGAGAAAATAAGGAAAAACAAGGATGTAATCGAAGCCTACCTGGGAAGTGAATAACATGGTAATCGATGTCAAGAACATGAGGGTACACTATGAAAAGGTTGAAGCCGTGAAGGGTGTTTCCCTAGGGGCTGAAGAGGGAACGGTCATCTCTCTTATCGGGGCTAATGGCGCTGGTAAAACCACCATTCTGAGGGCTATATCTGGTTTGAAACGGCTAACCTCCGGGGAGATCTGGTTCCGGGGTGAAAGAATAGACGGAATGCCACCCCATGGCATCGTTAAGTTAGGCATTACCCATGTTCCCGAGGGAAGAAAAATCTTTGGGCTCATGACGGTAAGGGATAATCTCACAATAGGTGCCTTCTTGCAGAAAGATAAAGGCAAGATGAAAAGGCGTCTTGAGGCGGTTTTCCAACATTTTCCGATACTGAAAGCAAGAGAGAAGCAACTTGCACGCAGCTTAAGCGGCGGGGAGCAGCAGATGCTTGCTATCGGGCGTGCCCTAATGGCTGAACCGAAAGTCCTTCTATTAGACGAACCTTCACTCGGTCTAGCTCCGTTGGCGGTTGCCGAGATTGCCAGAACCATTGAAGATATCAAGAGGATGGGAATCACTATTATTTTGGTAGAGCAGAACGTCCGTCTGGCGTTCAGGCTTGCCGAGAGGGGTTACGTCTTGGAGACAGGCGGGATAGTTCTAGAGGGTGAGTCTAAAAAACTAGTGCATAGCGAATACGTGAAGAAAGCCTATTTGGGCGGATAAGTGCCCCTCCAAAACCGCCTATAAAAACCCAACTTGCAAGTATTAGCCAGAATAAGGAAAAAAATCAAGCAATTACTGAAAGGATTTCCACTGAGTTTTTCCTAAAAGCTTAAGCAAGACTCTAAAAGAGATCAGGAAAGGAGGTGATGTTTAGGTTTCAAAGCTAATTGATGATGAATATTGAAAGGGGTAAAAAGAATGCCTATTAAATGTGCGTTTTTTCTTCCCGAGCGAGTTATTTTCGGGAATGGAGTTGCTCAGCAGGTTGGTGAGTGTGTTAAAGACCTAAAAGGGGAAAAGGTATTTTTAGTAACTGATAAAGGGGTTACGGGGCTTGATTCGTTTAAAGATGTGGAGAAATCTTTGGAGAAAGAAGCTGTTGACTACTATTTGTATGCAGAAGTTGATGCCAATCCGACTGATACCCAGGTAGAAAGGGGAGCGAAGCTTTATAAAGAGGAGAAGGCAGATGTACTTGTTGCGCTTGGTGGAGGGAGTTCTATTGACAGCGCAAAGGCTATAGGAATATCGGTCAATAATGGGGGAGCAATACAAGACTATGCGGGGGTTGACCTTGTCGAAAATCGGATACCACCATTAATAGCAATTCCTACAACAGCGGGTACCGGAAGTGAGGTATCGATTTGGGCGGTTATAACCAATACTAAAGGTAATTACAAAATAGCACCTGGGGGATGGAAAGTTCTTCCTAAGGTTGCCTTGGTGGATCCTATGATGACGGTAGGCATGCCGCCTCTTCTGACTGCAGCCACCGGGATGGATGCTCTCAGTCATGCAGTTGAAGCATATTGCACCCCATATGCCATGCCGCAAACCGACGCAATGGCTATGGCAGCCATCAGGCTCATTGTAAAACATCTTGGTCCTGCACTGGTCAACGGTTCTAACCTAGAGGCGAGAGAAGGAATGGCAATGGGAAGCCTCGAAGCTGGGATGGCCTTCAGTAATGCCGGATGTGGAGGGATCCACGCACTCGGTCACCAACTTAGCACCCAATGTGGAATGCCACATGGTATGGCAATGGCTATTATGATGCCACCTGTAATGAAGTTCAACATGATAGCATGTATTGATCAATTAGCAGATATTGCAGTTGCCATGGGAGAGCAAGTTGAGGGATTAAGCGAAAGAGAAGCGGCAGAGAAGGCACCATTGGCAGTTCGTCAGTTACTAAGGTCCGTTGGACTTCCTACAACTCTATCAGAGTACGGAGTTGACCAGAAGTTGATACCTAACTTAGCAAAATGGGCATTAAAGGATGGGGACCTACCAGGTAATCCCCGTGGCCTGGCGCTGGAGCAAATCGAGGAGCTTTACAGAAAAGCCTTTGAAGAAAACTTGGACTAGCATGAGCTATAGCAGTTAAAATAGAGTATTCTGATGATAAACCTGAACAAAAATTTCAAAGCAACCTGCGGAAAAGATACTGTCCATTCTGTTTTGATCGAATCTCGTAATAATCTATACTTTTTGGGAGGGTAAAGATTATGAAATATAGATTGTTAAGAATAGATCTGGCGAAAAAAACATATGGAATTGAGAAAATTCCATCTGAGGTAATAGCTAACTATTTAGGAGGGAAGGGCTTTGCTGCGTATTATCTGTTTCGTGAGGTTAAACCAAAAGTTAATCCATTAAGTGCTGATAATAAGTTGATGTATTTCCTAGGTCCTTTGACTGGACTCTTCCCTGGTACTGATCGCTATGTGGTAGCCGCAAAGTCACCTCTATCTTGTACATTTTCAGATAGTTATGCTGGTGGTTGGTTTGGATCTGAATTGAGGAAAGCAGGATATATGGGCTTAATCTTTGAAGGCAAAGCAAATGACCTTGTTTATCTAGAAATAGAAGGAGATAAAATATCGATAAAAGATGCAAGACAGTTGAGAGGAAAGAGCCCTGAGGAAGTGGATAGAGCTCTTCCAGGTTTTAGGGTAGCAGCGATAGGACTTGCAGGGGAAAACTTGGTCAAATATGCGGTTATCATCAGCAATGCTTCAAAACAGGGGAGAGCCGGAGTAGCAGGTCGGGGAGGTTTAGGAGCCGTGATGGGTTCTAAAAACCTCAAAGCGATTGCTATTAAAGCAGGACAGAGAAACAAAGAATATTTAGAGTTATATGAGAAGACAAAAGAGCTTCGTAAAAACAATAATAGGTATTTGAGAGAGAATATCGTACCCGAAATGGGTATTGGAGGGAATCTGCCGCTTGTCGATTTATCTTCCCAGGTAAAAGTTCTTCCCACAAGAAATTTTACTCGTGGAACCATCGATGAATACACTGAGATTAATGAAGAAACTATCAAAAAAATTAAGGTAAAAAAGGATACATGCTATCTCTGCCCCGCTGCATGTGGCGTTCGGGTAAACGTGAAAACAGGTCCTTATGCTGGGGTTGAATTAGACCGAATTGAATATGAGACCGTTGCGATGTGTGGACCGAATTGTGGACACAACGCCCTTGGGTCAATTGTCAATTTTAATCGACTCTGCAACGAATATGGTATAGATACAATCAGTACTGGGAATATTATTGCTTTTGTAATGGAATGTGCGGAAAAAGGTCTAGTTGATTATAAAATTAAATTTGGAGACGCTGAAGGTCAAACAAAATTGATTGAAAGTACATCAAAAAGGGAAGGAATCGGTGACTTATTGGCTGAAGGAGTGGCCAGGGTTTCTGAAGAACTAGGAAAGGCAACGGAGTCATTTGCTATGCATGTCAAGGGGCTTGAGCTTCCTGGTTATGATCCCCGTGGCTCCATTGGTATGGCATTATGCTATGCAACTGCAGATCGGGGGGGGTGTCATATGAGGGCATGGTCGATCGGCGTAGAAGCTTTTGGGGGATTAGATCCTTTTTCTTCAAAAGGAAAAGCTGGAGTTGTTAAGAACCTGCAAGACACTAGCTCTGCAATGTGGACTCTCATTACTTGTGATAACCTCCTTTTTTCAATTGAACAGGGAGTGGAAATGCTCAAAAGTGTTGGTTTCAACATGGATCAACAGAAGATGCTTGAAGTAGGTGAGCGGATTTATAATCTGACTCGTTTATTTAACGTGAGGGAAAGTTTTACAAGAAAGGATGATTGCATCCCCCAGCGTTTGTATGAAACAAGAGAGGATACGCAATGGAAAATAACCAGGGAAGATTTTGAAAAAATGTTGGATGAGTATTATAAATTGAGAAACTGGGATAAAAATGGAAAACCATCCGATGAGATACTCAAAAAATTGGGAATAGAACGATAGTCAGGGGTTTCTTCATTAGACACTGCACTGGAGGATTGAGAACTTCTTCAAAGAGAGCCTATTTCTCCACTTTAGATCATCTCCGAGGGATAGAAACTGGCAAAGATAAGCTGACTCCTTTAGTGCAAAAAAGACCACTTATCACGCTGTGAGTGTATTTAATAGGAGCCGATTTTGTGAGTAATGAGGAATTATTAGAGCTGGACTGCGACATGCTCATTCCAGCCGCTTTGGAGAACCAGATCACGGGGGCCAATGCTGATAAGATCCAGGCGGGGGTTATGATCGAGGGAGCCAATGGTCCCACCACCCCGGATGCCGATAGGATTCTGGAAGGGAGGGAAACTTTGCTCATCCCTGATATCTTAGCCAATGCAGGAGGAGTTATTGTCTCTTATCTGGAGT